>JAEEGK010006116.1_pt1 | contig 28988 bp, 18 predicted proteins | sample 8958771 | NCBI WGS metagenome assembly JAEEGK01 (sample SAMN16246547, study PRJNA631951) | gut metagenome | biome: gut microbiome; feature: rumen; material: SC-attached | host: Bos | place: Iran: Karaj | collected 2018-10 | reverse complement strand
CCAATCCCCAATCCCCAATCCCCAATCCCCAATTAGGGTTTTTTATTTCTTTTATTTTATTTATTTTATTTTTATTATTTGTTTTGATTTTTAATTTCAATTTATATTTTTTATTTTATTTATAATTTATTTGAATTTAATGTTTATTTTTATATTAATTATTTTTATTTTTTATTAATTATGACGTATTTACTTCCAAAATTGGTAAAGACATTATTCATTTCTTAATATTGATTCACTTTTTCAAATTTGATAATAAATAAATCATTTTAACAAATCCAAACCTATAAAATTTCCATTTTAAATTAGTAATTAACCTTATTTAAACCGCAAAAACAATTAAAAAAGTCCAAAAAAAATAATAAAATCCCAAAAAAAAAAAATAACATAGAAAAAAATGGGTTCATGTAACTCAACAGAAGTACAAAGGAATGTGAAAATAAAGAGGAAAAGAATATCAAAAATATCAGATGAAACAGCAATAACAGAAGGTGATTATTTAATAAATGAAAAATACATAAACCACAATGACATAAATAAAAACTACAAATTATCAAAATCAGTAGGAAATGGAGCATCAGGAACAGTTTGTGAAGGAGTAGATAAAAATGGTAAACATTATGCGATAAAAAGAATAATAAAAAAAACCTTAAGAAATAAGAAATTAATTATCAATGAAGCAAAAATAAGTCTTTTAATGGATCATCCACATATAATTAAAACATATGAAATTTATGAAGATTTAAAAACAATTTCTTTCGTTATGGATTTAATCGATGGAGGTGATTTATTTGATTTTATAAGTAAATCACCAAATCAACAATTAGATGATAATACAGCTTTAAATTTAATAATTCAAGTTTTGGAAACATTATATTATTTACATGAAGAAAAGAATATTGTTCACAGAGATATTAAACCTGAAAATTTACTTGTTGAAATTTCTGATAATGGAATTCCAAATTTAAAATTAATTGATTTTGGTTTTGCTTGTGAAATTCAAGATAATTTAAAAGAAAATTTAGGTACTCCAATGTATACAGCGCCAGAAATAATAAAGGAAAAAAATTATAATGAAAAAGTTGATATTTGGTCAACTGGAATTTTATTTTATAATTTATTAACTGGAAGTCAACCTTATAATGATAGACATTATGTTCCTTTAGATGAACAAATTATTAATAGATCTATTCCTTACAGTAAGATTTCTAATTCTAAATTTAAAGATTTTTTGAAAAAATTACTTGATAAAAATCCTGAAACAAGATTATCTGCAAAAGATGCTTTAAATTTTGCTTATGATTTAAGAGAAGAAATAGAAAAAAATGAATTATTGGAACAATTTGAACAATTGGATTCAAATAAAGAAGGAATGTTGTCTTTGAGAAAATTAAATAAATATTTTAAGTTAGATATAAATAATGATTGCGATAGAAAAGTTAATTTTGAAGAATTTTATAAAATTGTTGTAAATTCTGTTAAAATTGATTAATGTGTTTTAATTGTTCAATTTTTGATGATTTATACAGTTTTATATCATCTTTTATGTCAATATCAAAAAAATCATAAAGACATAATATTTAAAAAATTTAATTAATAAATGTAAAAAGGCATATTTACTTTATATATAATTATTATAATTAATTTAAAAATAAAATTTAATAAATATATTTTTTTATAAAATAAAGTATTATCCACCAAATGTGAAGAGAAAAAACATATTTTTTTAGATGTTAAGTGTTATTCAAATTTTTATCATTTAATAATTGTTATTGTTTCAATGTTTTTTCTATTTTTTATTATAATATATTCAATTATGTTATCAATTTATTATTATGAAATTGGAGGAATAAAAGGAGTTAATTCAAATGAAAAAATTAATTCTAATTATGAATTATATTCCAATTTGTTGGGAATAATTTCCTTTTTTATAGGATATTTTCTTGAATATTATTCAAAAGGTTCTAAATTATTATTTAGAATTGTAAATAGAGTATATATTTTTATTGGTTCCTTTTTTCTTGCAGTTTATTCTTATAATAGAGTTTTACATTACAATCCTAAATTAAATAATTTAAATATTTATTGTTGGTCTCTTGTATCATGGTATTCATTTAGTTTAATTCTAAAACAAATTTTTGATATTACAAATTGTATTTTATTAGTTTTGATAGGTTGGTTAATAAATTCAATTATAATATTCATCTTAACTTTATCACATAAAGAATATTATTTAACCGAATTTAATATTCTTGAAGCAAAAAATTTGAAAGATATAGAAATGTTCACAAGTAATTTATTAAATATTGCAATGGATAATTCAAATAAATCTAAAACTTTATTAATAGGATTAATAAAAACTTTACAGGATTATTTTGAAAATAATCCTGAGTTATATGATAAATTTAAAAAATTTAAAACAAATGAAGCACTTATTTCCAAACATGGAGGAACAGGAATTTTATTATTTGATGTTTATAATATTATTTATAATATATATGATTATTATCTTGAAAAAACAGAATTAAAAAATAATGTCTTATTAGTTTTTTGTTATTTTTTAGCAAATAAACTAAAAAATATGACTTATGCACTTTCTCTTTGTTCAAAAATGAAATTCAGTAATCATAAATTAATATATTTAAAGTTTTTATTAATCGAAGATTTAATGGAATATTTCATTTTAAAATTAACTAAAAAGGCTTATATTAAAGATACTTTAAAAAATGTAGAAATTGGAAGTGTAATAGTTTATAATATATATCTTGATAAATTAAAAGTTAAAATTTATGATGCAGCTTGTAATCAAATTGATTATTTTGATGTTTTAAGAAATAATACAAATACTCAAAAATCAACTTCAAGTTTTTTAAAATTTGGAAATTCAATATTAAAAATAAGAAAAGATATTTTAAATATTTGGAATAAAATAATTGATTTGAACCCATTTTCAGATGAAACAGAAAGAGATTATATGTTATATTTAGAAACAATAATTCAAGATGAAGGTTTAGCACAAAAAGAAAAAAAAAGATATAATATGATAAAAGCTTCAAAATTAAGTGAAAGAAATAATATTCATTATTTATAAAAGAAATATCATCAATAATATTGGTTGATGGAAATAACCATTATAAAATTGTTTATACAACTGCAAATTTCCCAATATTATTTAATTATTCACAAAAAGAAGTTTTAAATTTTTCAATTCATGATTTAATTCCTCCATGTATAGCTGAATTTCATAAAGAATTAATAGAAGATTCAATTAGATATTCAAATTTAACTCATTTATTTAATAAAAAATCTTTAAATTTTCTTTTAAAATCAAAATCAAATGGGGTATATTCAGTAAATATCTATATAAAAAGTATTCCAAATTTATCATATGGATTAATTTTTATATGTTTAATTGAAAAAATACAATCAAATCAATTTGTAATTATTTTAGATGAAGAATTTAAAATTAATTGCATGAGTGACCCTTTATCTTTAGTTACATATGATTCATCAGGTGCAACTGATGTAATTACTTATGGTTTAACTTTTAATTTACTTGGTCATCATATTGGTTTAATTATTCCAGAAATTTTCAAATATATAAAATTTTCAGATGGAAAATTTTCTTTCACTAAAAATGACATTGATATTAAAAGTTCTCTTTTTTCAAATATATCTAATTTCCATGAAGATGAACAAAATATTGGATTTATTTTAGAAAAAATTAAAGATAATGGTCATTTAAATTTAGAAGATAATAATATACAATCTTTACAAACAGTGAAAAAATTAAATACTATTTCAAAATATAAAAATGATTTTAATATGATGGAATATCATCATTTGTTAAGAAATTTAAAACAAAAATTAGGAGAAAAATCTTTTTCAATTTTTTATAGAATGATTTCAAAATATTTTTTAAATGGAAAATATTCATATTATAGAATGTATATAACCAATGATTTATTAGGAGCTAATGGTAACGAAGAAGAAAAATCAGAGAAAGAAATTGAAAACTCAATGATGGGAAATGCTAATGGTTTTGTAACTGTAATTCTCTCTGAATCACTTCTCCCAAATTTACAACAAAATGCTTCCAAAAAAGAAAGAGGAATTAAAATAAAAAATTATGATGAAGAAAAAATTATTTATAATAAAGAAGAAGAAAATAAAGAAAAACAAAATAATTTAATGAATAATTATAATATAAAGAATAATATTTATCGTTTACATAATAAAGAAAATATTAATAATAATAATGAAGAAGAGCAAGAACCAATTTCACACAATTCTTTATTAACAAAATCTTCAATTGATAGTGCAAGTTTTAATAAATTAAAAAGTAGAATTTTAGATAAAAATGAAACTTTCCATATAACTTATTTAAGATTACTTTCTATTTTTTTTCTAGTAATTTCAATAATATTAGTTTATTTAAATAATAAAGCAATTAAAACTACATTTAATGATTTGTTAGATTTTTTAGAAGAGAATTATTTTTTTAATTATACTAAAATTGTAGTATCAAATATATATATAACAGCAATAAATTCTAAATTTATAAGATTAGGAATAATAAAAGATCCAATTCAAATAGATATGACAGCTACAATTTTATTTAAATTAATTGATAAATTAAGTATTAAAGTAGGAAAAATTCCTTATTTTGAAAATGAATATAAACAAATTTTAAGTGTTATAAAAAATATGGATGTATATATTTATGATTTAAATACTGTATCAGAAATTGCCGTTGATGGAGGAAATTTATTAAGTTTTATTTTATCTAATGGTATTAGATTAAGAGTTAATTTTGATAGATATTGTTATAATGATGAAGGTGGAACTTTTGAAGTTTATTGTAGAAATTTAATAAATACTTCTCATTATTATATTCACAACAAAGATATTGAAGGTCTTAATATAGAAACAAAAATTAAAATTGCAAAATCAGAAAAATTTCAAACTGATTTAATATTTTTAATTATAAATATTGTTATTTTTATTCTTATTTTTTCTGTTTTTATTTGGTTGGATCATAAATTATATAAAATTGAAATAAATTTTTTGGAAAAATTAATTATGTTTAGAACTAAGAATTTTGATGTTTATTTGCAATATTTAGAAGAATTAAAAAGGAAATTAAAAAAAGTTTCAGATGATGAAAAAAGTGAAGATGAACAAAATGAATCAAATGAAATTAATAATGATGATAAAGATGATAAAGGTTTAAGTCCAATTTCAAAATGCATAAAAAAAAAAACAAATGAAAAAAAAAGTGAGTTTGAAAAAACAATATTAAAAAGTCATAAAGAAGATAAAAGAAAACATAAAGGAAAAGTTTCAAAGATTCAACAACAAAAAAGAGAAAAATTAGAAATAATGGGGAAATATTTTATTGTATATAATGTATTATTTTGTTTTAAAGTTTGTGGAACTGTTTTTTTAGTAATAACGAATTATTTAATAGTATATATCTTTTATTCAAATAGAAGAGAAGATTTTTTCCAATTAGATAATTTAATGAATGAGATGATTGGAATTTATAAAGAGAATTATTTAATTTATTCATATTTTAAAGAAGAAATTTTTTCTTTTGAAAATTATGAATTAGAAAAACAAAAATATATAAAACAATTAGAAAATAATGAGATTCAAAATATAACAATAAATAATATTATATATACAAAAGATAATATAAAAGAATTAAATGAAACACATTATTTATATGATATAAATTATTTAACTCAGTCAAGAATAAAAATTTTTGGAAATTCATTAATGAATTTAAAATCAAAAAAAATAAAAAAATCATTATATAATCAATTAAAAGTTTTATATAGTGAAGATTCTTGTTATTTTTTATTTAATGATAATCAAACAACTTTTTATTATTGTTCAACTTTTTGGTCTTCAATTTTAACAAAAGGAATAGAACAAACAACCACTCAATTAAATATAGATTTATCTAACCTTTTAAATTATTTTATTCAAGTCAATAATAAAGAAATAATAAATATAAGTTCTATAGCAAATAATATTTTTTATATTGAAGTTTATATAACTTTTTATTTTATGTGGAGTTTTGAAAAAACAATTGAAATTTTTGAAAACATTAGAAAAGATTATATTAATGATTTAATTACAAAATTTAATGTTATTTTTGCAATTTATTTTATTATTGCACTTTGTCTCTTTATTTCTTTAAATATTACTATTTATTCTGCTAAAGAAAATTTTAATTCTTTTTTAAATTTTATTGGAATTTTACCCATTCAATATTTATCTGAAGATGATATATTTTATAGAGAAACTCTTAAATTAGAAGGAGATATATTTTATTAAGTAATTATGATAAAAAATAGTTTTAAAAATATAGGTCATAAAATAATTAATTTTTTTTCTCTATATTAAATTTTATTCTTATAAAAAATGATACCATACTTTATTGAATTACTTTTAAATTTGTTTTAAATCATTTTTTTTTTACCTTCAATAACAATTGCATATTTTTTTCATATTGTTTATTCATTAATAATTTTAATCTTTTAAAATTGTTTTTTGGAGTTATAGATGGACAATAATCGATATCCATCAAATCTAATTTTTCATTAAAATTTTTAGCATATTTTACATTAATAAAAGAAGGATAATTTTTAGAATTTTTTTTATCTTCTGAAATAGAATAAATTTTACTATTTTTTAATTCAAAATTATTCATACTATTTATAGAATTTATACTACTTTTTTTTCCTAATACTGGTAACAAAATGTTTTTTTTTTTTTTAATTTCTTGAGAATCAAGCATATTATTAATATAATTATCACTTAAATATTTAAAATCTTTGTTCTTTCTATTAAATAATATTTTATATTGTTTTCTTTCACCTTGAGATAATATTTCATTTATTTTTTTCATTTTTTCATATTTTAATTTTGAATTATCTCTTGAAGTGTTATTATTTTTAAAAATAATAGTTGAAGTCCCTTTATCTACTTTTTCCACTTGATTAGAAATTTTATTATAATCAGTAAAATCTGAAAAATAACTATTATATTCATATATATTTCTAGTAGTATTTTCTTTTTCACCATTTATTTTTTCTATTTTCATTCTTTTAAACTATTATATTTTAAATATGGAAAGTTTTATAATATCAAATTTAAAATTATTATTTTTTTATTTGATAAAATGTGGAAAAAAGATTTAAAATTACCTGAAAATTATCATGAAGATATTATTAAATATGAATTACTATTAAAAAAGCAAATAAATAAAGAAACAATAATCACAATATTATCTTTATATTCAAAAGGGATGAATTATTATAATTTAATTGGAAATAGTGAATTTGAAGAGTATTATAGAGAAAAATCAAATAATTTACTTTTTAATCCAAAAATTTTAGAAATTTTAGAAGGGAAAACTCATATTGAAAAAGAAGAAAAAATAAATAATAAGGAAAATTTTACACTCTCTAAATTTCATAAACAAAGAGAAATTGATTTAGAAATAAATAAAACAATAAAAGATATAATAAATATAAAATTAAAAGAATTTTATGTAGGTTTTGAAAAAGTTGATAAAGCAATTACAGATTCAATAATAGAACAAAAAACTATGTTTGAGTTAAATAAAAGACAAAAAATAGTAATTAAAAAAAAAGAAGAAATAGAAAAGAAAAAAAATGAAAAAATAAATAATAAAGATAATAATGAATCAAGTCATTTAAGAAATAAATCATTTTTAAGAGGAAATATAGTAAATTCTCAAAATATAATGTTAAATGAAATAGAAAAATATGTGGAAAATAATATGAATGAAATGTATAAATCTTTAGAAGAAATTGAAAAATCTTATGAAAAAGAAATTAAAGAAGCTCAAGAAACAAATCAATTAAAGAAAATTAAATTACTAAAAAGAGATTTACAAGGAGAAATTGAATCATTAACTTTACAATTTGAAGAACAAAGAGAAAAAGGTATAGAAAATATAATGCAGAAATATTCAAAAAAAGAATAATTAATATTTTTTTTTATTGGTATATTATATTATTAATTTGTATATATAAAAAGCATTTGTGATTATAAAAAATATATGTTCTATTAGAAAAAAGTAACTATAGAATTCCATTTTATTAAAAAAAATATTTTAATTTATTACTTCAAGAATTATTTACATTTATTTTTATTTATTGTTTTTCTGATAATTAAATTTATTTTCATATAATTATATAATTCAATTCAAATTACATATATTAAAAAAATGAAAAAAAGGAAATAAAATATTTTTCGATTACAGATTAGAAAAAAAAAATTTGAAAGGAAAAAAACTTTATTTTTCTAAATTTTTTTTCAAGTAATTTTCAGGATTTGTATATAATTCAAATTCACTATCTTTTTTATCAAAATCTCTCCTAGCCAGAACAACTTTATTATTATCAAATTTATGAAACCATTCATGTTCAAGAGCTTCTTTAATATTCATTCTCTTTTCAGGTTTTTTTTCTAAAAGTCTAGAGATGAAGTCTTTAGCTTCTTTGGAGATTTTTTTCCATAAATTTCCTTTATAAGGAGGATCTTCTAAACAAGTTTTTCTTGCAATTTCTTCTTCATCATTTTTATCATCAAAAGGTAAAGCAGCACCAAGCATTAAATAAGTAATAACGCCAAGTGACCATAAATCTACTTCTTTTCCATAAGGTTTATCTAAGAGAACTTCAGGAGCAACATAAGATAAAGTACCATAAGGTTCTGTACATTTTTCATCAGGACCAATAATTTTACTTAACCCAAAATCTAAAATTCTCAAATCTGCATTTTCATCTTTTGATGTCATTAAAACATTTTCTGGTTTTAAATCACGATGTGCAATTCCATATGAATGAATATAATATATTGCAGCACACATTTTATGCATAAATTTACATGCTAGTGGTTCTGGTAAATGGAAATTTCTATCTTCTAAATATGAAAATAAATCTCCTCCAGGACAATATTCCATTATTATATAAAAATAATCTAAATTTTCAAAAACTTCATATAATTGAATTATATTTGGATGTTGACATATTTTTAATATTTCTATTTCTGTTCTTACTAATTCTAAATCCTGAGTTGTCATATCTTTCTTTGACATTATTTTTATTGCTACTTTTTGATTTGTTTTTTTATTAATTCCTAATTTAATTAAACCAAATTTACCATTTCCTACTTTTTCTCCTATTTTATATATATCTGTTAAATTTGTATATTCTGTTGCTGTTTTTAATTTTTCTATCCAAGTCTTGTATTCTTTCTCATCTTCACAATAATATAATCTTGTTTTTTTTGGATATACCATTGAAAAACAAAAAAATTTTCTTCCATTAAAAGTTTTTGGTTCTTCTTCTTTAATAAAAACACCACTTAAATGATGCATTCCTTTATGTAATTCTTCTTTATTATTTTTAAAATAAAATAAATCTCTTCCTATTAATTTAAACCAAATTTTCCTCATTTTTTTTTCAACAACTTTAATTAAATAACCTTCAAATGTGACAATATTTTCTTTTTCTTCTTCATCTGAATTTTCTTCATCTTCAAAATCATCAAAAATTAAAATTTCATCTTTTCCATCATTATTTTTCGGTTCTATTATTCCAGTAGATTCACCAGAACTACTTTTACTCATTTCATTCTGATTATCATTATTTGATTGACTTTGTTTAAACACAGGTTGCATAGCTGCTTCAGTAAATAATAAAGAATGTCTTTTTTTATCTTTTCTTTCATTTTTATTATCAGAAAATTTACTTGAAACATTTTTTGAATTTGTTAAATTTTTAAGATTTCTTTTTTTTTTTCTATGAACTGGACTATAAGTTTCTTCATTATTACCACTTGTATTAGGATAAGGATTTGAACTGTGTTCTTTAAATTTACTATGAACTTTTGGAGTTGGAACTAATTTAATTACTGAGTCATTTCCAATAGTATTAACTCTACTTCCTCTCCTTTTAATTTCTACATTTTCATCTGATTGGTTTAACATTTCTCTCATTTTTACAGACTCACTTCCTTTAACAGTCATTGTTCTTCTTCTTTGTCTTGTAATCACTTGATAAGGAGAAAAAGAATAATTTTTCCTTGAAGGTGATGCTACTAATTTTTTAGGAGATTTTAGTTTTGGAGAATTTGTTGGAGATTCTTTATTTGTTTTTTTTATATATGACATTAATGTTATCTTTGTAAAAGGCTTTTTTTCATAAAGAAATAATAATATCATTAAGTATATATCAGAAGATTCATTTTCAATTACATTTTTAAATTTAATATAATTCATTTTATCACCTTTAATTTTTGAGAAACATATTTCTAAAATTTCATATAATTCTTTTTGTGAATGAACTCTATCTTTATAATTTTGAATTTCTTGTGATAAAGATACATAAGATAAAACAGTTCTTATATCTTCTTTTGATATTTGACCATCTTTATCAAAATCATAAAAATTAAAAATAAAAGGACAACAAACTTCAAATTCTTCACAAAATAATGTAGTCATTCCTTTTATAAAATCATTTGCTTTTAAAAATCCTACATTACTTTCATCAAGAACATTAAACAATCTATCTGAAATTATTCCTGGTAATTCATAATAAGAAGAAAATGTTATTTTTGATATTCCTGTTATATTATTTTCTTTTGTTCTTTGAGATAAATCATTCCATATATCTTTTAAATATAATTTAAATGCTTCTTTATCTGTAACTTTATATGAACTTATTAATTCTTCTAAATCTATTTTTTCTGTGTTTTCCATTTTTTTAATAAATAATCGAATATTTTTTTAAACTTTTATAATATTATTTTTGGATATGAAAAAAACATTTTATTTAAATATTTGAAAAAATTATTTTATTAACTTATATAATTTTAAAAATAAAATAATTAATGGGTCAAAAAAATTCTTCATTTCCAAATAATAAATATAATATTCAAGAAAATTGTGAAGAAATAATAAATAAAAATAGTTTTGAATATATTTCAGTAATTGGAAAAGGAGGATTTGGAAAAGTATGGAAAGTTTGTCATAAAAAATATAAAACTTATTATGCAATGAAAGAAATGTCAAAAGCTAAAATAATAGATACTCATAGTGAAATATCAGTAAGATCAGAAAGAGATTTATTATCTAAATTATATCATCCTTTTATAATAAATATGCAATATGCTTTTCAGGATAGAGATCATTTATATTTAATTTTAGATTTATTAAATGGAGGTGACCTTAGGTTTCATTTATGTTTAAATAAACATTTTACAGAAGAACAAAGTAAATTTATTGTATGTTGTATAATATTATCTTTAGAATATATTCATAGTAATAACATTATTCATAGAGATTTAAAGCCTGAAAATTTAGTTTTTGATAAAAATGGTTATTTGAAATTAACAGATTTTGGAATAGCTAAAATTTATAATAAAAACATAGATAATTCAACAGATAATTCAGGAACTCCAGGATATATGGCACCTGAAGTTTTAAGTAATTTAACACATAATTTTTCAGTTGATTATTATGCTCTTGGGATAATAGCTTATGAATTAATGTTTAATAAAAGACCTTATAATGGAAGAAATAGAAGAGAAATAAAAGAACAAATAATGAGTCAACAAATACAAATTAAAAATATTCCTGAAGGATGGACTCAAGATTCTATTGATTTTATTAATAAATTAATTATTAGAAAACCAAACAGAAGATTAGGTTATAATGGAATTAATTATATAAAAGATCATCCTTGGTTAAAATATTTTAATTGGAAGGATTTATATTTAATGAAAATCAATTCTCCTTATTTACCTTTATATTTTGATAATATTGACAATGGATTTTTTGAAAAAATTGAAAAATCTGGATTAATAACTTTAGAAAGATATTTAAGAATTAAAAAAACTCCAAAATATCTTTGTGAGTTTAAATTATATGAATATTATGATAGAAGAATAGATCAAAACATGAAAAATATAATTAATGAAGAAAATATTTTAAGTGACAATGATGATAATAATAATACTACTTATGATAATAAAAAGAACAATATTAAAATTAAAAAAGTAAATTCTAAAAAAAATCAAATTATAGAATTAAATGAAATAATAATAAAAAATTCTAACAAAGAAAATAAATATATTAATCCACATATGATTTATAAAGTTTTAGAAGAAAAAGAGAAAAATGGTTTTAGTGATGAAGAATTTGAACAAAGCAAAAAAACAAATATTCATTTAACAAATAAAGGTAAAAATAAAAATAATAACAAAATAAAGCAAAAAAAAAATGATAATGAAAAAATAAATTATGATTTAAAAAAGGAAAACCCATTTGATATACTTAGAGCTTTAAATTCAAAATTTAAATTTAGTGAGGAAGAATCAACAGATGATAAACCTCAAATTTAAATTTAAATTTTTAGTTAATAAATTATTTATAAATAAATAATTAAAGTATTATTTTAATCAAATAAAGAATAGAAATAATATAAAATTATTTAAATATAATTAATAATGTGATTCTAAAATATATTTAATAAATAAATAAAATTCTAAATCTTTAATTTATTATTTCTATGTTATTTAGAAGATTAATATTATAAATTTATCGTTAGTTATTTAAATAATGATAACTTATAATTTTACTATCAATTATAATTTGCTTAAAAGCAACACAAAAATTTTTTTTTCTTTGGAGTATTTATAGTAAATTTCATTTGGCATATATTTTCTAAAGGCCAAGGTTCAGTTTGAATGAAAGCATCAAAATTTTTGTGTTTATCAAAATTATTTTCATTTATATTATTTATATTTTTTTTATTAATATTTACAATTTTATTGGTAACTAAAACAATAGAATTACCATTATTATTATTTGGATTATTTTTCTTTTTAGATATAATTTGAAAATTAATCACTTTTTCTTTTTCAACTATTTTAAAAATATTAACTTCTGTAATAGGTTCAATTCCACTTTTATGAGTACTTAAATGAGAATTTATAGAATAATTTAAATCTTGATTATTTGAATTTAATGGTTTAAACTTCTTATTTCCTAAAAATGCACTTCTTTGTGGATATTTAACATTATGAGTATTTTTTTCTAAATTATTTTTTGTCATATCTGATTGTCTTCTTATATTTAAATTAGGAGATGAAAATTCTTTTTTTGTTTTTGATATTTTTATATTAAAATTACAATCTGATTTATGATGTCCTATTTGCTTCTTCTCTTTTGGCTTTAATTCTAATATTTTATTTAATATATTTTCATATGAATTATTATCTTCTTCTTTTTCTTTAAATGTATTTTTTTGTTTTAAATTGTTTTTACTTATTTGTTTTTGTTTATGATTTGAAGGTTGAATTAATCTGACATTTGAAAATTGATCTGAAGCATCATTTATATTTAACTGCATTGTTTATATTATAATAAGATAAAAAAAATAATTGTAATTTACTTTAAATTCAATGAATTATTTTATTTTATATTTTAAAGTTGTAAATTAACTAGTAATTATTTCATATTATATAATTTATAATTTATCTTTAGTTATATAATGAACAATGAACCCAATAATAATAATAATAATAAAAGCAATGATAAGATATTTAACAATACCAAATCCTTTCGTATTTTTTTTTTGATATTCTTCTTGAATATTTCTTAATTCAGAATTAATAAAAATTTTATAAGTATAATTTCTTAAATAAGGAATAGAATAATTATCAAGTTCACAATATTTTAATTCAATTGTAGAATTATCTTCTATTAAATTGATTAAAAAACTTTTAGTAATTACTTTAGTAAATTCATCATCAATACTTAATAATCTTTGATTATTTAAAGCATTTTTCTTAATTAAATTTATATTTAATTCATTATCAGTAATATCTGTTGCTGTATCTTTTTTTTCTTCATAAGTTTTTAATAATATTTTAGAAACCATATTTATTTCTCCAAAAGATTTTTTATTTTTAAATTTCCTTCTATTAATTTTTAAAAACTCAAAAGCTTTATTAGGTTGATCAATATGAGTATTTCCTTCTTCAAATTGTTTTAACTGAGTTAAAGATATTTTAGGATTCTCAATTTTAACATTTTTCTTATCTTTTGAAAGAATTCCAAAATTTAAAGTATTATATTTGAGATTATTTCTTTTAATGTTATTTAATACTCTTGTTTGTTTAGAAACTTTACCAATTATTACTAATTGTAAATTTGGAGATAATTGATCACTTTTACTACTTGAAGATGAATCATTTGATCTTTCTTCTATTTCATCAGATGAAAAATATAAATATATTTTCTTTTGATTATTTAATTTCATTATTTTATTTGTAATCAATAACTTAAGTTTATTAAATTCATTTGAAAATAATGGATCATATGTAAAATGAATAAATGACTTTAATTTCTTAAAATTATTCCATTTATCTTTTTGAAATTTTTTATATTTTTCTTGTAAAGAAGTAAAAACAAGTTCTTCAATAGGAGTAAAAGTTCCTTTAACATTTAACTCAAAATTAAAATAATTTTTAGAATTTTTATTCCAAATTTCTTTATAATCATTTGAATGAAAAATATCGAATCCAGAAATAATATAAGTATATTCTAAAATTTCAGGTTTTTCAATAGAAACATTATTCCAAAAAGTAATCATCATTTTTAATAATTCTTTATAAATTTCTTGATAAGTTGAATCTCTATAAATTTTAACATCAGTTGTTATTTGAAAACTATAATAATCCATTTCAATATGAATAAAAGTTTTAATCCAAGCATCTTCAGATGAAAATTCAACATAAATTGTTTCTGGAATTTTATTTATATCTGTAATAGTATATGGAAAGTATTTCCCAAATTTTTTTATGTAAAATTTTACAATTGTTAATTCATTTAAATCTTGAAATTCTTCAAATGTTGAAATAAATTCATTTATTATTTTCTCTTTAAATAATTCTATTGTATATTCTTGATCATTAATGAAATAAATTTCGAAAGGCTCATCATCTTCGTTTTCTTGTTCTGGATATAATACTATGTGGTATTGAATTACATTTATTTTTTCATCATTTATATAATCTTCTTGTGAATAGTGCTTTCTTTTACTTGGAGACATTTCTATATCTTTAAGTTCTTCTCCTTCTTGCATTTTAATTTTTTATTTTTTTAATTTTAGTAGTTTTACTATTAAGATTTTATTTATTTATTTCTTTTTTATATATTTAAAACAATAAATATACAAGATTATAAGTTTTATTTTTATTTTTTATATTCAAAATAATTTTTATGTATTTATTTATCTCATTAATTATTCTATAAAATAATCCCAAATAAAAGTCATTTTTGAAGGAGATTGAATTAATCTCTTTAAATTATTTTTTTTTTCAATTTTTTTTTTTAAAACTATTTGTTTCTTTTTGATTAAAACAATTTTTACATCTTTTAATAAAGGTTTCTTATTTTTAACGGCAAGCATATATCTATTAAAATCAAAAGCAATATCAGAATTATGAAAAGAAATAATAAATTCATTAAGATGATTTTTTTCACAAATATAATCTTTTTTAATAAGATAATCATTGAAAAAATCATTAATTATTTTAAATAAATGATCATTAGAAGAAATATTTTTATCTGCCATTGAAGGATAATTTATAATTTTAACTTTATTAGAATAATTTTCGGAATATAATGGACTAATTAAAGGAAGTGAATTATATAAAATTATTTTTTTTTTTATTAAAAATATTGGTCTAATTTTTAATTCAAAAAGATTTATAAAATCTTTTAATTTATCATTCATTTTTTCATCTGGTATTTTTTTATTATTATATAACATATCAAATTTATCTGGTTTTAAATTTATTTTCTCACTTATTAATATTTTTATTTCATTTAATGTTATTGTAGGTTTTATAAATAAATAAAATTCTTTTCGAAGATATAAAAATACAATTTTTAATTTTGAAGGATTTATTTTTGGTAAATTAAATATATTATTTAAAGATAATGATTGATAATTAAACAGTTTTTTGTTTTCTTTTTTGTTTTCTTTTTTATTTTCACTTTTATTTTTAATGATTTTATATTTTAATTTTTTAGCACCAATAATTTGTGAATTATTTTTTTTAATATGATTATTTAATTTATTTACATTTTTATTTTCCAAATTTTCTTCTTTTAAACTCTCATTTGGATTATTATTATTATCTGATATTTTTTCCTTATTATCATTTTCAGAATTTTCTTCTTCTTTCTCTTTTAAATTATCGTTACATTGATTTTTATTTTCTTCTTTTATTTCATTTTCTTTATTATTTGATTTTAAATCTATTGAATTACTTTCATTTTCTTCTATATTTTCTTGTAATTCCTTTTTTTCTGAAGAAGTTTCAATTTCTTCTATATTCTCCATTTTCTAACTTTAATTTGATGAATTCAGATATTTTCTCATAAAATATTATTCAATTTTTTATATACCTTAATTTTTTTTAATTAATATGATTAAGAATTATAATTATAATAACTATCAATTTATTATAACCAACTATATAATTTTTTAAAATACAAATAAAAAGATAAAAAATACTCTTTTATATTATGATATCAACTATATGTTATTTTGTAAGATTTCTAAAATAGAACAAGAATTAAGTCTAATTTGTCTTTTTTCATTATTATCAATTTCATAATCATTATCACTTCCACTATAAATATCTTCTTTATCATTAAATTTTAATTCTTCATTTTCAATGTCAAATAATTTTTTTTTATTTACAATAACTTTTGAAAAAGTTTTCGGAACAGAATATTTAAGAAAATTTAATTTTTTTCTTAAATCTTTTAAACAATTTTCTTCGTCAGAAAAACAATCAGAACTTGAATCTGAATTAGGACAAGAATTACTACATTTTTTTTGAATAATTGAACCTAATTTTAATTTTGAAGGAACAAAATTAATTTCTAAAGGTTTTGGTTTTGGAACAAATTGATTTTTATTTTTTAAAGACTTCTTTGATAATCCTTTTACTAATAATTCAATTTTAGAATATTCATCTTCTCCTCTTTCTTCTAAATATTTTTTTCCATATAACAATAATTTGTTTTCCTTATTTAAATTCTCATTATTTTCTTCTTTTTCTTCTTCATAATTTTTTCTAATATTTTTATCCATTTTTTTCTAAAATTTAGTTTCAAATTAAATCAAAGTTATTATTTTTAATGAAAAAAAGATTATAATTTTAAATAAAAATGAAAGGGCTATTTAAAATAATAATTTTTGCTATTGTTTTATTATCATGTTCTACATTGAATTTGAGAAAAGAAATTCCTACTACGACTCTTGGAGCTAATTCACCTGTTGTTATAGATTTAGAAAATATACCAACATTTAAAATGGATGAGTACAAAGAAACTATTAAACAAGAAAATAAACAATACCAGTAAAAAATATAATATCTTAAATATGATTTTTTTATTCTTTTATTTGGTAAAATTTACTTTTATTAAAATAATATTAAAATCTCTTTTTTCAGAATTTTAAAAAATAATGATTTTATAAAAATTAATATTTCCGTTTTTTAAAACAAAAAAAAACAAAATTTAATCTAAAAAAAAAATAAATTTAAAAATTAAAAAAAAAATAATTTATTTATTTTTCATTTTTTCTCTTTGTTCTTTAGCAGCTTCAGCATTATCTTCAATTTGTTTTTCATAAGTGAATTTAACATCTTCCCAATTTTCCTTAGGATGTTTATTTTCATAATGAATTTCCATAGATTTAAGAGAAGGTTGTTGAGTAAAGCAAATATTACAAGTAATAAAGACATTTTTTTTTCCTTCTTTAGGAGCTTTTCTTTTTTCTTTTCCTTCTGCTCCACCTCCTCTTCCTCCTTGTCTCATTTTTGCTTCATGATCTTTCATTGCTATTTCCTTTGCTGTGTGCTTTTGAGGTTTTGCTTTTCCTGACATTTTTTTTATATTTTTTTCATCATAATAATCTATGTTATTTTTATTTTTTATTTCTTTAATATTTAAATTATAAATATTAATAAATCAGAAAAGAAAAAAATCAAAGAAATAAACTAATTAGCAAAATAAAGAATTATACCAATAACAACAAAAAAAATAAAAATACCTAATAACCAATAAATCAAATTATAATAAGATTTATTTAAATTATGAATGTAATCAATAGCACTATTAGCAAGACTAACATGATTAAACTGTTCTTTAACATTTTGAATAAATTGAATTTCTCTTTTTTCAATATTAAAAGAAATTAAAGTAGATCTTAAAGCACTATCACCAAGAATCCAAGTTTTAATATCAAAAACATCTACCATAATTTGAAAATGACATTGATAAATATTTTTAGAACTAAAATCAATAACATCAGAAAAAGTAATATTAAAAAAATTTCCATTTCCTAAATTAATACTTAATGAACCAAATTCATATTGAGATTTACATTTACATATTAATTGATAATTTTGATTTATTCTACATTTATCTAATGAATTTTTATTTAAATAAGTAATAATTTGTAAAAAATCTGTTCTTGGAATAATTATATATGAAGTACCAGTATCAAAAATTAAATTTGAAGTAGAAATAAAATTAAAACTTTCTTTATTATTAGAATCATATATTTTTATTTCATTCTCAATATCACATAACCAATAATTTGCATTTGAAGGTACATAACATTTATTAATTTTTTTATTATTAAAGAAATTACTAATGTATTTATTTTCTAAAATATTACCGAAATATAATCTTGATTGATCTTTATTATTAGTTAAATAAAAAGTAAAAGAAGGAGTTTTTATTTTATTTTGATAATATAATGATTCAATAAAAGAATTTTTATAATTTCCTTCATTATTAATTCCTAATCCCATAACACCATCTGCAACAGTTCCACTTAAATTTTTTTCTTCATTAACAACTAAAAAATTAAAATAATCAGCACTTAATTTTTGATTGTAAATATAATTATTCTTTTTATTATAATTTAAAGTAATAGAATCTTCAAATATTTTTCCATTAACATAACCAATAGCATAAGTAATATTCTTATTAATATTTAAAGTTTTTGAAGAAGAAGAAAGTGAAGGATTATATTTTTTAGTATAATTTCTACATTTAGTGCAATTTGAATAAGGAACCCAAAGAATGTTACTTCCAGTATCAAATATTATTGAAATTTTTTGATAAGTACTTCCTAAAAAAATTGAACCAAAATATTGAATGTTAAAAAAATTATCTAAGTTTATTATTGTGAAATATGGATTATTATTTGTTGTTGTTATATTTTTTGTTAATAATGATGTTAAGTGATAATTTTTTAATTTTTCTTCTGGAGTTTGAATTATGTCAATTTTATATTTTGATATTAAATCTTTTATTGCTTTATTTAGTTTTTTTGATTCTTTTCTTTCTGTTTTTAATGAAAAATAGTTTGAGTTTATTGATATTATTAAAACAAAATATAAAAAGTATTTCATTTATTTAAATTAATTTTTTATTGAAAAAATATTTATTATAATATAAAAATAATTTTTATAATGAAAAGAAAATAATTATTTAATTTTTTAAATTATACAATATTATTTGTTTAGTTTTGTTTTTAAACTATATCTTACTATTTTATTAATATATTTATATCATTTCTTAATTCATAAACAATTATTATTTTGTTAAAAAAAAAATTTAATTATTTTCAATTGTATTTAAAATACTTAATTTAGCTTCTAAAGAATCAATTAATAAATGAGCTATTTTTTTTCCTAAATTAGGATTATTAATAACACCTCCTTTTTTTCTTAATAAATATTCTTTTTTTTCAGCTTCTTGAGATAAACTTAAAGCTTTTAATTTTACATTATTAATATTATCAAATAAATTTCCATTAGGATTATTTAACATTTTATTCCAATTTCTACTTTCATATTCTTTATTTATTCCTTTTTCTTCTCTTTCTTTTTTTAATTCACTTAAATAATCTTTTAATTTTTCATTTTGTAAACTTTTTTTTCTTTTTCTTATTGATAATGATAAAGGAATTTTTATTGGTTTTTCTATTTCAAAAGATTTACTTAATTCATTATCATATAAATTTAATTTCCAATTAAATTTTATTTTTTTATTATTGTTTTTTTTAAATAATATTGTATTTTTATTATCATTATTTAATTGTTCATCTATTTTTTTTCTTTCTGTTTTCTTTGAAAAATGTTCTTCTCTTTCTTTTTTTAATTTCATGTTTATTTTTGGCTTTCTTTCATTTAATATTATTTCTGAATAATTTTTTTTTTTTTTTAAACATTCTTCTATTTTTTTCTTTTCTCTTATTTCATTTTCAAATTTATTTAAATTCAAATGAGATAATTCTCTAAAATGATGAGAAATAAATTTTGGTAATAAATTTTTATTATTAAATTCTCTTTTAAAAATTTCAGTTTTTTCTTCTAAAATTTTTTCATTTTGTAATTTTTTTTTTATATATCTTTTTTTAAACGCTTGAATTTCTTCAGAATTAATAGAATTCATAATTCTTTTTTTATTTCTAATTTCATCTTTAATAAAAGTATCTTCTTTTTCAATAAATTGTTTTTTTAATTTATTAAACAAATAATTATTTTCATCAATATTTATTTTATCTTTCATATGTTTTTCAACTTTTAATCCTTTATATTTTTTTTCTTTTATTTTTTCTATATTTAATCGAGTTTCTTTATCTCTTTCTTTTAATTTCTTTAAAAAATCTATACTTTGTTTTTTTTCTTCTTCTTCTTTTTCATCTATTTCTTTTTTTTTTTTATTCATTACTTTCTCAATATCTTTTTTCATTTTTTCTTGAATTTTTTTTGATTCTTCACAATATTGTTTTGCTTTTAATTCTATTTTTTCTTTATCTTTTTCAAAATTATCTAAAAATATTTTTAATTTCTCTTTTTTATTTTTATTATTTTCTGTATTTAATATATTTTTTATTAAATAATTTACTTCATTTATTCTATTATTTGTATCTTTTTTTTCTATTTCTAATGTTTTTAATTTATCTTTATTTATATTTTCTTCTATTTCTGTTAAATTTATATTATTTTCTTTCTCAATAAATTCTTTATTTTCTTCTAATTTTTTATATTTTTTTTTTAATTTCTTTTCTTCTTCTTTTAAATCTTTTAAAATTTGAATATTTTTATCTTTTAAATTTTTATTTATTTTAAATAATTTTCTTTCTGAATTTTTATTATTTATTTCTGTTAATAATACTCTATTTTTTTCTATGTCAGTTTCACTTTTTTTTTTTATTTCTTCTTCATTTAATAATTCATTTAATTTTTCGGTTTTGTTATTTTCATTTATGTTTTTTTTAATTGTTTTTTTTTCTTTATCATTTACATCTAAATTTTTTATTTTTGTTAAATTTTTTGATGAATTTATATTTTTATTCTCTTGGTTTAAAGAAGGAATATTTCCATTAGATCTATTACTTTCAATTTTTTTCGTAAGTTTTTTATTTAAATGATTTTTTGATTCTGACTTCATTTAGTTGTTTAATAAAAATAATATTTATTTTTATTTTAATTATTGAAAATAAAGATATAGTATAATAAGAAAAATAAATAATTTGAAAAATTATAAAAATAAAAAGAATTAAATTCTTTTTTAAAATATATTAAATAATACGATTTAAAATCTTAATTTTATTTACTTTTATTTTCTTCATCTCTAATAATTAAATAATCATATTTTTTGAAAATAGAAAAATTAGGTTTTTCTACTTTATATTTTTTATTAACAGTCGGTTTAAAAGGGTAATTTTTTTTTTCGTCATTTTTAATTTTTTCTAAAATATTGTCTTTAACCAATCTATCATTATATAATTTTTCAAAAATATTTTTATAATTATTAACAATTTTACTTTTCTGATTAATTTTTGGTTCAAAAATTTCTTCATTTTCATCATTATAATATTTCTTTGTTTTTTCTTTATCTTTTTTGATTTTGATCAAATCTTTGTTTTTAATATCTTCTTTATATTTATCATAATGTAATAGCATATCTTCATTATTATGACAATAATTTTTTTCTTTTCTAGATTTTAATAATAATTCATTAGGTTCATTTAAATAAGGTTTAAAAGGAAAATCCATTTCTTTTTTAGATAAACTATTTTTTAATTTTTCAGTTTTTTCTTTTGATTTATTTAAATAATTTATTCCTCTATTATATAATAAAATTCCATAATTTTTTCCTTTATTATATTTTTCACTTCGTGTTTTCATTGTTGAATATCTTTCATTAAATTTTTTTTTTTCTTTTTTAAATTCTTCAGTAACTCCTTTTACTCTCAATAAAAATTTATCTAATTTTTTATTAAAAGTATCATAATTTATATTATTATCATAATTTAAATTTGAATTTGAAGCATTTTTTTTAAATGAATGTTCAAATGAAATTGATTTATTCTTTTTCAAAATTTTTTTCTTCTTTTTTTCTTTTGACATTGATAAATTTCTTGAATTCTTTTTTTTTTCTTTTTTATTCGATGTTACAAATATTTGAAAAGGAAAAAGAGAAAATGATTTTTTTTCATAACTAATACTTGGTTTTTGATAAGAAGAATAACTTGTTGTTAAAGTTTTATTTACTGATTTATTTTCACTTCCTTTTCTATTGCTTTTACTTTTTGGAGAATAATAATTTTGAAATTGAGATTTTAGTTCTTTTACTTTTTCATAATCATATTTTTTGCTTAGACAATAATTATAAATTTCTTTTTCTGAATTATTTAAATTTGAAATATATAAATAATCTTTTTCTCCTGTTGGAGAATCAACTTCAAGTTTAAACATTTATTTTATAATTTTTTAATTATTAAAGTCAAATACAACTTATGTTCGTAAAAAAAATAATTAAATTGTATTTTTTATATTTTTTAGAGAATGAAAACATAAAAATGATTTAATTCATAAACAATAATAAATATTTAGATTAAATATAAAACAATCATTTTTTATTGTATAAATAAACATAAATAATAAGTAATAGATATTTCTTCATTTTCTAAATAATATTTCTTATTTTTATCTCACTTTCATTAATAATTTTCATTATTTTTTTAACATCTAACTTTCATATAAACTTAAAAAGTTTAATTAAACAAAATTTGGGAAATAATAAAAAAATAATATTTAAAAAACATTAATTTAAACAATTTTAAATAATAAGCCAAACCTTAATCTTCTTCTTCTTCTTTATTAATAGGGAAAAAGGTAATTTTCTCATTTTTAATACAATTATAAACTTGAAAATCAACAGAATTTAAATCATGAGGGTCAGTATTATGTATTTTAAACAAGTAGAAAAAATAATCAAAAAGATTATGTACTTCAAGAAGATGACCTTCAAAAGAAATATCTTTCCCTTCAAAATCAGTACTTTTTAATTGACAAATATAACAAGTATTTAGTATTTCAGTATTATAAGCTTCATTATTTTCTCTTATTTCTTGGAAAGTATCAACAATAATACCATTAACAATATTTAATATTATTAAAATAATTAAAAAGTAAAAAATCCAAGAATAAATAAATTCACCATAAAAACCACTTTGACTATTTATTTTTATTTCAAAATTTAATCCTCCTTGTCTCATTCCATTATTAAATAAATATAAGAAACATTCTAAATAACTATTACATAGTATTGATCCATCATCATTAATATTAAAGAAATATAATGTTAAAGCAGCATAAAATAATATTAATATTATTAATAAAAATGCAGTGGCAAAAAATTGTTTATATCTATGTTGAATTGCTTCTAATACACTTTTCATTGTTTGTGATATTGTAAAAACTGTAAATAATTGACATGATAAAAAAAATCTATATTTTAAACTTAATAAACCAAAAAAAAAAAGTCCAAACAAAAGGAAGAATTGTTCCATCACTTAAATATTCACTCATTTTCCAAATTGAAATATCTTTTATTCCAATAATATCTCTTAATTTTATATATTTAAAATATAAGAAATCTAATATTATTAAGAACAAAAATATTAATTGTAATATTACATAATAAAAAATAAAAGTATCAACATAATTAAAAGGAGAAACAAAAATCAATAAAAAATTTGGAATTATTAATAAGACAACATTATAATATTCTAATTCATCAAATTTTAATTCTGATAAATAAGCAATTTTAGGTTGACTTCTATATTTTTCCCTTAATAGACTTAGATAATTTAATTCATCATAATAATTAATAATTCTAACTAATTTAATATATGCATCATTATAATCAGTATTAGATAAAAAAACTGAAACATCTCTTCCTAAAATTAATAAAGTTTTTTTATCTCTCAAAAAATAAATTAATATTCTTAAACCTTCATTATCATTATTATTTTCAGGATTTAATATAGAATTAATTTCATCAACAAATGTACCTTTTAAAGTTAATGCTCCATCATCATCTATTAATTTAATATAACTTTTATATTTTAAAGATTGATTAGGAATTCCTCCTTCAGGAATTAATTTAGCATAAAGTTCACTTAATCCTTTCCATTGTTTATATTCTTTAAAATAAACTATTTCATTTTTTACCATTAAATCGTTACATAAATCATAATATAATTTTCCAATAAAATTTGAATTTGGACCTAAATCATTATAATTATTTATTTTCAATTCTTCTAAATTATTTATATAATATATTTTCTTCTCATTATTACTTTCTGATATTTGAACTAAATGAATAAATATCATAAATGATATTTTAAAATATGGTGATTCTACTAAATCATCATAATGTTCATATAAATTTTCTCTTAAAGCATCAAATTTTCTTTGTAATTCTTCTCTATTTATTTCTTTATTTGATTCATCTTTAAAAATTTGAAATAATTGAACTTCATTATTTATTTTTATTTGGAATTTAGATAATAAAAATAAAAAAGAACTTTCAGCTTTTAAAATTAATTTTAAAATAGGTAATTCATTTGTTATTATTGATATATCAGTATTAGAATAAAGTAAACATTCATCAATAAAACAATTTATAAATTTTAAAAAGTTAGCAAATAAATTTGCAAATAATTCATCTATTAAAATTAAATCTGAAAATTCAAAATATGATTCAATGAAATTATAAAAATAATTAAATTTTTGAATATTTTCTAAATTATTTTGAGAAGTTCCTTGAATTAATTCAATTTTAAATTCATTTAATTCAATTTCTAATTCTAATAAATATTTATAAGGAGTTAGAAAAGATAAATTTTCAACATAAAATTTTTGTTTTTGAAAATGAGTAAATATTTTTAAAATATTATAAGAACTAGAATATATTAATTTAATAAAATTAAAATTCTGATTTAAACCTTTTGTAATATAATTTCCAAAATAAATAGTTTGAAATAAAGGATTATGATCTTCACATAATAATCTTAAAAAATCTAAAGAATTAATTAATATATTTAAATTTTCTTTTGAGATAGAAAAAATTTCTCCTATTGAAAATAAGAAAGATTGAATTAAATAATAAATTTGATATGATAACAAAGGAATTATTATTGATTTTCCAAATTCATAATATTTAACTAAAAGATTTTGAAATAATTTTGGATTATGCATAAATATTCTATGTCCAACTTCAATTACTAATTTGTTTGAATATAACATAAAATTATTTTGAAATTTTATCACATTATTATTTAATATTTTCGATTCAAGATCAATTTTTGTTTCACATTTGAAATTTTCTTCTAATAAAAAAGAAAAATTTGTTGGATATATTTTTTCACAGGTTAATGACTCATTAAAATGATATATAATTGTTTTAAAAATTTTTATCACTTTTATTTCATATAATTTTTCATTTCCTTCATCAAAATATTTCATTATTATATTTTTACTGTTATCCATTTTATTAGATGTATAATATTCATAATAATTATCTAATCTTTCTAAAATTAAATCTATTTCTGATTTATTTTTATTTTCTTTTTCTTTTTCTTTTTTTTCTTCATTCATTTCTTCTTCAATCTGCTCATAATAATTTTTAATATTATCATAAAATTTAAAATTTTTAATTAAAGACATAAAAAGATTCACCCACTTTTTAACATTTAAAATATCTAAATTTGAATTTTTTTCTTGATTAATTTTATCATCTAATATTAATTTAACATCTGTTATTTGTAATTCTTCAATAAAAAATTTATTTTGAATAAAAGCATAAAGAGATTTAGTTTCTTCATCTTTATTTTTTAATTCTTCAATTTTTGCAATTAAATCTTTATAACTTTGTAAAAATAAAAAAACTAAAGAATAAACTTCATATTTTTCTTCTCCAGTTAATAAAGTATAATAAGTAATTTTCCATAAAATTAAATAAAGAGGAATACAAACTACTTTACAAAAAAAAGAAAATAAATCATGAATTTTATTTATATTATTTTTATTATTATATATATCATCTATTTCATCAATATAATTTCTAGATAATTTTATTATTTCTATAAATAAATCTATTTTTTCTTTTTCTATTATCCTTAAGGAAGTATTCATTAATTTAAATTCACACCAATAAGAAATTGATTGGAAATGATATTTAAAATAAAATAAAATAATTTCTGAAAAAATATTAATTTCTTCATATTGAATATATTTTTTTTCATCATTGATTTTATCTTTAATAATATTTTCAATAAAATTAATATCAATTAAATGCATTACTTTTTGAAAAAAGGAAGTTTCTAATTTATTAATAAGTTTAATTAAATTTTTATAAAAATTTTTCATATTTTCTTTTTCCATATCTTTTTCTAAATTAAAATCTTGGATTTGATATAAAATAATTAAATTATTAACTAAAGTTTGATTGACTAATAAAATACTATGTTCATTAGAAATATCAATTAACTTTTTATAAATTATAAGATAATGAGAAATAATTTCAGGTTCATTTTTTAAAATATTTTCTATTGATTCTTCTGGAATAACACTCATTTCAAATATACTTTTTTTTGGAATAAATTTATCAACAATTAATTTATCTGAAGAAGGAATTAAACCTTCTATTTTAGAAAAAGAAATTTTTTGCAATAAATCGATTGAATCTATTTTAAAATTAAACTTTATTAATTCTTCCATTAAATGATTATAAAAATTTAAATTTTCTATTGAAGGAATATCTTCTTTTAATAATCTTTTATATATTCCTTTATTAAAATATAATGGAATTAAAAAAATATTGTCTTCTACTAATTTATATAAACAATTAAAAATTATTGTTTTTGATTTTATTAATATTTCTTTTTCTTTTATTTCTTCAAAATTTGAATCAAAAAAAACAATAAAATTAATCAATTCATTTACAATATCTCTTTTAAATAAAACTAATTGAATTTTTTTTTTATTTTCTTTATCTTTTAAACTATCATTAATAAGATCATATATAGAATTTAAATAATCAATAATTTCTTTTTCAATAGTAAATCTTGATTTTTCAAATTTAGTTAAGTAATTATTGAAAAGATTAACTTGATTTTCAATTAAATCAAAATTTGTTTTTAAATTTAATTGTTCTAATAAATTTTTTGGATTTTCTCTGATTAAATTTTTATTTTCAATTATAAAACCTAAATCTTTAAATTGAGAAAGTTGTTTTATTGAATTTGAAAAACCATCATATTCACTTAAAACTAATTCTAAAAATTCTCTGTTATGAAAACAAATTTCTGCTTTGTCAATTTCATTAAAAATATAATCATACAAATTTTCATTGAAAACATTATTTTCAAAACTTAAATTATTATCTTCTTTATTATTAAAAATTTTATTATAGAAAGATAAATAATTATTACTTAAAAAAATTAAATATATTGTTTTTCTGAGAGAAATTGAAATTTTAGAATTCCCTTTAATTTCTTTTTTATAATCAGCTATTATTTTATTAAAATATGAAATAATATTATCAAACATTTTTTGATCTCCAATTGAAATTATAATTAAAACTCTTAAATTCTTTAATATATATTTTAATAAATTATTATAAAAATTATCAAAGCTTTCATCTTTTTTTAAATTTTTTAATAAAAGCACTTTTTCTATTAAACAATTAACTAATTCATTTAATTTTTCAGCTCTTAAATTTTTAGGATTTGAAAATATAAATTTATGAATTGGAGAAACATTATTTTTTGCTTTTAAAAAACAGGAAATTTTAGGTAAAATTTTATGTTGATAATTTAATTTTATTGATAAATCTAATAAATCAAATAATTCTTTATCATATTTGTTTTGTATTTTTTTTACTTGAGATATTATTGAATCTATTTCTATTTCTACTATTTGATTTTTATAATTTAAACCTTTAAATAATTCTTTCACATACATTTGAATTTTATCTGATATTTGCTTTGAATTATGATGTGTTCTTGCTTTTCTATCATTCATTTTTTATAAATTAAAAATTTTTTATATCACTTTAAATATTAAAAAAAATATAATTTAAAATATTTTATATATAATATTTAATGTTTCTTTTTTTATTTTATTTTCATATTCTTTTAATTTTAATTTCTTTTCTAAATTTTTTTGAGTTATCATTAAATGATTTTTAGTTCTTTCTTCTTTAAATTTTATTTCTAAAATATCTCTTTGAAATTCATTCATATCTAATTTTTCTAATTTTTTTTCTCTATTTTCTTCTTTAAATAATTCTAATAATACTTTGTTTAATTGTTTTTTATATTTTTTTATTATTTCTCACTTTCTTTTTCATCATTTTCTTCTCTTCTTTTTCTTTTTTTTTTTCATTCTCATAAAAAAGCATCTATGAAGAATAAATTTAATAAATTTAAAAATTTTATAGGTGCTTTCCGAATTTTTGGTTTATTAATATTAAACATTAAATA
>JAEEGK010006113.1_pt1 | contig 28991 bp, 27 predicted proteins | sample 8958771 | NCBI WGS metagenome assembly JAEEGK01 (sample SAMN16246547, study PRJNA631951) | gut metagenome | biome: gut microbiome; feature: rumen; material: SC-attached | host: Bos | place: Iran: Karaj | collected 2018-10 | reverse complement strand
AAGCTTGCAGATGGTAAATGCTGGATGCTAGATAATCTCCGTCTCGGTAGAAGCACAGTAAAAGTGTTAACTCCAGACGATACTAACATCCGTTCCAACTTCACCCTCCCAGGTAGTGTAAGTACTGGTTTTGATGAATTTACCACTCCACAAATCAATATAGATAGTAAGAGTGATACTACAAGCTATGGCGATGGAGAAAATAAGATTGGCATCTATTACAACTTCTGCGCTGCCACTGCAGGCACTTATTGCCAACCACAGAATCAAAGCTCTGGCACACCAACCGAAGACATCTGCCCTAAAGGCTGGCGCCTTCCAACTGGTGGCGAGAATGGTGAATACCAAAACCTCTATGCTCAGTATAATACCTACGCAGACTTCAAGAATGCATTACGGGCTTCATTATCTGGCTACTTCAAATACTCTAGCACTAACCACCAAGGCTCATATGGCTCCTTCTGGTCCAGTACTCCAGTTGGGGATGATAGGATGTATAGCCTAGACGTTCGCGCCACTAGTGTTCCAAACGACTTCACTAGCTACCGCACCGCAGGTATCTCCATCCGTTGTGTAGCTTATGAACCAACTGAGACCTACATCCAAGACATCACTCCAGAGACTTGTCCGACTACTCCAACCACAGTCTATGATACTCGCGACAATTCCGCCTACATCATCCAAAAGCTCGCAGACGGCAACTGTTGGATGCTAGATAACCTCAGAATTGGTAGAAGCACCATGAAAGTATTAACCCCAGCAGACACTAACATCACAAGCAACTTCACCCTTCCAGGTAGTGTAAGTACTGGCTTTGATGAATTTGAGCTCACACAGATTAACATAGATTCCAAGAACAAAGTCACAAGCTACGGTGCTGGAGATAACAAGATTGGTGTATACTATAACTTCTGTGCTGCTACAGCAGGTACTTACTGCTACGCCCAGGGCGAAGCAGAGGGAAGCGCCACTGAAGATATTTGTCCTAAAGGTTGGCGTCTCCCAACTGGTGGCTCTTCTGGTGAGTTCCAAGCACTATATAATCAATATAACTCAAGCGCTCTAATGCGAGGTGATTCAGGTTTCGTTCTTTCCGGCTACGTGAGCAATGGCTCCGTGAACTATCAGGGCTCCGCCGGCAACTATTGGTCCTCATCTGTCTACGGTGCTAGCAGCGCGTACTACCTGTTCCTACTTAGCTCAATTGTCGACCCAACCTACGACTACAATAAGTACATCGGGTTAACTATACGCTGTGTAGCTCGTTAGTGTTTTCCGCTTCTTCTCTCAGAACTCTGAAAATAAATTAAGTTTAGTATATAACTAAAAACCTTATTAAATAGTCAGATGCCAATAGTATAGCGAGTAGACTAAGGATTAAGAATGGTCCGAAAGGTATTTGCTTTTTTCGGCCTCTTAGGGCGCTTGGAGCGGCAGCGAGAGTTGCAGTAAAGTTAGCGAGGAAGAGTTCAATAATTGCAAATTCAAAACGTCCGAGAAAGATTGCGATGGAGATACAGAGAATCCAATCTCCTCCTCCGACGAGCCTTTCTTTGCTGAAGAAATAGAGAAGATAATAGATTCCGGCAAGGAATCCAGTTGTGACAGTGATTTGGAAAAGGTCACCATGAGATGCAAGCTGATAGGAAACTGCGAGGATAATCATGATGAGCATAAGGAAGACTGGGAGTTCTCCCCATTTTGCGTCGTAGACTAGGAGAATCCAGAAAACTATCATTGAGACGAGAAGAAGTAGGGGCTGAAGAAAGAAACTTGGATTCATCGAGAAAAACGCTGTGACTGACGGCAGCGCGCAAGTATATTTAAGGACAATGAGCATAAATGCGAGACCGAGGCCTAGCTCGGAGAAGATTTCGGCGACGCCGATTTTTTGTTTGCAGTAGCGACATCTCCCACGAAGGAAGAGCCATGATATAACGGGGATATTGTCATACCAAGCGAGCTTATGATTACAACTCATGCAGACCGAGCGGTTGCTAAGCTTTCTGTCTGTTTTAGCCTCATGGATGCGCCAAGCTTGGCAACAAGCAAACGAGCCGAAGACCGCGCCGAGAATAAACATGAAGATGTATAAGACAATAAAATCTATACTCATATTACTCCTTTGTCTCCGTATGGAAACGTTCGTGGACTTCGCGGAGATGAGGGTCGGTTACGTGGGTGTAGATTTGGGTTGTGCTGATGTTTGCGTGGCCAAGAAGGGACTGGACCGAACGAATGTCAGCACCGTTCATAAGAAGATCAGTGGCAAAGCTGTGGCGAAGAGTGTGCGGGGTGACATGCTTTGTGATACCGGCTTTTCTTGCATAACCTTGGACGATGCGCTCAATTGAGCGAGGAGTAAGACGGCGATAATCACCAGAAGTAGATGGGGTTTGGAGATTCTTTGAATTGTTTAAGAAAAGAGCTGGGAGGGAATCGGTTCTGCACCCGAGATAATCCTTTATGCAATCTGCAGTGGATTGGTCGATAAAAATTGGGCGATCTTTCTTGCCTTTACCACGTACAACAAACTCGCGACGTTCGAGGTTGATTGAGTCGCGATTGAGCTTGCAAAGTTCGGAGACGCGAAGTCCGCCGGAAAAGAGAAGTTCGATGATAGCACGGTCTCTGAGCCCAGTTTCAGTATCTTCTGAGATTTCATTTAAAAGGCGTTCGACTTCATCAAAATGAAGGAATGTAACCTGTTTTTTTGCAGCACGGGGAAGATCGACAAGGGTTGGATCAAGGGATTTTATTCCGCGCTTACTGAGATATTTCAGAAAACCGCGTAGTGCGATAAGGTGATAACTCTGAGTTAAGACGGAGAGGTGCTCGTGGTTCTGGCTATCTTCGAAACGATTAAGTTTTAGGCGATATTTGCGGAGAAGTTCAGGAGTGATGTCATTTGGTTTTAGCTCGTCTGACGAATCTTCAGAACAGAGTTCATAGAAACGGTTTAAGTAAAGCTCGTAGTTACGAGTTGTATTAAGGGAACGACCTTTTTCAACTTCAAGGCTTTCGAGGAATTCCGGAATTAGGTCAGAAACATACATATTTACATTATAGCATAAACAGGTTAAATGGATTTTATCTCAGTTTTAATGCTTATGTTATAATATAGATATGGACAATAAAGAGGGCATCAACCCTGTAATTCAACAAGCCGAAAATGTTGCTTATAGCGACGAGGTTCGGGAGTCTCATATTGATATGAACCCACCTCAGGTTGTTGAGCCGCTTACGGGTAGTTCTGTGATTGTGGAGCCTGAAGTAAAAAATAAGGTTCCGGATAATGGTTTCCCGATTGGCTACGGCCCGAATGAGCATATGAAAAAGATTGAGAAGCCAAAGAAGCCTTCGATGAGTGAGCGCTTGAAGCATGCAAGAAAGAAACTGACAGTAAAACAAAAAGTGCTGCTTATTTCGATTCCATCAGCAATAGTGTTGATTATTGGCGGGTTTGTTGTTTATGCGTCAATTACGGGAATGTTTAAGACCGACTATGGCTCAACCTATCTTTCCTCAAAAGATTTGAAGAATGAGATGCAGAAGATTCGTTCTGATGCGAACTGTGATAAAGTCGTCGAGTATGTTTCGAACCAGTATACTGCGAATGATACTTATAACGAATATGTAAATGGTTGTAGGTTAGTTGCGGAAGGTGTTTCAGATGAGATAGTCGCAAAAATTGGCGACACTTCGGCAGTTTTGCGTGATGAGGAAGTCCGCCGAAGATACGAAACTTTGAAAACGGCGTTAAAAGCAGCAAAGACTGAGAACGGGGAGGTAAATGAAACGCTTAAAAGATACTCAATTTGGCATGAATGGATAAAGGCAGAGGCGGCTACTGATAAATTATATGGCGACAGTTGGCCGGATCAGGATTTAAACAAGGCGGCAGCGATTTTGACTGATTCGGGCATTGATGAGTATAAAGAATACGGTGAGAAATGGTACGAGAAGAAGAAAGTGCTTGCAGATGCGGCAAACGCTTATTATCACCCAGCGCCATCGGCGATTATTGCGGATTTGCACGCGATTATGAAGGCAGCAGAAAATGATTTTTATAATTTCAAAAAAGAGAATGAGCTAGATGTGACCGAATTATTCCCGCTTGAACTTGTTGACACAGCAAAACTTTACGCGAAATTTGAAGAGTTTTATAACTACGTAAAAGATGCTTACCAAGATAACTATGATCCGGCGATTGGTGGATGCAAGGAGTTTGTCACAAATGTAGTTTGTGAATAAAAAATAACCCCTTTCGGGGTTATTTTTGAATTACCAGTTACCGCGAGTGTATTTTTCGTTGAGGTCTTCGTAATCGTAGGTTTCTTCAGGTTTGAACCAGAGGGAAACTTCTTCTTTTGCTTCTTCGACAGAGCCAGAAGCGTGGACGAGGTTAGGAACTCCGATACCTTTTGCATCTGAATAACCAAAGCTCATGTGGCTGAAATCACCACGGATTGTTCCCATAGGAGCTGATTTTGGTTCGGTTGGGCCGACGATTTTTCTTACTAATTCAACAGCCTCAACACCCTCTAAACAGATAGCGATGACAGGACCTGTGAGCATGTAATTAAGGTTGTAGCGGAAAGTTTGTTCACCACGGCGGGTAATGAGTTTTCCAATTTCTTCGTAGTGCTTTTCATAGAGGTCTGCATCTGGTGAAACCATTTTGATACCGACAATCTTAAGACCGACGCGTTCGAAGCGTTGGATGATTTCGCCAACAATGCCGCGTTGAACTGCATCAGGTTTGCAGAGAACGAGTGTACGTTGGACAAGATCTTTTTCTTTTGCCATTTTGACTCCTTTAATTTATTAGGGATATTATAGCACATTTTGATATAATGAAAGTAGGAGAAAAAATGCGAAAGTATAAAAAAATTATTCTTGGTGGCGCGATTGCTTTTGTCATTATATTAGGGGTAGTTTTAGCATTTTTGTTAAGGCAGCCAAAGTTTGAGTTAGTTAGGACAGGGAAGGTTATCCCACATAATGAGGAAGTTTTTACGCAAGGATTCTTCTTTGATCAGGACGGGAAGCTCTACGAAGTGGGCGGAATATTCGGAGAGTCGGCAGTTTATGCGGATGTAAGTCTTATAACAGGGAACGCAAAGGCGAAGAAGAAGCTTGATTCGGATGTTTTTGGAGAGGGGGCTACGATATTAAACGGAAAACTTTATGTCTTGACGGCTCAAGAGAGGGTTATTTTTACGCTTGACCCAAATACCTTGCGAATTCTTCAAGAACTACCAAATAAACGTGATGGCTGGGGGCTAACAACAGATGGTAAAAGCCTAATTGCCTCTGATGGAACGTCGAAAATCTATTTTATGGACGCAGATTTAAAAGATGAGCGATCGATAACGGTTAAGAGGGATGGCAAGAAACTGAATAACATCAATGAACTCGAGTATATAGAGGGGTATATCTTTGCGAATATCTGGAAAACAGATGAAATTGTCGTGATTAACCCAGCAAATGGAGAAGTTATCCAAAGCTTTGATTTTACGGATTTGTATCCAAAATCAGAGAGGGCAAAGAAGTCGGATGTGATGAACGGGATTGCATATAACAAGAAGACTAAAAAAGTCTATTTAACAGGGAAGTATTGGCCAAATATTTACGAGTTTGAGCTCAAAAAATAAGCATGAGAATATTGACTTTTTAAAGCGTTTATGCTATAATATAAGTATAACGTTAGTTTTTGCACATTAACTCGCACATATCCACCAAATACACGTAGGAGGGTTACATATGAAGAAGAGATATCATAACAATATGAATATGTTAAGTGGAAGTTGGTCGAAGGTTGGCAGAAAGATCTCTGCAACCGTAACTAGTATTCCTGGCACCGAAGAAAAGGTGTGCACGGTAAAGTTTGGAAAAATTGGGCTTGATCGTATAGAGAGCCTAAAAGACATTACCCCAGAGATGGTTGCATTCATTTGCGACAAATGCTGGATGCCTGAAGGATTTGTAGCATGGAGAATCGTTGGTTCCGTGCAGCAGATGGTATATTTCAAGGGCAGAGCAGCCATAGTTTCAGAATTCAAGTTGAAGAGAAGGCATTTCAACAAGAGATGTCTCAGGGACGCGATTTCGTTGTTTCCGAATCAGGATCACAAAATTATTTATTCAGCTGATGTGTGTAGTGATAATATTTGCGCTTAACAACGTTATAGGCGCCGGGAAACCGGCGCCATTTTCTTGCTCTTTTCTTTTTAGGGGAAGTGTGATATAATAACAGAATAAGTGGGTGATTAGCTCAGTTGGCTAGAGCGTCTCGTTTACACCGAGAAGGTCGGGGGTTCGAGCCCCTCATCACCCACCATTTTTTTTAGAACTTATTGTTTGTACTTTTTAGAAAGGTAGGTGTGTTTATGAATAGAACATATCTGGAACTTGGAGCAGAAATTTGTGACGTTCTGCGCAAGGAGGCGCAGGAAATACCGGTGTTTAAGAAAACTGGTAAAGGATTGATTCGTGTTAAGTTTCGTCCTTGTTGCAAAGAGGCTGATGAATGGCTTGGTGGAGCGTCTAATTTCGATGTTGAATCTTGTCAGGATCCGGATATCGTTGACTATGAGTTGGATTTTTCGATATCACCCGGTTCGAGCCACGTTATCAACTACGTCGATAACGATGGAATCGCTATGAATGTTGACTGTTATGCATTTTCGGCACTGAAGATCGCACACTGTTCGCTTGCGCAGGATCTCGGCATCGGCCTTCGTTCAGGACTTAAGATCGATATCGATAACCTGACGGAAGATAACGGCTACGGCCCCTACAGAGGCGCGATATGCGTTGAGATTAAGGAGGCTATTCCGGATAAGGTTTTCGAACAGCCCGAGATGAAGGATTGGTGTTGGGTCTATGTCTGCGTGTCTGGGGCTAAATCTGAAGAAGATGAGGCCTGTGCACTTGAGGCTGTTCCGGTCATAAGAAAATTCTTTGACGGCGTCAAAACCGCTTGCGGAGAGCTTCTGGCATGTTTTGAGGATGATGTACCTACCAATGAAGCCCAGTCTTAAGACTGGGCTTTTCTTTTATGCTTTAAAAACAGGGAAAATGTGGTAAAATAAAAGAGTTAATAACAAAGAAAGTTTTAATATGAGTAAAGAGGAAAACGAAAACAGTCTCGTGATGCGCATGCGTCACACCCTTTCTCATGTTATGGCTGCAGCCGTACGTGAGATGTATCCAGAAGCTAAATTTGGTATCGGTCCTGCAATCGACACAGGATTTTACTATGACATTGATTTTGGTACAACAAAGGTGACAGAGACTGACCTTGCTCGTATCGAAAAGAAAATGCGCGGAATCATTGCACGTAAGCTCCCTATGACTTACAGGGAAGTATCTCGTGAAGAGGCGATGAACTGGGCAAAGGAAAATAAACAAGATCTTAAAGTTGAGCTTATTTCTGAGTTTCCCGAAGATGAGACAATCTCATTCTATGATCTCGGTGATATCTTTACAGACCTCTGTAAGGGTCCACACGTCGAGAATACTTCAGAATGCGGTGCATTTAAGCTCGACAAGGTAGCTGGTGCTTACTGGCGTGGCGACGAGAAGCGTCAAATGCTTACTCGTATCTATGGCCTCGCTTTTGAAACCGAAGAAGAACTCGACGAATATATCAAGAAACAAGAGGATGCAAAGGCTCGTGATCACCGTAAACTCGGTAAAGAGCTCGATCTCTTCTGTTTCTCAGAGCTTGTTGGGTCGGGCCTCCCAATGTTTACCCCTCGTGGTACTATTCTTCGTGATATTTTGAACGATTTTACTCAGAGCTATCGTCTTAAAAATGGTTATCAGAAGGTTTGTATACCTCATATTGCATTGGTTGACCTCTATAAGACTTCTGGCCACTACGAGAAATTCCCAGAGATGCTTCAATTTACTTCACAGGAATCTGGCGATCATCTCGCACTTAAACCTGTTAACTGCCCACATCATACTCAGATTTTTGCATCACAACCACGTTCATATAAAGAGATGCCGGTTAAGTACCTCGAGACTACGATGGTCTATCGTGATGAAAGAAAAGGCGAGCTCGGTGGTCTTTCACGTGTTCGCTCAATCACCCAGGACGACTCGCATGTCTTCTGTACTGAAGATCAGGTTGGTCAGGTATTTGGTGAGCTCATTGCATCTGCAAAAGACCTGTATGAGAGAGTTAATATGAAACTTACTCTTCGCCTTTCATTCCGTGATGATGGTGATGGCTATACTGGTACTCAAGAGATGTGGGATAAAGCCGAAGGCGCAATTAAGGCTATGGCTGAAGAACACAAAATTGAATACTTCATCGGTATTGGCGAAGCTGCTATGTATGGCCCTAAGATGGACTTCATGGCTACTGATGCACTTGGTCGTGAATGGCAGGTTGCAACTGTTCAGCTCGATTACGCAACCCCAGATCGCTTTGGACTCGAGTATGTTGACGCTGATGGCTCGAAAAAGACACCTGTAATGATTCACTGTGCACTTGTTGGCTCGATTGAACGCTTTATGTCTGTTCTTATTGAACACACTGCAGGCTGGTTCCCATTCTGGATGGCTCCAGAGCAGGTAAGAGTTCTTACGATTAATGACGAAGTAAACGAGTATGCAGACAAAATACGTGCGATTCTAGACGATACGGAGCTCTCTGAGCCACTTGAACATAGAAAGATACGTTATTCTATGGATGTTAGAAACGAAAGCCTTGGAAAGAAGATCCGCGAGGCAACGAAGATGAAGATTCCATGTATTCTCATTGTTGGCCCTAAAGATGTTGAGGCAGGTGAAGTTTCTGTCCGTCTTAAAGATAAGGAAGAGAAGGTTAAGCTTGAAAAGCTTGGAGAATATCTCAAAACCCTATAATGGCCCGGTTATTGTAATCGTCGGACCGACGGCGTCAGGGAAAACTGGCGCCGCTATTTCTCTTGCGAAAAAAGTTAACGGTGAAGTGATTTCTGCAGATTCCCGTGCGATTTATAAGTATATGGATATTGGAACTGCGAAGCCATCTCTTGAGGAGCAGGATGGGGTGCCGCACTTTGGCATTGATCTTGTTGAACCTGGCGAGAGGTTTACGGTCGCAGACTTTAAAGAGTACGCTACTACTAAAATCTCTGAGATTCGTTCGCGTGGTCATGTTCCAATTGTGGCTGGCGGAACTGGGTTATATGTCGATGCGTTGATTTTTGACTATCATTTTGATGGTATGAGCAAAGATGTTGCTCATGGAACAAAAGATGCAAATCTGAATCTTAATAAAGGGGGTAAAAGTGTCAATAAAAGTGAGGATTTTGCTCGCGATAGACAACAAGTGGGCAAAGTTTTTAAGATTTTCGGCATTTTATGGTCTCCAGAAGAATTACGCGAGAGAATCACATTACGTGCAAAGACGATGTTTTGTGATGAACTTTATGCAGAGACGCGATTTCTAGTAGAGAAGTATGGTTTTGGCTCACAAGCGATGAAAAGTAATATTTATCAGTTCGCGGATAAATATTTAAAAGGCGAGATAAGCTTGGATGAGGCAGTTGCACAATTTGTGCTAGATGATTACCATTTGGCAAAGCGACAGATGACATGGTTTAAGCGAAATCCTGAAATTTGTTGGTGCAAGCAGTCTGAAATTGTTCAGAAAATGTTGGCTGAACTAAAAAATTAACAGATATAAATCGTTGTTTTTTAATATTTTTGTTCTTTTGTGATACAATAAAATTATACAAAGAGAGTAAATTATATGGCAAAAGAAAATAGTACACCACTTGAAAAACTTTTCGGCTCAAGAACGAGGACAAAATTGCTCGCTCTACTTTTTGGAACGCCGGAAAAATCATATTATGTACGCGAGATGACTCGTGTGATTGATGAGCAGATCCATTCAGTTCGTCGTGAACTTTTGAATCTTGATAATATCGGAATAATCAAGAACGAAACATATGATAATAAGGTGTATTACTCTGTAAATATGAAGCATCCATATGCGCATGCACTATCTGAGCTATTCTCTGTAAAGAGTGTAACGGTTGAGGATGCTGAGGTTCGCCCATCAGGTTGGGAAGAATATGTCCGTCCTGTTAAGGCATTCCTTAAATGCTTGATTGTAACTAACCGTCTACCTGGTCAAGAAGGTGTTGATCTTGTCATTGTCGGTGACGATAAAACTAAGAAGCTTACGCATTGGGCAGAAGTAGTAGAAAAGAAACAGGGAAAGCCTCTTAACTATGTGATTTTCTCGACAGATGACTTCTCCTATCGTTTATCTGTTCGCGATAGATTTATAACAGAGGTATTTATGATGGAAATCTCAGATACCTATGATCCAGATGGTATGCTAAAAGAATATAGAAAAGAAAAATAAGGAGGTAATATGTTTGAGATTGAAGGAACGAAAAATCCAGACGAAATTGTCGTTAAAACCGCGACAAAAACAATAACTTTTAATATGGCAGATTCAACGGTTGATGCAGGGCTATCTGTAGGACAGCTTGTCGGTCCAGGTGAATTCGAGGTAGGTGAGGCGACGATCCGTGGGATTGGAGTGCAAAACAACCAAGCAACTATCTATGATGTCGAAATTGGTGGTACTCATATCGGCATTACGGCTGGCATTGAAGAAGGCCTCGATGATTTAGGTATTTCCGATATCCTTTGTACAAATTCTGTACGTGCTGTGAGAGAAATTTCACCAAAACTTGTGATTGCAATGGGTAACGTAGATGGAATGGTTACGGAGCTTAAATTGACCGCAAGAACAGAGAAGAAGTTGAAGGTTAAGAATGCAGACGCACTTCCAGCAACGATGGAAGTCGTAGTTTTAAGCTAAAGTTGATCAAGAATGTTCCTGGAGTAGTTCGGGAACATTTTTTGTTTGCGCGTTTTTATTCAAAAAATTAGACAAATACACATGGATTTAAAGGGTCTCTACAACAGAGAAAAAGTTTGAATAAATATTTTATACAAAATGGTGTGAATACTAGACACGTGTCTAAAATTATACTTATGTTTAATTTTTTGGCAAATTTTGGCCAAAAACCAGGATTTTCATGATTTTTAATATATAATGTAGCTATGAATCTATCAATGCTTGTAGTTGTCTTTATAATTGTCCTAGTTTCAATGGTTTTACATGAGATGGCGCATGCTTATACAGCATATTTCTTAGGAGACACTACAGCAAAAGATGAGGGAAGACTTTCTCCAAATCCATTAGTTCATATTGATCCATGGATGTCGATTGTGATACCTTTAATCTTATTTATCTCTGGTGGACCGGTGTTTGGCGGAGCGAAACCAGTACCTATAAATAAGAAAAACCTAAAGGGCGGCGCTTGGGGAATGGCTTTAGTGGCGCTTGCTGGGCCGTTAATGAACTTTATAATTGCACTTCTAGCCTTTCTTTTAGGGCATTTTACCGGTGCTTTGAACGATGTAGGCTTTCTAGGTGAGGTATTTAAAGAAGTTATACTCTGTAATCTAGGGTTTATGGTCTTTAATTTGATTCCAATTCCACCACTTGATGGTTCGAGGATTCTATATGCGATTGCCCCAGATGGAATTCGTGATTTTATGGAGAGAATGGAGTATTCAACTGGGCTGATTGTAGTCTTTGTGATGGTATTTTTCTTCTCAAATTACCTCTCTTTATATCTGATAAACGCGATGGATGGCATTTTATCGTTCTTTTTCTTCTTGGTTGGAATGTGATACAATAGAAGTAGCTCGGTAACAATATGATTTTCCTGAATAATCATATCTCGGGAATTCGTGGCGTCTGCCCCGTGGGACAGCGCATAAGAGTTTACCCACCTTGTACATACTACAGGGGAAAATGAGTTGCCGAGCCTTAAAGGTATATGAGTGGGCTAAATGAAACAAAGAATTAGAGTAGTCGGAATCGTTTCTAAAGGGGACGATATTTTGCTTTTAAAACGCTCTCAGGGGCGCATAGAGGCTGAATCGTATTGGGAACTGCCAACTGCGAAGATTAGCTTCGGAGAGCAGCCTGAGGAGGCGATAGTTCGTGCTATAGATGAAGATTTGGGTCTGACGGTTGAGAATCTTGAGCTAAAGGATGTGATAACCTTTGTCGCGTTAAATAATTCGAATCGCCTCTATAATCTTTATATTATTTATAATGTGGCAGTTTCTGAAGATATTAACATCACTCTATCAGATAGATATTCTCAGTATAAGTTTCTGAAATATGGGGCTGAGAACTTGGCAAAATTAAGGGTTGATGATGCTACGTCATCTGTCCTTTCGATTGAACTTGGCATTGGCGGGGCAGATAGAACGCAGATATTCAATAACCCTATCTCTGGGAAAAATGCGAATGTCTATCGCAATGTGGCAAATGGAGCAACAATCTATACAGATGGTGCTTCAAGAGGAAACCCTGGCCCATCTGGACTTGGATATTATATTATTGATGAAAATGGTAATGAAGTTAAACGTGGTGGTGAATTTATTGGGTTCGCTACCTCAAGAGTTGCGGAATATTATGGCCTTAAAGAGGCCTGTGAACAGGCAATTAATCTGGGCTTTAAATCGGTGAGGTTTGTATCTGATAATCTGATGATGATTAATCAGATGAACGGCATTTATGTGATTAAAAACAAGGATCTTTTGCCGATTTATAATGACATTAAGAAACTTTTGGAACAGTTTGAGGCAGTTGCGTTTGTGCATGTAAAAAGAGACTATAACAAGGAAGCTGATGAACAGGCTAACCTTGCGATTGATAGACACTTTGACGAAGACGAGACGCTTGTGGTATAATTGGAGACAGCTCGAAAGATGGCCGCTTGAGTTTCAAGAGGAAAGTCCGGGCAACATAGGATAAGGTAGTCGCTAACGGCGACCGTTCGAAAGAATAGGGAAAGTACCACAGAAACAAAACTGCCTTCGGGCAAAGGTGAAAAGAGTGAGGTAAGAGCTCACAGTGCATTATGGTGACATAGTGCAGAGGCAAACCCTACCTGTTGCAAGGAGTGCTGTCAGCCTTGATCCGAGGACGCACGCTCACCGCTAGAACTATTCGGCAACGATTAGGCTAGATAGATGGTCATCACCCCTGTCCCGACAGGGTGCACAGAACCCGGCTTATTGAGAGCTGATATCAAAAAATCCCGCGAGTAGCGGGACTTTTTGATCGTTAATAATTATTTAACGAGACCTTTCTTTTTAAGGGTACGGAGTGCTGAAGCACTGATGTTAACCTTAACCTTCTTGCCATTTACCTCAAGCGTACGCTTTTGAATGTTTGGCTTGAAGACTTTACGGGTCTTGTGTTGTGAGAAGGAAACGTTGTGACCGTACATTTTACCTTTGCCGGTAAGTTCACAGATAGCCATTACTTGTCTCCTTTCTTAACGGTTTCAACAATAGCTTTGAAGGCTGCTGGTTCGTTGACTGCGAGCTCTGCGAGAACTTTGCGGTCAAGATTAATACCTTGCTTCTTCATGCCATTGATTAATTTCGAATAGCTCATGCCGTATTCACGTGCTGCGTTATTGATACGGGTGATCCAGAGAGCGCGAAGATCGCGTTTCTTATTTCTACGATCACGGTAAGCGTAGCGAAGGGCTTTGATAACACCTTGTTTAGCTAAACGGAAGCTACGTGTGCGGTAATGTTGCATGCCTTTAGCGGCATTTAAAATCTTTTTGTGCTTTGCGCGTGCAGGAACGCCTCTTTTGACTCTCATGATTAAACTCCTAGTGCGGTCTTAACGTTTTTAGCAATTTTACCGTTGATTGAAGCAGCGGTGTTCATGTTGCGCTTTCTAGCTTTAGATTTTTTGGCAAGAATATGGTTGCCATATGCGCGTTCGCGAATAAGTTTTCCAGAACCGGAAATCTTGATACGCTTTGCAGTGCCTTTGTGCGTTTTAAGCTTTGGCATATATTTCCTTTCGTTAAATGTTATTTAGTGTCTCTTATGAGACGAAGTGCGACCAGGGAACCGTGGAAGTAGGAAATTACTTCTTCCGAATTCCGACTGATAGGTTGCGTCCAGCAAACTGTGGCTTTCCTTCGACGACTGCGACTTCTTCAAGGTCGGCGAGAATGCGGTTCATGAGTTCGTCACCGAGCTCCTTATGTGCCATTTCGCGTCCCTTGAAGACGATCATGATTTTAACTTTATCGCCGTCTTCGAGGAATCCTTTGATTTTGCGGAGTTTGATGTTTAGGTCATTATCAGAGATTTTAAGGCCGATTTTCATCTGTTTTAGCTCAGCTTGCTTTTCACGAGCTTTCTTGCGGTTTTTAGCTTCCTCTTTCATCTTCTGATACTGGTATTTACCCCAGTCGATGATTTTTACTACAGGAGGGTTAGCATTTGCGGCAATCTCAACGAGATCAACGCCCTGTTCATGGGCAAGAGCTTGAGCCTCTTTGCTCGACATGATGCCGAGTTGTTCACCACTAGAACCAATTACACGAACTTCAGGATAGCGGATTTCTCCGTTAATGCGAGTATGTGAATTATTGTTACTGATGGTAGTCCTTTCTCTTATAACCTTAACTTTTTCATTATACCAAATTTGAGCGGAAATTTCAAGGTGTTTTATAGGGAAAATGTTGGCTCTCATTAAAGCTCCATGCGATACGATAACGCTTCGACGATGTGGGGCACTTGGATTTGGCTTTCTCCGGCTAAATCGGCAATAGTTTGTGCGACTTTTATAATCTTGAAGTAGGAGCGAGCAGAAAGACTCAGTTTTTCGGCAGTGTCTTCTAAGAACGTGCGCGCGGGCGCGGATAAGACGATGTATCTCATGACCTCTGTTGAAGTAAGGCCAGCGTTTCTTTTAATGTTACTGCCATAGCGTTTGCACTGGCGGTCGATGGCGTTTTTGATAGAATCTTTGATTTTTTGTTGGTTTTCGATGGCTTTCTGGCGGGATTTTTCGGATGATAAATCGTTTGAACAGAGGTCTGAAGTTTTTATTCGGTCTACATTGATTCGGACATCAATGCGGTCAAGAAGTGGTCCAGATATTTTACTTTTATACCTCTGGATTTCAAAGTTTTTACAAGTACACTGTTTCGTTTTGTCGCCAAGGTACCCACAGGGACAGGGGTTCATAGTGGCAAAAAGCATGAAATTACAGGGGTAGCTGCAACGATCATTGGCTCTTGTAAGGTTGACTACATGGTCTTCCAGAGGCTGTCTTAATGATTCAAGCGTGGCGCGGGGGTATTCTGGGAGTTCGTCTAGATACAGTATGCCGAGGTGAGCCAGGGATATTTCTCCGGGCGTGAGCTTGGCACCGCCACCAATGATGGAAAGGAGCGTAGAGGTATGATGGGGGTTGCGAAAGGGGCGCTTTAAGATGACAGTCCCCGATGAATTAGCGAGATTATAGATTTTTGTGAGCTCAATTTTTTCGTCGAGAGAGAGGTCTGGGAGCAGGGAAAAGACGGCTCTTGCTAGCATAGTTTTCCCAGCTCCAGGCGGACCAGTGAGGATGATGTTATGATGTCCGGCAACGGCAGTTATTAAAGCTTTCTTTGCAAGCTCCTGGCCTTTGATATCGTCCAAAAATATGGCATTTATATCTGTTTCAGTATTTTTTACAACATCCAGTTTCGCAGTAGTTGGCGCTTTTTGGTGCTTTAACATCAGGATGAGATCGGTCAAACTTTCATAACCATAGATACCCTCATTAGTAACAAGGCTAGCCTGATTTAGATTGCTCGCAGGAAGGTAAAACTCCTTAAAATTGTTTCTTCTTCCGGTCTCTAGGATATTTATCATTCCTCTGACTGGGCGGACGGTCCCATCGAGAGACAATTCTCCGGTAAAGATACGATTTTTAGCATCGTTCTCAAGGAGTTGCCCCGATGCGATGAGGATTGATACTGCGATAGGAACATCGAAGAAAATACCATCTTTCTGAAGTTCTGCGGGCGCTAGATTAATTGTTATGTGTGAGTCTGGCCATTTTAGGCCTGATGATTTGATTGCGTTTCTGACACGTTGTCTGGCCTCTGAAACGGTTTTATTTGCCATCCCTACGATGTCAAATTGGGGCAGCCCCTGGGTGATAACACATTCGACCTCTATAATGTGCCCATCGAAGCCGCAGGGGATTGATGTGAATACTTTTGCTGTCATTGCAGGCCGCATTTAATCAAAGAATGGTAAATATGCAAGCATAAGAAAAATGGGCGCCTGTCTATAGGGTAGTTTTGGCTGAAATTATGGTATGTCTTTGCGATGTGGGCTTGAAATATTTCGCATAAATGTAATATGCTTACATTTACCTCTGTTTTTGGTGTACATTTTGCGTTTATAATTCCCACGACAGTTAATGTTGTAAAAAATACTGAAACAGATATGCTTATGCTAAAAATATTTACATAAGAGGAAAAATGTGATAGAATAGAGCTATGTTGGGGCTGACAAAGCTTAGACGGATTATTAACAGATACCAAGCATGACGATTGATACCGTAAGTATTGAATAAATGAAGAAAAAACTTCAAAACACGTGCTTTTCGCACCTGTTTATGCCTAATTTTTTAAACTTATAGGCTGGTCTTTAGGTCGAGTTTCCATAGATCTATAGATTATCATAAACTTATGGGAATAGATTTACCCCTGTAACGCGGGGTTTATCGAAACTTTAGTTGTGGCGTCTTTTAGGTTTCGTTTTCTGCAGCCTATCTGATAAGCCGAGAATAAAAACAGAGAACTATGCGTGTAGAATGGTATTATGGCGATTTTTCGGACCCGGAGGCAGTATCCGGCAGCTCCACCATCAACTTTAGATCACTCGTTTGAGTGATTTTTGTTTATTAATAATTTTATCCAAAATTAAAAATAAGTGTCCAGAAAAACCTGTGGAAAAGTGGCTAAAATTTCATACAAAAATTGTTCAAAAAACTTCCAAAAATATATTGACATAAGCATTTTTCTGCGATATTATAGAGGTAGCTTTTGAATAAAAATATTATTCAGGGGCCCAAAAACAAAAATAGCCAAAATAACTCCACACTCTACGGATTAAGTCAGTTTTCCTCGCAGTTTAGCTGGCTTAATCCAACTAAGACAAACAAGTTCTCGCACAAAAAGAACAACAAACACTGAAATTATAAAGCGGTCGAAAGGCCGCATTTTTTTGTTTTCGCGTTTTTATATGTTTTATGTTTTAGCGCCATGTTTTGGACCTAGAGTTTTTGCTCGTACTTTACTATGTTGTGTATTTTTTGGACCAAGTACCATAAAACCATGTATTAAAGAAAAATAGAACATGCTATGTAAATGTATGTTTTTGGTCGAAATGGCGTGAGAGCTGAATTTTTAACAAGAAGCGAGACTGTGGAGAGAATGGTTCTGTCAAAAAACAATATAAATGTTGTATAAAATACAACAAATGTGCTCAGAGCTATAACAGATGTACGACATAAAGTGTTGTAAAAAATACAATAAAAATTGTGTACAAAACTATTGCATTTTTAAAATTCTTATGGTAGTATGAAGACAGTCGAAAGACAAAAATAAAAACGCACTTTATAAAAACAAAAATCAACAACCTGCGCGAGCAGGTGAGAGTGGAAGTTTGGCGAGCCAATAGGTAGTTTCTAGCCATAAATTACAAAAGAAATTACCTAAAGCTCCGCTAAAGCGTTTAATCTTCTAAATGAACGCCAAACGGGATCTGAATCAGCTTAGGTGACTAACCTGAAGAAGAGAAGATTGGAAGAGTGAAGCAGATTAAACTGAGCGTTGAGCGCGTTAAGAACTTCTTAATAGCACATTTAAAATATCAGATTAAGAAGGGAATAACAAGGACAGATGCCCCTCTATACGAGGAGCGGTCAAAAGCTATAGACGGTGAGGGTTGCGGTTAATAGTAATGTTTTTAGAACCGGATAACCCCCCGTCTTTAGCCCTAGAGATTGAACTTTAGGGCGTTAAATATCACAACTAAGGTTGTGGCCATATCCTGCAATATCGCTGGGATAACTTTCTTACAACTAATGGGAGTAATATAAAATGAAGACACGATTTTCTCGCAGTTTTCGTGGCTCATAGAACGAAGGCGCCGACTCCTGATAGGCGAATTCATTCAAAAATTATCACGGTTATGCTATAATTTAAGCATGTTAGACCGTGTTTTTCTGTTTATGGCGCTAGTGGCAGGCGTAATTCTGTCTGCGATGTTGTTTTTTACTTCTCCGGCGGATGTTGGTCCTCTGGGGATTTTTGCATTCTTCTTGATGACATATTTCGTTGTTTTAGGGATCACTACCTTCCTGACAAAAATATTCTTTAGATTTGTCTATAAGAAGAAAGATATGGGATGGAAGGGCTATGCAGATGCCGGGGTTTTGGCGTTTTGGCCAGTGATGGTATTAGTTTTTATCTCCATGGGGACATCAAACATGATTTTTTCTCTAATTGGAGCGACTGTAACAGTGCTTTTAATTCTTTTTGTAATTAAGAAAGTGTGATAAAATAAGCATATGGATAATGGGAATGTGGGACCAGGTAACATGAATGCTAATAATTTTGAGCGTTCTATGAGTGAGGCCCCACAGTTTAACCCTGAATATCTTAGGGATGAAGAGCAAAAAGAGGCTGAACCTGGTGATTTTGAAACACCAAGTGATCCAAATGCAGATAACTTCGCTTATCTCGATCCTTTCATGCTTGGAAACACAACCGTAAAGACTATGGGTCTTGATTCTGACCCGGTGGGAATTGGTGAGGTGGTTTCGGAGGGTGAAGCTGGAGTAAAAACTTTGACTAAAGATCAGGTTACTGGTACGGATATTGATATTTCAGTATTAAGGAAGAACGGTGTATCTAATGAACTCGCAGCCAGATTGGATGATTTAAAGAAAGAAAAGGATCTTCGCAAACAGAGTGTTGGACTTATGATTGAGTCAAAGAAAGCACGTTATGCAAGTTTTCCAGATAGAGCTAATCTTGTGGAGGAGTTAAGATAATGCCTTGGTGGGTGGTGTTAATTATTATGTTCACTATCATCATTGGGGTGGTAGTGTTTATCGTTAAAACTCTTAACCAAAAGCGCAAATTAAAGGATTATGAGCGCCAGCTTAAATTAGTACCGCTTCTGATTCATCTTCCACCTTCAACTGATGATATTCAGGGCGGCGGTAGAGACGAGCGCGATATAAATGATGAAGCTATCTCTGCTGCAACGGTTATGTATTCGATTATCGCTTCAACGATTAAGAAGAAGAGTGTAGATGTAAAGCTATATGGCCAGAGATACTTCTCGTTTGATATTGTCGCAGTGGGAAAGTTTATTAAGTATTATGCAGTTGTTCCTGCAGTGCTTGAGGAGACAGTAAAACAGGCTATTTCTTCTTCATACCCAACCGCGAGACTTGAGGAAGCTGATCAGGAAATTATTTTTAAGGAGGGAACAACTTCTGCAACGATTGCCGGTGGTGAGTTTGAACTTAAGAAAGAGTTTGTATATCCAATTGCTACTTACGAGGTTTCAAAGTGGGATGCTCAGACGGCAATATTGAATGCTTTCTCGAAAATAAAAGAAGATGAAGGTATGGGAATCCAGGTCCTATTCCGTCCGGCAGCTGATGAGTGGACGAAGGAATCTGAAAATGCAGTTGATGCAATTAAAGATAATAAGAAAAAGTGGAGTGGTAGTAATTTACCTACTCGAATACTTCATTTATTCCTTGATGTGGTAAAAGCGCCATTTGAAGTTCCGGAAGAACACAAATATGATAATGGCGATGATGAGTTTAAACCTATTTCTCAACCAAAACAAGAAGCAATTGCCGCAATTGAGAATAAAGCAAAGTATCCGGGTTTTGAGGTCTTGATTCGTGTAGTAGCTTCTTCTAATTTGAAACAGAGGTCAGAGGCACTGGTTGGGGGAGTTGTAGCGTCGTTCTCCCAGTTTGATTCGCAAGCCTTTAACGGTTTTAAATATAATATGAATAAGAAAAGTGAACAGTTAGCTTCAGATTATATTTTCCATAACTTCCCGCATTCGAACAATAAATGTATTCTAAATACCGTCGAACTTGCGTCAATTTTCCACCTTCCATCCCAGAATTCAATCCCTACGTCAGGGGTAGAGAGACAGCAGACTAAGCAGGTTGATGGTCCAGCTAAGCTGATGACTGAAGGTGTCCTTCTTGGAGTAAATGAGTATCGTGGTGAGAAGAAAGAAATTCGTCTTGGTCAGAAGGACCGCCGTCGCCATACCTATGTGATTGGTGCTACTGGTATGGGTAAATCAGTATTCTTAAAGAATGTGGCATATCAGGATATGCTGGATGGACGAGGTTTTGCTTTTATTGATCCGCACGGTGACGTGGTAGAAGAGCTTCTTTCGATGGTCCCGCCAGATAGAATTGATGATGTGGTCTATTTTGATCCGAGCGATCTTGAGAACCCTATTGGAATGAATATGTTTGAATGGCAGACAGAGGACCAGAAGGACTTCATTGTTCAAGAGGGTATTAATATGCTTTATTCGCTCTACGATCCAGGACACACCGGTATCTTTGGCCCTCGTGGTGAACAGATGTTTAGAAATGCAGCAATTTTGTTGATGTCCGATCCGAAGGGTGCGACATTTATTGATATTCCAAAGTGTTTCATCGACCCAGAGTTTGTTAAAGAGAAATTGAAATACGTAACAGATAAGAACGTCTTTGATTACTGGACGAAGGAATTCCCGGCAAGCCAGAAGTCAAACGATGCGGGCGAGGTTGTAACCTGGTTTAACTCGAAGTGGTCTCCATTTATTGCGAACCGTATGATGAAATGTGTACTCGGGCAAATTCACTCTGGATTTAATATCCGTGATGTGATGGATAATCAGAAGATTCTTCTTGTTAATCTTTCAAAGGGTAAACTCGGGGAATTGAACTCAAAGCTTCTCGGTATGATCTTCGTGATGAAGTTCCAGGCTGCAGCTATGAGCCGTGTCGATACCCCTGAAGATGATCGTAAGGACTTCTGTCTATTTGTAGATGAGTTCCAGAATTTCGCAACAGATAGCTTTGAATCTATCTTATCTGAGGCTAGAAAGTTCCGTCTCAATCTTTTCGTTGCTAACCAGTTTATGACTCAGCTTACAGAAAATATCAGGGAAGGTGTGCTTGGCAACGTTGGTACCATTATTGCTGGTCGTATTGGTGTAACGGATGCAGAAATGCTTGAGAAGGTCTTTACCCCTACGTTTAAGGCGGAAGATCTTCATAAACAACCAAACTACCACGCTATTGCAACGGTTATGATGTATGACATGCCAACCGCTCCGTTTACAATGAATCTTCTTCCTCCAATGGGTGAGGAGAATCCAGAGGTCTTTAAGAGTCTCCGTGAATATTCGGCGACGAAGTATGGTCGTCCTATAAAAGAAGTTGAGCGTGAAATTAATGAGAGAATGATGGTAACTTCAAAAGATAATATAGAGGAAAAAGCAGCAGAGTTGCTCGACTCAATAACTAAGGGAGATTCTGAGAAGCCAAAGAGAGAGAACTTTCTTGATAAATGGAAAAAGCAGCCTGCAGAGCAGGCCTCTGAACAGAAACCGGTACAGGATACCGAGCAGAAGCCAGAAAACGACAAGATGCAGGACGGCGACGTAATAAAACTCCATTAACGCGATTTTAAAATAAAAACGGTAAATTATGGCTCTTTGAATCCAAAGTGGCCTTAGAAAGGCTCTCAGCGCGTCAAACGGGGATTTTTGCTTGACTTTTAATACCATAAGGTCTATACTTAAACAAGATACAAGAGAGGTAATTGGTGGGTTCTACCCATAGTATCTGGATAGATAAATAAACTAAAGGAAAAGAGATGGCAAAGAAAGAAGAGTATGACAGCTCTGAGATTCAGGTGCTTGAAGGCCTTGAGCCTGTTCGTGTCCGACCTGGTATGTACATCGGCTCGACTGGCTATGACGGTCTCCATCACTTGATTAAGGAGATTGCAGATAACTCCATCGATGAAGCGATTGCGGGTTATGCAAGCAAAGTTGAGATCACTATCTTGTCTGATGGTGGTGTTCGCGTAGAAGATAACGGACGTGGTATTCCGGTAGATCTTCACCCTAAGACGCATAAATCAACCCTTGAAACGGTTCTTACCGTGCTTCACGCAGGTGGTAAGTTCGGTGGAGGCGGATATAAGGTTTCATCTGGTCTTCACGGTGTGGGTTCCTCAGTAGTAAATGCGCTTTCAACACATATGATTGCGGAAGTTTACAGGGAAGGAAAGATCCACCATATTGAATTTGACACTGGTAAGCCAACCTCTGACTTACAGATTCAAGGTAAAACAGATAAAAACGGTACATGTATTACATTCTATCCAGATCCGACAATATTTAAGGAAACTACTACCTTTGATTATGATTGGGTGAGCCACTATGCTCGTCACCAAGCATATCTTACAAAAGGTATATTAATATCTGTTGCAGACGAAAGAACTGGTGCAAGAGAATCATTCTACTTCGAAGGTGGTATCTCAAGCTACGTCAAACGTCTTAATAATGGCAAGGAAGTTCTTGCTGATGGTATCTTCTATGTTGATAAACAGATTGAAGACTCTGAGGTTGAAATTGCCGTTCAATATAACGATACCTTCGCTGAGACGATGAAGCCATTTGCTAACAACGTTCTTACTCCTGATGGTGGTACTCACGTAGTTGGTTTCAGAACTGCTCTTAACCGTGTAATTAATGATTACGCTCGTAAGAACAGTCTCCTTAAAGAAAAGGAAGATAACCTTACTGGTGATGATATTAAGGAAGGCCTCGTTGCAGTTATCTCTGTTAAACTTCCTAATCCAGAATTTGAAGGTCAGACCAAGAACAAGCTTGGTAACCCTGAAGTTCGTGGTTATGTCGATAAGGTAATGAGCGAATATTTCGGTTACTACCTCGAGGAAAACCCAGCAATTGCTAAGAGGATTGTCCAGAAAGCTACTCTTGCTGCTCGTGCTCGTAAAGCTGCACGTGCTGCACGTGATAATGTTATTCGTAAGGGTGCATTTGATGGTCTTAATCTTCCATCAAAGCTTGCCGACTGTAGCTCAAAGAGCCGCGACAACTGTGAGCTCTTCATTGTAGAGGGTAACTCAGCTGCAGGTTCTGCAAAGGAAGGCCGCGATTCAAGTATCCAGGCAATCCTTCCACTTCGTGGTAAAGTTCTTAATACTGAGAGAGCACGTCTTGATAAGATGTATGCAAACGCTGAGATTGTTTCTCTTATTAAAGCTCTCGGTACAGGTATCGGTGATCAATTTGATATCTCTGGTCTTCGCTATGACAAGATTGTGTTCATGACGGATGCCGATGTCGATGGTGCCCACATTTCAACCCTTCTCCTTACATTCTTCTTTAGATATATGCCAGAACTAATTAAGGAAGGTCACGTTTATCTTGCTAAACCGCCTCTATTTGGTCTTATTAAAGGTACTGGTAATACTCGTAAGATTGAATATATATATAATGAGGAAGCTCTTGAAGCAACACTCGAGAAGAGGATTAACGAGAGGAAAGCAGCTGGAACTAAGATTAATGAAGAAGATGAACGCTTCAAGCAGGCAGGTTATACTGCACAGCAGCGCTTCAAGGGTCTTGGTGAGATGGACGCAGCACAGCTTTGGGAAACTACAATGAACCCAGAGAATCGTACAGTTATTAGAGTTAATATTGAAGACGCCGAAAAGGCAGACGCAATCTTTACCAAATTGATGGGTCAAGAGGTCGAACTGCGTAAAAACTTCATTCAATCAAGAGCAGCAAGTGTTGATCTTGATGACTTGGACTTCTAGGAAAGGTGAATTATGGTAAAAAAGATTGATAATCCAGAAGACGAAAAAGACGTTTCAACAAACACCGGTGTCCCAGATACTGCGGACGATCAGGGTGTTGATGAAACATTTGTAAAGGGTGGCACTCGCGAGGAGGAAGCTCCAGAGGCAGAAGAAGGCGAAATCGTAAAGGTTGGTGGCCTCACTGCTCATGAAGGTGCTGACGGAGTTGAGGAACTTACAGTTGAGAACGTGATGGAAGATTCGTTCATCCGTTACTCTATGTCTGTTATTATCGACCGTGCACTCCCAGATGTACGCGATGGTCTTAAACCTGTTAACCGCCGTATTCTTTACGCTATGCAGAAGAACGGTTGGAAAGCTCCACACGCAACAGTTAAATCCGCACGTATCGTCGGTGAAGTTATGGGTAAATACCACCCACACGGCGATTCATCAATTTATGATGCAATGGTCAACCTCGCACAACCATGGAAGATGCGTTACACCCTCGTTGAAGGTCAAGGTAACTTCGGTTCTATGGATGGTGATGAACCAGCTGCTTCACGCTACACTGAGGCTAGAATGGATAAGGTTGGTGCAGAACTTCTTGCAGATATCGAGAAGGAAACTGTCGATTTTAGAGATAACTTCGATGGTACAGAGAAGGAACCAGTAGTTCTTCCTGCAGCTCTTCCTAATATTCTCCTTAACGGTCAGATGGGTATTGCTGTCGGTATGGCAACAAACATTCCACCACATAACCTCGGTGAAGTTGTTGATGCAACCGTCGCACAAATTGATAACTCTGATATTACCCTTGAAGAACTTATGAAGCACGTTAAGGGTCCAGATTTCCCAACCGGTGCTGAAGTTTACGGTGGTGAGCCAATGAAACAGGCTTACGCAACAGGTAAGGGTTCAGTCACAATCCGTGCAGTTGCTAATATTGAAGAGAGAAAAGGTGGCCGCTACAACATCGTAGTTACAGAGGTTCCTTACGGTATGAGCAAGGAAGCCTTCATTGAGAAGGTCCGCCAACTCGTCATCGACAAGAAGATTACTCACATCGCTGATGCTCGTGATGAGTCTGCTCGTGGTAAGGTCCGTGTTGTCGTTGAACTTAAGAAGGACGCATTCCCTAAGAAGATCTTGAATCAGCTCTTTAAGCTTACTGATCTTCAGACTACATTCCACTATAATGTGCTCGCACTTGTCGATGGTATTCAACCTCGTGTTATGGGTCTTAAGGAAATTCTCGCTGAATTTATTAAGCACCGTCAGAAGGTTATTCGCCGTAGAACAGAGTATGATCTTAGAAAGGCAAAGGAACGTGCACATATTCTCGAAGGTTTGAAAATTGCTCTCGATAACATCGATGAGGTTATTAAGACCATTCGTGAATCTTATGATGATGCAGATAAGCAGCTCATGAAGAAGTTTGGTCTCTCTGAGATTCAGGCTGCTGCAATCCTTGCAATGCAACTTCGTCGTCTCCAAGGTCTCGAACGTGATAAGATTGAGGAAGAACTCAAAGAACTTCATGCACTTATTGCTAAATATGAAGAGATTCTCGCTGATGAGAAGAAGATTCTCGCTGTTGTTAAGGAAGAGCTCCTTGCAATGAAAGAGAAATATGGCGATGAGCGTAGGTCTAAGATCTTTAATCACGAACTTGGTAAATTCTCTGAAGAAGAGCTTATCCCAGAGGAAGAGTCAGTCATTCTTCTTACTGCTGAGAACTACGTAAAGCGTGTCTCACAGAACGATTTCCGCCGCCAGAACAGAGGTGGAAAGGGTAAGAAGGGTATGACTACTAAGGAAGAAGATGTGATCTCGCAGATTATTACCGCTTCATCTCACGATTTCTTACTCTTCTTTACATCTCAAGGACGCATGTTTAGGATGAAGGCTTATGAAATCCCACAAGCTTCACTCCAAGCAAAGGGAACCGCAGCTGTTAACCTTCTTAATATGCACCCAGACGAGAAAGTTACAGAGGTAATTAAAGAGAATTCTGAGGTTTCTGTTGATGAGGGCTTCCTCTTCATGTGTACCAAGAAGGGTACAATTAAGAAGACTGCTATTAAACAATATATGAATGTCCGCTCTAACGGTCTCATCTCAATTAAGCTCGATCCAGGCGATGAACTTAAGTGGGTCAAGGCCACAACGGGTAAGAATGATATTATCATCTCGACTTCAGCTGGCCAGGCAATCCGCTTTAATGAAGCAGATGTCCGTGCTATGGGCCGCTCAGCAATGGGTGTCAGAGGTATTCGCCTCCGCCCAAAGGATGAAGTCGTTGGTATGGATATCGTCACCGATCCAGATCAGAAGTTGATTGCAATCGCTGCTAACGGTTATGGTAAGGCAACACTCGTTTCGAACTTCCCAACCCATAAGCGTGGCGGTGTCGGTATTAAGGTTGCCGCTGTTACTGCTAAGACCGGCACGATTGTAGCTGTTCATACGCTCGATCCAGAGGCTTCAGAGGTAATTATGATGTCTACTAAGGGTCAAGCAATCCGTGTCGCTGTTAAGGAAATCCCAACACTCGGTCGTGCAACTCAAGGTGTTCGTATCATGAAGATGGCTGAAGGTGATACTGTTGCATCGCTCGGAATCGTTCTCCCAGAAGATAAGGAAAACGAAGCTGACGAATCAGTTGAAAAATAGCCTGAGATAGTTGGACGTAATATCCCCTGTAGATGTCTACAGGGGATATTTATTACTACCTCTGTTTTTGCGTGTAATTATAGGGAAGAACCTGTGCAAATTGACGATTTTCTGAAAAGATATTTACTTCTTAAGTTCATTTTTTCGAATAATCTGGGAGGGTTTCTGTAATTTTCGCCTCTGTTAAAATGAGTTTTTCAAAAAAAGTCTGCGCTTATGCTTGCATATGGAATATTTTTTGATTAAATGCGGCTCAAATCTAACAAAGGAGAAAGAATGAGAAGATTTAATATAGTGAAAGTTGTAATCGGGATTAGTATGGCAGTCTTAGCTATTTCACCGTCAGTGATGGCAACGGATGAATATTCTGGAAGAGATTATCCTCAATTTCACGATGGAGTTCCTGCGATTACTTTGTCGAGAATTGACGAGACAAATAACCAGTTGGAATTTATTGTTGATACGAGATATATGGGAAATAGAAAACCAACGAGATTAAGCGCAGGACTTCCGCTTGATTATGATGATTCAGGTTTTGAGTTGTTGGCCCATGAAAATGTAGATGATTCAAATTCGATACGAGTGCTTAATATAGATTGGAATGAGGCGTTGGCATACAGAACGTCATCTGGAATATACGATGTATATATCTTTAATCCTGAAGTTAATCTTGGGGACGATGCAATCCACAAGATGTTTTATGTGGTAGATTTTGCCGATGGAACAAAATGGATAAATCTAGCTATTTACGATGCTTGTGCGAACTGGAAAGACGGGAATAGCTGTAATGTGTTATATTACGATGGCACTCGTGAATATGCTACGGCTATATATCGTTTAACAAAGGCTCCTGCGAAGTTCGACGTACCATTATGGGAACCTAAGGTTTCAGATGGTGAAGAAGAGTTGGAAACTGAGGAAAAACTTGAAAATGAAGGGGAATTGGGAACTGAAGAGGAATTGGAAACCTCTGAAGAAGAGTCTGAAACTGAGCCGGAATCTAATAGCGGAGTGGTAGTTGCAATAGAGACGGAAGAGGAAGCCAGGGAGGTGCTCCTCTCAAGCATGCCAAAAACTCTCGATACAATAGATATAGAGGAGTCTGAAGGAGAGGAAATTGTTGATTCTCCAGATGGAGCTGGAGAAACAACGCTTGATGTGCCGATTCTTGGTAATATGAAGCAGAAAGAAGAGAAAACTTTTAACTGGTTAATATATTTTATTGCTGGCACCGCTGTTGGTGCAACTTCAACTTTGTTCCTATTTTCAATGTTTAAACGTTTCAAGAACGGAAAGAGAAGCCTTTAATCGTTTCTGGTAATCCGATAGATAACTCCTAATCTATTGTTCTCGAGTTGAAAATAGGACGTACATTAGCATAAAAACACCAATGTGGTATTGCCTAAATGGAGTTTTCACTAGGTGATACCTTTTATCATCCTTTTAATTCTCGCCTCATCACCAATAAATAAGTCATCTTTTCGAGATAGGTATATCTTGAGTGGGGCGAGAATCTATGGCATGTGATATAATATATATATGGATAGTTTTTATATTCTTTTAGCGTTTACGCTCGGGTGGTTTGTAGCACAGAGTACAAAGATTATTATTGCTTTAGTGATGAAGAGGGGGAAAGTCAGTTTTAAAGAACTGATCGATCTTCTCATGAAATCGGGTGGAATGCCATCATCTCATACTGCATGCTTTACGGCTGCTTCGCTTACGATTGGTTTTAGATGTGGGTTTGATTCAGCGTTATTCGCACTTGCAGTTGCAATGACAGTTATTATTGTCTACGATGCAACGAATGTTAGATATGCGGTTGGGCAGCAGGGAAAGCTATTAAATAAGATTGTTACTATGTCCGAGTCTCAATCTGCAAAACCTCTAAAACTAGTTGAGGGACATACGGTCCCACAGGCAATTGTTGGTTTTATTATTGGTGTAGTTATTGCATTTTTGGTCCAATTTGTAACATTTGGATGCATATTTTAACGAAAAATGGTGATTTTTTTAAAAAAAGTCAAAAAAAGTGTTGACTTAAATTTGATTCTGTTATAAGATAAATACTATCAAACAACTGCGAGAGTCTTATTTCCGAGTGTTTGAAAGAATTTTAACAATTCAGTTGTGCAATTTTATTTTCATCGTCAGTTTTTTTATTTGAGTAATCAAATTTGAAGTTGACTCCTTTTAGGAGTCCTTAATGGAGAGTTTGATCCTGGCTCAGGATGAATGCTGGCGGCGTGCCTAATACATGCAAGTCGAGCGGTAACAGGGTTTCACCGTGCTCTTGACACTCCGGGCGTATTCGCGGGAGGACAGATTTCGAGAGTACAGTGAAGCTGCTGACGAGCGGCGGACGGCTGAGTAACGCGTGGGAACATACCCCAAACTGAGGGATAACGCACCGAAAGGTGTGCTAATACCGCATATGATCTTCGGATTAAAGCTTCGGCGGTTTGGGAATGGCCTGCGTACGATTAGATAGTTGGTGAGGTAATGGCTCACCAA
>JAEEGK010006111.1_pt1 | contig 28992 bp, 17 predicted proteins | sample 8958771 | NCBI WGS metagenome assembly JAEEGK01 (sample SAMN16246547, study PRJNA631951) | gut metagenome | biome: gut microbiome; feature: rumen; material: SC-attached | host: Bos | place: Iran: Karaj | collected 2018-10 | reverse complement strand
ATTAGATCGTCCTAATATTATTAAAATATTTGACTTTTATGATACTGATTCTGATTTTTATATTGTTCAAGAATTTTGTAATGGAGGAGATTTATTTAGTAAAATTAAAGATGAAGGTGGTCAAACAGAAATAACAACAGGAATAATAATATTTCAAATTTTAAGTGCAGTATATTATTTACATCAAAGAAATTTAATGCATAGAGATTTAAAATTAGAAAATATATTACTTGAAAATTCACAATATTCAAATAATATATATGTTAAAATTATTGATTTTGGAACTGCAAAATTTTATAGTAATAATAAAGAAAAAGAAATTACTGGAACTCCATTTTATATTGCTCCTGAAGTTTTAAATGGAAATTATAGTGAAAAATGTGATGCTTGGTCTATTGGAGTTATTTTATATTCTATTTTAAGTGGGAAATTACCTTTTGGTGGAAGTAATAAATTAGAAGTTTTTACTAATATTAAAAATGCTAATTATGATTTAAAAATGTATCCTTTTAATGTTGTTTCCAACGAAATCAAAGATTTAATTCAAAAATTATTAATTAAAAACCCTGATGAAAGATTAAGTGTTAAAAATGCTTTAGAACATGATTTTTTTAAGAAATTTAAAATAAAAGAAAAATTATCTAAATTATCAACAGATAAATTAAAAATTTTATTAAATAATATTAAAAATTATAATCCTGAATTAGTTCTTCAACAAACTACAATTGCATATTTAGTTCATAATTATCCTCAATTAAGTTATGTTAATGAAGCTTCTTCATTATTTTATAAATTAGATTATAATAATGATGGTGTTATTTCAAAAAGTGAATTTATAAATGGATTAAAAGATTTATTTAAAGAACAAAATGTTAATATTGATGAATTCTTTTTAGAAAAAGAATATAATTTTCTTGATACTGATCATTCTAATGCTATTGACTATGAAGAATTTTTAAGAGCTGCTGTTGATAAAAAAATCTTTTTAGAAGAAAAATTTATGAAATTTGCTTTTGAATATTTTGATATTGATAAAAATGGACAAATTACTTTTCAAGAAATTAGAAATTTATTTAAAGATTCTTCTGGTTTTCCTGAAGAAGAATTTAATAAATGCTTAGAAGATATTGATTCAGATAAAGATGGACAAATTAATTATGGAGAATTTTGTTATATGATGAAAAACATTTTAGGTTAAAATATATTATTTTTAAATAATATTGAAGTTTATAAAATAGGAAAAAAAATAATTTTAATAAATATTTATTTTTAACTTTTAAAAAATATAAAAATTAATATTATAATTTAAAATTTTTTTCTTTATCAATAGGAATAAAATATCTATTTGAATTATTTCCATAAATAATTAAAACACCAACTTCTTTTTTATAATTTGATCTTGCTTTTTCAAAATGTTCTTCAGGTAAATCTCTATGAAATAAATGACTGAAAAATTTCATATTTGTGAAAGTAATAAAAATTTTATTAAATGAAACTAAATGAACTAAAGTACTTAATAAAAATTGATATATTCCAATTACACAATTTGTTTTTTGAATAAAAGTTCTTCTATAATCATTTTTCTGCATATATTCTTTAAATGCTGAATCATCATAATTATTTTCTTTTACTATTTCTTTTATTAATAATTCACCTTTTTCATCAGTTTCTTTATTTTTATATTTTATTATTCCTATTAAACATTTATTATTTGAATTGTTTTTATGTTTTGGATTTTCATAAAAAATTCCAAATGGTTTATATATTTCTGGAAGATGAAATTGCTTTTTTATTTTTTTAAAATCATCAAGTTTTGAATATAATTTAGTATAATCTCCTTTAAAATATTGATAAAATATTTCATTTCTTTCTAAATTTCCTTGGGAAAATACTTTTTCAATTGCAGTTAAAAAAGGTAAACCAAAAATACAAAAAATTAATAGTAATGAGGTTATAATACCATATTTTAAATTAAGCATAAGAACCATAATATCAGCAAAGAAAAAAGTTATAATAAGAACTTCCATATTTTAAAAAATTTAAATAAATTTAAAAATATTTTTAAATTTTAAAAAAAAAAACAATTAAAATAATATACAAAAAAAAATATTAATATAAAATTATTATTTTAGATAAGGTAAATTAGTGTCAATTGTATTATTATCTTGATTATTAGAATTATTATTATTTTGTAATGATAAATCTGGGCTTTTTTCTTTTTCTTCACTAATTTCTTTTTTCTTATAATTAATATAATTTAAAAAAAAATCAGAAGTTTTAATAAAAGGATTAAAAGTCCCATCTAAATTAACAATTAATAAAGCACTTCCTAAATAATTATTATTATTCATTCCACCACAAATAATTAATTTATTACTATAAATAAAAGAGGAATGACCACATCTAGGAAAAATTTTAAAATTCTCTCTTTGAGAAAATAATTCAACTTGAATCCAATTTAAATTTTCTAAATTTAATATAAAAGTATCATTTAATGCGAAAGTATCACTTTTACTATCATTTCTTCCTCCATGAATAATAATAAAATGACCATTTTCAAAATAATTCATTGAATGAAAATATCTTGGACAAGGTTTATTTCCTATTGTATTATCACATTTAATCCATTCACAAGGTCTCATTCCAACTTTTAATATATATAATTCATTAGATATTCCATAATTACTATCACTTTTAGTTTTTCCTCCAAATATATACCATCCTTTAATTGAAATTTCTTTATTTTTATTTTTATCTTTTTTAATAAATCCAAATGAACTTTCTGGAAATTTATATATTGAAAATTTAGAATTATTTATTATTTCACTTGGTAAAACTAAAGTAGCAGAATGACCAAATAAATAAGGACTTTTTGAATAAGAAATTACACTTAATTTATTCCATTTATCATTCTCTTTATTATTATAATCAGAATAATCTTTATCTCTATTACTAATATTATTATAATTAATTAAGTTAATATTTAACATATAACAATCATTTAATATTTCATTATTTTCAGTTATTCCTCCATGAATAACCATATTACTTCCTATTAATTCACATATATGATTTCTTCTTAATTTAGGATTATTTCTATTTGGATAATAAGGACTTATCCATAAACCAGTATTTAAATTAAATATATCTAATCCACAATATAATCCACTATTAGTACAAATAAAATTATTAGAATTATTTGATGGAAGAATTTTTGTCCTTCCTCCAAATATAATTAATTTATTTCTTTCTCTATCAATTACACATGTATGACCAAATCTATTTGATGTTATATTATTTAATTTTAATTTTGTCCAAACTAATGTTTGAATATTTAATGCCCAAACATTTATTTGTTTCATTACTGTACACATTCCACCTGTTAAAAATGCATAATTGCCATTTAAATTTAAAGTAAATTGCTCTCTACATTCAGGAAAATTTATATTTGGATATCTATAATAAGAAAAAAATCTTTGTTTATTTGGAAATGAAATATCAGAAATAAAATTTATACTTTTTTTATTAATAACACTTTCTCTTTTTTTTACTACTATAGGTATTTCACCTTCAATTTTTGGATTAATTGAAGTTATTCTTATTTTTGGCATTTTTACTTTATATTTCATATGATAAGCCTCAACATTTTTTATTGATTCATCAAATTTAAATTTTAGTCTATTTAAATTTGATTTAGTTACATCATCATATATTTTATAATTTAATTTTAAAATTCCCAATGAATGTACTGGACTTAAATAACGAGCATTTTTTTTAATTGATATTTTAAATAAATTATCTTCATGAGCATTTTCATTATTAATAATATTTCCTTGAGATTTATTCAAATGTGTTATTTTCTTTATATATTGTTCTTCTTCTCTTGATACATATTTTTTAGAAGAAAGTAAACTATTTTTCTTCTCTTCATCATCATCAAATGGAATAGGATTATTTACTTTATATTCTTTCATCGTTTTTTCAATAAGAGAACTAAAATGATTATAATCATTTAAAATATTATTACTAGGCATTCTTGATTTATTATTTCTTAATTTATCAGATAAAATTGGCATAGATGAACAAGAATTTAAAGTTTTAGAAGAATTAATATTTTTCAAAATCTTCCTTTTATTTTTCATATTATAAATTTCTAAAAAAAAATCATTAAAACTAAAATAATAAAAAAAATCAAAAAAAAAAAAAAAATGAATGACGATTGCCCAAAATTTAAAATAATATTCCTGGGAGATCAAAGTGTAGGTAAAAGTTCAATTCTAAACCGTTTTTCTCAGGATAAATTTGAGCCTAACTACCAAGCAACAATAGGATTAGATTTCCATTCAAAGAATGTGATGATAAACGGAGCAAACGTTCGTTTATTATTATATGACACAGCAGGTCAAGAAAAATTCAAATCATTGATTCCAATGTATATTCGTGATGCAAATGTGATAATAGTTGTATATGACATAACAAATACAGAATCATTTACTCATACATCTCATTGGGTTAATGAAACAAAAGATTTAAGAAGAGAAGATGCTATTTTTTGTTTGGTTGGAAATAAAATTGATTTAGCTGATAAAAGATCTGTGTCTGAAGAAAAAGGAAAAAATTTTGCAAGAGATAATGGATTCATTTTTGCTGAAGTTAGTGCTAAGGATGGTCTTCATATTCAAGAACTCTTTAATAATGAATTATTCCCTAAAATAGCTGAAAAATTCAAAATTTCAGGGGATGATGATGAAAATGTCACTGAAGGTAATAATAATCAAAAACCTGGTGTTAAACTTGAAGATAATGTAAATTCAAAAAAAAAAAAAGGAGGGTGTTGTAAAGGAAAAAAAAATCTTGATTTACAAGATGGGTAGAATCATTCTTTTTTTTTATTTTTTTTTGTTATTTAATTGTTTTTTTTTTAAATTTTTTTTTAATTTTTTTTTTAATTTTTTTTTAATATTACCCGAAATAAAAATTAAAAAAGCCCAAAAAAATGATAATAATTTATTTACCAGCAGCTTCAATTAATCTTCTGCAATATTCAGTTGAACCTCTCATACCTAAATCATGTACTTTAATAAGAATAACAGGAGTATTTTTTAAAACATCACTTAATCTTCCTTTATCAGTAAAAGCTTTTTTCCAAATATCACTTTTAATAACTAAATCTTGAAGAGCAACACTTAATCCTCCTAAAAGATATAATCCTCCAGAAGGTAAATACATTAAACAAACATTACCAGCAGCTTGTCCATATAATTCAACAAAGAATTCAAGTGTTTTTTCACATAATTTACATTCTTTCTTTAAACCTTTTGAAACAATTTGATTATTAATTTGAAGTTGAGTATCAGAATTTGTAGTTCCTTGAAAGACTTTAACTTGGTCGAATAATTGTTCATCATGACTCACTTTAATTTGTCCAGAAAGGAATTTATAAATGGGAATAATAGCTTGTCCACAAGTAGCTCTTTCAGCAGAGACATGATCAATATTATAATATTTCATAAGGAATTGCATGTATTTAAATTGTAATTCATTTCTTGCAGGGAAATCACTATGAGAACCTTCAGCTCCACAAACTAAATGATATTTATCTCCTTCATTCTTAGTAAGATACCCTACACCTAACCCAGTACCAGGTCCTAAAGTAGCTTTAGGTCCATTAGGATCAATAGGTTTATCATTCACAACTAAATAATCAACTCCTTTAACCATCTTAGTTTGAATACCATATCCATTAGCAACAAAATCATTAAGAAAAACTACTTTTTCAATTCCCATTGCTTTAGCTAATTCTTCTCCATTTACTGAATTCCAATGTTGTACATTTGTAAATTGAAGAACTGTATTATTTTTAATTGGACCTGGCACTCCAAATACTGCGAAACGAGGATAATTCGGAGTTCCTTTAAATGGAGCTAGGTATTGTGTTAAAAGATCATGAACATTTTTAAAGTTGAAAGAAAGAAGATATTTATTGTCTACTAATTCATGTTGATCATCTGGATTGGATGTTATTTTTAATAAACATAAACGAGAATTTGTTCCTCCTATATCTCCTGCAAGTATTGGAACTTTTGCACTCATTTTTTTATATTTTTTTATAAAAATTTTACAGTTATATAATTTTTTTTTTTAATAGGATGTTCTCTTTTTTTCTTTATTCATTTTTTTTATTTTTTTGTTTATATTTTTAGAAATTATGTTTTCAGTTATTTAATTTTTTAATTAATATTATTATTTATTTATATATAAGGTTTGTTTTTACTTTTTATTAGGTTTAATGCTTATTCAATTTTCAACAGGAGTTGACTTAGAAATTAAATTTAAAAGGTAAAATAAAATTAAAGATTAAAAAAATATAATAAATAATTATGTTATAAATGAATAGAATTTATGATTTATTTAAAATTTTTTAAAGTCTTAATGAAGTTAATTAAAAATTAACTGAAAAAAAAGTTTATAAACATTGAAGAATTTAATTGATTTATTTATAAATATGAATTTTCATTTAAATATAGATAATCAAAAATAGAGGTTTTTAGATTCTTAATATATCTTTTTTTCTTATTTACGAATATTCTTCATTTTTTTAATTGTTTTTTAATTTAATTACTATTGATAATATAAATTAATTATTCTTATATAAATTTCTTATTTAAATATGTATATTTTTTATAATATTTTTTTATTTTAATTGAATTAATCAAAAAAAAAAAAAATTAAAAAAACAATATAAATGGAAAATTATCTTTCTTCATCAATCCTAGTAAGTAATCTAAGCATATGATTATGAATTAAATTTTGTAATTTATCTTTAGTTTCTTTTTCTAAATTATGTTCATTTGCAAATTTTTCTGCTAAAGCTTCAGGAGTATCACCTTCATATACATAAATTTTTTTTTTAACTCCTTGTCTTATATTTACATCTATAATTAATAAAGGAATTCCTTCTTTTTTTTCTTCATTTTCTTTTATTTCATTAATATCCTTATTGTCTATAATATTTTCTATTTGATTAATAGTATTACTAATATTTTCATTATTAATTTCATTTTCATAATTTTCATAATCTAAATTATCATTTTCAATTTTTTCTTTAAAAATATTTTCTTTATTTTTTTTAATATAATTTTTTAAAACTTCATTTAAATCATATCTATCATGAACAGCTTCTTTAATTAATCTTTCCAATCTTCCATTTTTCATTCTTTCATATAATATTTGATAATCTTCACCATAAATATCATTTGAAAAAGTATTATAATTTGGATTTTTAAAAGAAATATTTGGTTTAAATGTATATTCTTTTTCATTATTTTCTAAATCAATTTCATCTTTTGTTTTATTTCTTCTATGTTTTTTTTTTTCATTTTCTCTTATAATTAATTCATCAAAACGATTTGTTATTTTTTCTTTTGATGAAGAATAATTATTTATTTTTGGTTTAAATGTACATCTTTCCATTTCTTTTTTTATATTTTCATCTTTTATTTTTTCATTTTCTAAAATTCTTCTTTTATCTTGAAGAAATAATCTATCAACACAATCTAAATTATTAATTTTGCAATTAATATAATTCCTATCATCATCTTTAAAAATTTCTTTTAAATTATACATTATTTTTTCTTTATATTTTTCATATAGTTCTTCTGATTTTTGACTAATATTTGGTTTAAAATTATAATTTTCTTCTTGTTGTTTATCTATATTTTTTTTTCTTTTTCTTAAATTCATATAATTTAATAAAAAAGGATGAAATTCTTTTTTTATTATTTTTGATTTACTAATTGGAATTATAATTTTATTATGTTTATCATAAGAAACATAATCATTTTCCTTTATATTTTTTGGATCAATATTAATTTCATTTTCATTATTTTGTGTATTAATCATTAAATCTATTTTTTCATCTTTAGAAATTAATGAATCATTTACTAAAGAATCAATTTCAGATTCTTTATGTTTTATTTTAAATTCTCTATATAAATCATAATAATGTAATCCTAAAACTGAAATTAAAAATTTTAATAATTTATCATTTTCCACCATTTCATCTTCATCTTTTAAAATTTCATATAATTTAATAACTAACATTTTTTCTTCTTCTTGAATTGGATTTTCATTTTCATCATTATCATCAGGTAATGGCTTTGAACAAATCCCTAATTCATATAATAATTCATATAATTGAGGTAAACTTAATTTATTTATTACAAAATGATTTATTCTTTTTTCTTCTATATTATTATCAAATGTTTTTTCTAAATTATCTGAATTTATTAATTCTAAAATCATTATTCTCATTAACAATATTTCATTATTTATTATATTTACTTTTCTTTTATATTTTCATCATTTATTGGTTTGTATTAATATAATAATAAATTGAAATAATTATTTATTGTTTTTCTAAAATGATTTATAATTCTTCTATAATTACTGGAACATTACTATCATTTTTTTTAATCATTAAATTAAAAAATTAAAATTAAAAATTATATTCATAATTAAATAAAGAAATGCTTTTGAAATCATTCAAAAATCTTTAAAAAGTTTATTTATATCTCAAAAGATAATAAATAGAATTATGAATGATAAAGATGCTCATTTATAATTTATTATATTAATTAATATAAATAATTTAAAAGACAAGTTTTTATTCTTTATCATCTTCATCATCACTTTGAACAGGACTTAAAGCACCTTCTTTCTTATTTTCATCTTCTTTTTTATTATCTCTATTGATCATGATTCCAGAATGAGGATTATATAAAGGAGAATTTCTAGAATAGACAGTATTAGGAGCTATATTATAAGAAGGACTTTGTGGATTATAAGAAGGACTCATAGGAGTATATGACCCTCCTCCACTTTCTTGAAGCATTCTTGGTGAACTTGAATACATCACTCCACTTCCAGGAATATAACCTGGACTATTACTAGAAGGTCTCATAACTGGAGTTGTAGGTGAATACACACTTCTTGGTGATGTAGTTTCTTTATATCCTTTCCTTAAATTAGCAGTATATAAACTTCCTCTAATCATTCCTGCTGAACTTGGACTATAAGTAGAATTACCTACATATTCAGAAGGTACTCTAACATCAGGTGTATAAGTAACAGGTGTTTTATTATAAAAAGCATCAGAAGGATTATAATTACTAGGACTTGTAGCAAATTGACGAATTGAAGGATTAGGAGTCCAAAGGTAACTATTATCATTTATATTATGAGCATATGATGAATTCATATTATCTCCAGGAGTGAAATTAGGATTATTACCATATGGAGTGAATGAAACATTATTTGCTTTTATGTGTGCATTTGGTGTATTACTTGGGTATGGAGTTCTATTTGGAGTATTCATATCTTCAGCCATTGGAGTACCTTCTTCAAATTCATTGAACATTTGTCCTCCATCAGAATCAGGAATTTCACTTTGTTCAATAGCATTTAAATCAAGAAGAAGATCAAAAGCTCCTGTACCTAAAGGTGGTAATTGACCAACTAAAACACTATCAGTAATACCTAATAAATTATCTTTTTCACCAAATAAACCAGCTTCAAGTAAAATTTCAACAGTTTCTTCAAAAGAGCATTTTCTAATTGGACCTAAATCAGCTCTATTTAAACCATGTCTTGTAATAGAAGTTAAAATTCCTCTTTGTGTCATAACATCACATAATATTGCAATATGACGATAATTTACATAAATATCATAAGGACGAAGAACATTTCTTACTTCTGCTATTAATGCTTTTCTAACTGCTTCAATTCCTAATGTTTTATATATTTCATTTATATCATTTGATATTATTCTTGTAAAATCAATTCCATCTTGAAGGAAACATTCTTTTAAATTTGTTCCATCTGTTTCAATTACCCATTCTTGTTTCTTTTTTTCTAATGCTCTTGTTTGTGGTGAGTAACCTATTTTATTTTCTAATTTTACATATACTTTCTTTATATTTGATACTCCTATTAATTTTATATCTCTGAATAATACATTTTCTATTTGCTTTAATATTTCTTAACTTTGACAAACAGAATTTTAAAAGCCTTTAATTTTTACTTATTGTTTTTTATCTTAGTATTTGTCTATAAATGAAAAATTATCTTTTTGATATTTCTTTCTATTTTTTGTTCTTCTAATTTATATGGTATCTAAAATAAATGTTTTATAATTTATTGTGAATTTATTAAAATGTGGTTTATTGGGTTTTGTTTTTGTATGAATAAATATAACAAATAATAGTTTAATTTCCATTTGAAGATTCATTGAATTGTTTTATCTTTTAGATTTATACTTTTTCAACTTTTTAGATAAAATATAAAATAATTGTTTTTTTCTTATTATTTATTTTTTATGTCAATTGAAACAATTTATTGTCCTTTGCTTTGTGGGAAAAAAACAAATAAAATATGAGAACATATAAAGATATGTGAAAATTCAAATTTACATGAAAATATTATAGATTTTGTCCATATAACAAAGAACATATAATTAGAAAAAGATTATTCGAATCACATATTCTAAAATGTCCAAATAAACCGAAATTAGAAAAGAAGAAAAAAATGAAGAAAATATAAATATAATAAAAACTTGTAATTCTCTTATAACATATAATAAAAAAATATATAAAAATGGAAACGAAATAATTGAGAAACTTGAAAAAAATGAATATAATTTATTTGAGAAAGAAAAAAATAAAATTGAAAATAAAGAAAATATTAGAGAAAAAAAGAAGAAATTAATGAAAATGAAAATGAAATTGTAATTGAAGATAACAATAATAAATATGAATCTCCAATTAATTTTTTAATAAATAAATTAAAGTTTTATCGAAAAAGTTCAGAAAAAAGAAATGAATATTTAAATATTGAAAATACGAATTTAAATATGAAAAGCTGTTTAAAATATAAAAATGATATAAAAAAAGATTCTTTTGAAATTGCGGAAAATTCTATTAATATGTTTATTACTCGAAAAAAAAAAATTTTTGTTTTGGAATTTATTCATATTTTTTGTTTTTGAAAAAGACCATAATAAAAGGAAAAATAATAATCAGGTTTTTACAAAGACTTATATTAAATCATTATGAATTTTTCAAATGAATTTTAAGATTCTATAAATGCATATTATTCAATATATAATATATTCTAAAAATGATTTATTTAAATATAATATATAATTTTTAGATATTATTATAATTATTGAATCACACAATTAAATATATAATAAATTGTATCAATATCAAAAATTTTTTATTTTTAAAATTTAAAAATTCATGGTAAATCAATTAATTAATAAATATTTTAAATGAAATTCATAATTTATTTTTTCGTTTAAATTCAAAAAATCCAATGTATAAATAATTATAAAAATTGACAAATATAAAAAAAACATAAATATATAAAATAAAAAATAAATAAACTCTTTAGAAAATAAATAAATGTATTTGTAATAAAAAAAAATGGAATATTATTTATGTCATTTCCTAAATGTCTTCTTCATACAAAATATTTAACCTAAAAATATTAAAGTCCAATAATATTAAATAAAAACTCATGAAATAGAATTAAAAATATAGATTTAAAAGAATGTTTAATTATTAGTGAAATAAAAATATTTATGTCTTCATTGTAAAACGAATATATATTTTATTGGATTCAAAAATAATTTATTATTATTTTATTTGTAAATATATTTTTCTTTAGTCTATAGGAGAATGAATGATAAAGTTAATAATAAAAATATGATATTAAATATATTAAAATTAGGAAATAAATATATTAATGATAATTAAAAATTTGTTTTTATGGTAGTAGTAATATTCTTTTTTTGAAATTTTTGAGAAAAACTAATTGAAAATCATTTTATTGATTAATATTTTCATTCAAAAAAATTTAAAAATATATTAATAATAAATCAAGAAAAGTTATTGAAAATATTAAATTTAAACTGATATTAAAGAAATAAATTATAAGTTTCAAATTCAAAAAATATTTCATATTATTAATATTTATTAATCCAAATCATTGTATAACAAAATTTAAAAACAATATAAACCCAGAGATAATTTTGATTGTTATAAAATAATTTAAATGAAAAACAAATGGAAGAGATTTTTTATTGGGTTTTAGATTAATGGAATTCTTTCTTGTTTCAGAAGTTTTTATATGGATAATGATAATTAGAAATCTTTTTTTTAAATAATTCTATAGTTTTTAAGTTAATAATATTTAATACCATTAATCATTTTTTTATTGTCTTTTTTTCCCTATTTTTTTTAATTTTTTTTGCATTTTTCTCCCAAATAAATTTATATTTAAATAATTATTTTCTTATTTAATAAATCTTTTCACTTATCAAATATTAATTTTAATTATTTCCTTTTTTTTAATTTTTTTCTTTATTTAATTTCTTCATTTCTTCATTTGCAATTGCTCTACTTTTAGGTGATAATATGTACCAATCTTTTTGATTAATTTCTTCCCATTTTTTCATAATCTTATCATTAAATAATCTTGGTTCATAAGTCACATAAGAAGAAGGAATTTTTCCAAAATTAATATTAATATTATTTTTAAAATTAATTTTACCATTTCTTTCCTTTAAAGACTTTGATTTTAGACTTTTTTTACTATTATTGGAAGTATCATTTAATATTACTTTATTTTTTACTATTATTTTAGAATTCATTTTCATATTTTTGCCTTTATTTATATCATCTGTACTTTTTCCTCTTTTTTCTTTTGATTTTGTTTTATTTTTTTTTAAATTATTTTCTTTATTTTTTTCTTTATTATTTTTTACTATTAATTTAGTATTTTTTTTTAAATTTTTTTCATCTTTTTCAGGATTATTTTTTACTATACTCAGAGTTTTCATTAAAATATTAGAAGATTCATTATTATGATTAGTATTAATTGCATTATTTTGATTTATATCAATTGTATTTATATCATTATTTGTTCTTGTATTACTTTTATTAGTATTATCTTCATGTTTAATAATATTAATTTTATGTGTAGAAATTAATAGAGTAGAACCTATTATATGATTATCTAAATTTGTTTGTTTTTCACTAATAATATTTATATTTTCATTTTTTGGATTTTCAATATTTGATTTATCATTTTCCGTTGTTGATGCAATTTCTTCTTTTTTAAAAAATTGATTTCCTTCATTATTATTATTGAAACTTTTCTTTTCTATTTTATTTTCTTGATTTTGATTATTTTCAAAAATTGAATTTGAGTTATTACTTTGATTATTTTGCTCTAATATTTCTTTTTTTATCATAGATGATTTTTTACTTTTATTATCACTTATATTATCTTTTTCTTGTTCAAAAGTAATTATAGTTATTTCTTTAGCTTCATTTATTTTCATATTTGATTTTTCCTTATTTTCTTCATTTATAATATTTGTATTATTTGATTCTTCTTTTTGAAAAATTAAAGTATTTTGAATACTTTTTTCAATTTCTGAATTTCCTAAATTTACTTTAACTTCTTTTTTCAAACTGTCTGAATTCTCATTATCTTTTCCTTCAATATTCTTTTGATATTCATTTAATTTTTTTTTTTTTTTTCTTGCACTTTTTATAAATGATAATTGTTCATTTTCTTTTCTAAAAAAAATTTAAAATTTAAATAATACTTTTTATTATCTATTAATAATTTTTTGCATGTTGATTCATTTTTCAAAGATTTATTTCCGTTTTTTATTGAATCTTTGTCATTTAAAGAAAATTCTCCAAAAATTGCTTTTTGTAAAACTGGAAGAAAATTATTACTTGCTTTTTCTGTTTTATATTCTTTTGATGACATTTAAATTTAAATATTTAAATTTTAAAAATTGATTTAAATACTTTTTCAATTGAATTTAATTATATTAATTATATTAATTATTTTATATTCCGAATATTATTATATAACTATAATTCCTAAAAAAAATATAATAAAAAATTAAAACATAATATTAATTATTCCTTAGTAGCATTTTTTTTTACAATTTATTATTCATATATTAAATTGTTTGTTTTTTTTTTTCTTTTTTCTTATTAGATATATTTAAATTGGTTTTATTGTTTAAATTTGATTTTTTAAGATTATTTTTAGAAGTAAAAGAAGATAAATCTAACTTAGGAATAGCTTTATAAGGTTGAATTAATCTCATTGATATTTTATCACAAAATCTAACCGATTCTAAATCAGTTAAATTAATATTATCATCATCATTTATTTCATTAGATTTATTAATTCTAGAAATTGGATTTAAACAAGTTTTATTCATTTTTTCAAATGAATTTTTATCATCCTGAGAATGAGAATTTGAATTTGATTTTCTATTAATTATAATTGGCATTGTTTTTCTATCTTTTATACTTATAATTGTTGAAATTGTTTCTTTATAATTTGTAGATTTTTTTGATGAAGAATTTTCTTCTGATTTCTTTTCTTTTTTATTAATTTTTTGATTTAATTGATTATATTTATTAAATAAATTTGAAAAACCTAATTTAATTGAATTTAATAGATTAATTTCTTCATTTAAAGATAATAATTTTATATATTCATTAAAAGCAGTATTATATGCAGTGTATGTTTGAATTAAATTTATAATAGTACTTTTATTTTTTTTTGTATCAATTGACGATAAACGAGAATTTAAAGTATTTTGAATTTTTTTTATTTGTTTTTTTTTATTTTCTAAATTTTCATTTTGACATTTTTTAATTAATTTATTTTTATTCTCTTTAATTTCATTTTTTTTATCAATATTTTTATTTACATTTATAGTCATATTTAATTTATTTTCTTTTTTTAATAATGAATTATTAGATATATTTTTTTGAGGTATATTATTATTATATTCCATTGAAGAACAACGAATTTTTTTATATTTATTTATTGGAGTCTCTTTTATAAAATCTTCTTTTGTTTTATTTTCATTGTTTTTTATTAATTTTGTAACATTAAATTTGTCACTCTTATTATTGAAAAGTTGGTTAAAAAAAATTTTATGGTTTTTTTTTTCTTTGATGTTGTTTATTGTACAATTATTATTATTCAATTTTATGTTTTGAAATGAAATTGAATTTTTATCAAATGAATTATTTTTTTTTTGATGTGCTATTGATTGAGATAAAACTAATTGTCTTGAAATTCTTATATTTGACATAATTATTTTTTAAATAATTTATTTTCAATAATTAATGCTTTATAATTTAACAAATTTAAATAATTAATTTTTTAAAAAAAAATGTTTTCCCATCTCTATATAATAATATTTTAGAATTATTAAAATTTATAAGAAAAATAACAAATTAGAAAATAATTAGATATTTAAAAGAAAAACTTTTTTTTTGTTAGTTAAATTAAAACATATAATTTAATTTTAATAGGTAAAAAGAAAAATTCGTTTCATCACTGTTTTATTTAATAATGGAAAAAATACGATTTTGTTCAAGAAAAGAACTATTTTTATAATAGACGAAAATAGTAAATAATATTAATATTAAATAAAAAAATAATTTAAAAAAAGAATCAAAAAAAGAAAGTTAAGAAAAGTATAGTATTAAAATTTAATAAATACTTGATTCAGGAAAACTTATATATAATTTATTATTTAATTTAGTCTTATATATTCTAATTATTTTCCTTAATTTTTTTTCTATAATATATAGTATTATTTAATTTAAAATAAAGCATAACTAATTATTAAATGGAAATTATAAAACATTCAGAATGTGAAACTTTAATAAATATAAAAATAACATCAATTTTCAATTATATAAATTTATTAAGTGATGAAGACAAAGATTTTTTATATCAATATAAAATAAATGAAAAAAAGCAAAAAGAAATAAATGAAGAAAAAAAGAAAGAATTTTTAAAAATATATAATGAAAAAAAGAAAAGAATAATAGATTTAAATGAAAAATCAGAAAAAGATAAAAATTCAATTTTATTATTTCAAGAACCAGAATTTGAAATATATATAGTAGGAAAATTATATGTTGATAATGAACAAATTGAACCAGAATGTACAACAAAAATATTATTTAATAGTCAAAATATTGATTATCCATTTAATTTTCAATATTCTTATAATAATTTAACACTTGATTCATATATTATATTATGGATTTATTCAATTCAATTTGAAGACAAAAATGAATTATTAGGAAAAATAAAAATTAATTTATTTGATGAAAATGGTTTTTTATTTCAAGGAAGACAAATTTATACAATTGAAAATAAATTATTAAATATTGATAAAAATATTGATGAGAAAAAAGAAGAAAAAATTTTACATGATTTATCTGAATTAATTAATGAATATTATAATAAGGGTCATAAAGGACAAATTATAAAAAGAAATTTTTATGGTGAAAATTTAGATATTGCACCTGTTGAAATGATTTCAGATATTATTGTTTTACCTTCTACTTTTGCAGATAAAGTTATAGAAAATAAAGAAAATGAATATTCTACAGAAGATATTCTAAATATATTTTTTTATAAAGAAAATAATGTAATTGAAATTAAAAATGATTCAAGAATTGAATATGAAAATCAATTAAAAAATATATTAAAAAATTCAACAAATTCATTTTTAGAAATAGAATTTTTAAAATTTAATAAAAAAATATTTTATGAAGAAACACCATTTAACAATAAAAAAGAAAAAGAAATAAATAAAGATTGGATATATGATTCAATGATAAATAATGTAATAAATGATAAAATAATAGATGATCCAGTAAGAGAAAAAATATCAACATTATTAAAAATAAATAATAATATAGGAAAAGATGTTCAATGGACAAGTGAAGAAAAAGAAAGAATAGAAATATTAACAAGACAACCTGATTTCATTAAATTAGATTGTTCAGATTTAACTTTATTTTGGATTTATAGATATAAATTGTTAGAAATTAAACAAGAATATGCAATTACTAAAATATTAAATTCAGTTAAATGGGGTGATTTAAAAGATGAAAAAGAATTTATTCATAATATTTTATATAAATGGAAAAAAATAGAAATTAGTGATATATTATATATGTTAAGTAGAAATTTTTGTGTTAATCATTTTTATAAAAGTCCTTTTTATGTAAATAATAATTTTAAATCTTTAAATGATGTAAGAGAATTTGCACTTGGAAAATTAGAAAAAAAAGAAAATGAAGATTTACATTTTATTTTATTACAATTAGTTCAAGCTTTAAGATATGAAAATTTTGAAAAATCAAAATTACAAGTTTTTCTTATTAAAAAATGTTGTCAAAGTGAAGATTTAGCTACTTCATTATATTGGTTTTTAGAATGTGAATCTAAATGTATATTTGGTAAAAATGAAAATACAGAAATAATAAATTTCTATAAAACAACTTTAGATATTTTTATTGAAGAATTAAAAAAAAATAAAGAAATAAATAATTCAATAGAAAGTCAAATAATATTTAAAAAAATATTATTAGATATAGATTCCCAAATAAAAGATATTCAATTTTCAAGTGAAAAAGAAAAAAAAATAAAGGAATTATTAAATAAAAAGAAATATAAAGATAAATTTAAAAATAAATTATATTCTCTTCCTTTTAATCCAAAAATAAAAATAGTATCAATAAATCAAAATGAAACAAAAGTATTTTCAAGTGCAACGACTCCAGTAAAATATTCTTTAAAAATATCTCAAGAAACTCAAAAATATAATAAAGAAAAAGAAGATAATTCTAAATATGAAATAATATTTAAATCAGGAGATGATTTAAGACAAGATCAATTAATTCTTCAAATAATATCATTTATGGATTCAATTTTAAAAAAATCTCATCATCAAAATTATGAATTTACAACATATAAAGTAATAGCAATGAGTAAAAGTGATGGAATAGTAGAATTTGTACCAAATAGTAAAACAATACAAGATATTCAAAAATATGGTGATAATCCAATAAAGAAGTATTTAGAAAAAGAAAAGAATAAAAATGTTGATTTAGATAATAAATTACATAATTTTTTATATAGTTGTGTTGCTTATTGTGTTGTTACATATATATTAGGAATCGGAGATAGACATTTAGAAAATTTAATGGTTAAAAATGATGGAAAAATGTTTCATATTGATTTTGGTTTTATTTTAGGTAACGATCCTAAATTTTATCCTCCTCCTTTTAAAATTTGCTCTGAAATGATTCAATGTATTAAATGTATTGGTGAAAAAGATAAAAAAAATTATTATGATATATTTAAAAATTTGTGTATTAATGTTTATTTAGTTTTAAGAAATAATGCAAGATTAATTGTTAATATGTTTTATTTAATGATTGATAGTGGAATTGAACAAATTAATAATGAAGAAAGTTTAAATAAGTTACATGATAAATTTGTTAATGAATTAAGTACTGAAGAAGCAAGAAATTCTTTTCTTTCAAAATTAGATGAAAGTGTTAATGCTCTGTTTCCTTATTTAAACGATAAATTTCATGCTTTTTATCAATATTGGAAGAAAAAATAAGAAAAATATAAAAAAATGATTTTAAATAGTTATAATTATAAATTAAAAGAAATAAAAATAAATTTCATAATATTAATTAAAGCTAAATATTAGTTATTAAAAAATATTTAAGTTATCTTCAAATAATTAATTTCATATAGTTACTTTAAATATGTATTCAAATATTACAATTTGAAAGGTGATTTATGATAATAATTTAACTAATAAAGATGTTAAAAGATTAATAAAAAAAATGATAAAAATGATTCAATCATTAAAAAATATCTCAACAAAAGTTTCAAATATAAAGAATAAAAAATTTATAAATGTTAATAATTATACATTTTATTTAAATAATATAATATTTACAAAAATTTTTGTGTCTAAAAATCTATCTTTAAGTATTATTTAGATTACTTACACTAACATTGAAAAACCCAGTAGAAAAAAAATTATTAAATTGAATGAAATTAGGAAAGAAAGGATTTTTAATATTTTCATTTTTATTTTTATTCAAAACTTCATAATTTTCAAAAGTTTTAACAGAATAATTTCTAAAAGTATATAAAGAAAATAGAATACAAATAATAAATATAATAAATAAAGAAACACTAATTGAAATAATTAGAAATAATTTTTTAGTTTCTTTTTTAACTTTATCATTATCAAGAGCATAATGATAAAAGCATAAAATAAAAAAACCAATAATTAAAACCATTCCAATAAAAAAGCAAAAAATATAAAGAATAAATTTTCTAATTGCAACTTTGTTAATTTTTTTATCTTGAAAAAATCTAATATGATATTTAAAATTGCATATTTCACATTTAGAAAATTCTGGTTTAATAAAAGAAATTTTAATCCAATTTTTTAAACAAGTTTGATGAACATATTTAATTGAACCTTCACATAAACAAGGAGAAATTAAAGGATTATTTTTTTCTCCTTTTTCAAAACAAATTCTACATATTTTAATTTCTTTTGTTTCAAATAATTTTGAATCATTCATTATCTTTAATATTGATAAATTATTCTTTGATAAATTTGAACTTTTTCCTGATAACATTGAACTTGTTCTTGATTTTAAATGTTCATCATTTACTTTTGATAAATTTAAATTTCTTGATCTTGATATAAAGAAATTATTCTTTAAAGGAAAAGAGGATATTTTCTTTTTTTTCATTTTGTTCATTTCAAGATGTTTAAATTATTAAAAACTAAAAATTTATTTAGAAAATTTAATAAATTATTATATAAAATATTGTTCATGATAAACTTTCATAATCATATTTCTTTTTATAAATTAAATAATAAATCTATTAAACTCATTTAATTATTAAAAAGACATATATAAAGAGGATTATCACTATTTAGTATCATAAAAAGTTTTCAAATAAATTTCTATTAAATAATTTTTCATTGTTTTTATTCAATCTTAATTGAATGATTGTTAAATTTTTTTATTATTGAAGATAATTGTTCTTTTTTGTATAACATTTTTAATTTATTTTTCCAAGATATATGAAAATATATATTAGTAATTTATAAGAAAAAAAATTAATAAAAAGAAAATTACAATTTTCCATAAATAACTCTTTTAATTATTAAAAAAAATAAAAATTCAAATAAAACAAAAAAACAAATTAAAAAAAGAAAAAATTAATCCTTTCTAATCCCAATATATCATTTATAAAAACTTTTAAAACTAAGAAAAAAAAAATTTAAAAAAAAAATAAATAAATAAACCTCAACAACAAGAAACTTCCTTTTCTTTCCTAACTTCATAACTTTTTTCTCCATTTGTAATATTTCCATTATTGAGCATAATTTTTCCACTTTTATTATTAATAGTATTTTTATTATTATTTTCATCTTCAATTTCCTTACTTTTAATAACCATTTCCTTACTTAATTTTTCAAAAATTAATTCAATATTAATTCCATTTTTAGCAGAGACTTCCAAATAAGAAACATTTTCATTTTTAGCAAAAGTCATTGCATCATCATTAGAAACCTTTCTTTCTAAATCAGCTTTATTTCCAACAACAATAATAGAACAATATTTAGGTGCATTATTCCTTATTTCTTTTAACCAATTATTTAATGAATCAAAAGTTTTTTTATCACTTAAATCATATAATAATATTACTCCATTAGCATCTTTATAATATTGTCTTGTTACACTTTTAAATTTTTCTTCTCCACATGTATCCCAAATTTTTAATTCTGAACTTGTATAAGGATCTAATAATATTGATTTTATTTTAAATTCTACTCCTACTGTACATTTATATGTTGATGAAAATTGCTTTCCTATAAATCTATTTAATATTGATGTCTTCCCTACATAAGAATTTCCTAAGAGAATTACTTTAAATTTATATATTGTTCTTTCTATTGATACATCTCTTTGCATTGATGAATATTTGGAATCGTCGAAATAAGAATTGTTTTTGTTGTTTGTATTTGATGAGGAACTTAAGTTATTTTGGTTTGTTATATAAGACATTTATTTATTTTTTTTAATAATTATCATAAAAAAAATCAATTGAAATAATACTAATAATTACCAATAAAATTTTTTAAAAATATTAATATTTATTAATTATTAAAAAAATAGGTGTAAAAAGAATATTGGTTTACTAAAAAATCTCCTCAAAAATATAACAATGAAATTTGAGAATATTAATAAAAAATTGATTTAAGTGAAGAATTTTTTTCATTTTATTATAATATTTTTCATTGGTTAAGATTTTAAGAAATATTACCTAAAAATTTATTATTTCAAATCAAATATTAGAATCTATATCATTATTTTTTTTTGCTATATGGATTGTAATATAAAATTAATTTCATTAATTTATTAATACTTTAAATAATATTTTTAAAATTGAAAATTATTAATTAATTTTTCATATTTATTAATTAATTTAAAATTTAAAATTTATGAAATGTTGAATTTTCAAAAACATTTTAAATTTTAATTCAATAATAATTCCATAAAAAAAAACTAATTCGAATAAAAACTTATTATTTTAAAATCCTTTTATTATAAATAAACCATATCAAATTTCTTTGAATTAAAAGACAAAAAAATCAAATTTAATCATAACTAAAATTATCAATTTAAATTTAAAAAATACAAATTATATAAATTCAAAGAAAAAGAAATATTTAATTTAATAAAATCACTTCAAATTTCAGAGTCTTTTAAAAATGAAAACATTATTTTTATCTAATTCATACGCAATTTTCAAAGCAAATAAAGAAAAAATTTCAAAAAAACAAAAAAGTGAAAGTTTAAATTCAACTTCAACAAATGAAAATGATTCTTTTGAAAAAAAAGAAGAATCAATTAAAAATAATTTATTAATAAATCATCCTCAATTTAAAAATTTATCTCCTTCAAATTTAAATTCAATGTTTAAACAAATTATGTTTCAAGAATCTGAGAAAATAAAGCCTATATTAAAAAAAGATGATTTTAAAAATCAAAATGATATTAATGAAATTCATAGAGCAATTCTTATTGATTGGTTAATTAATGTTCATTTATATTTAAAATTAAGTGATGAATGTTTATTTTTAACAATAAGAATAATAGATCAATTTTTAGGAAACATAAAAAATTTTGAAAAAAAAAATTTAGAATTATTAGGTATTTGTTCTTTATTTATTTCTTCAAAATTTTTTGAATCTATTCATATTAAAATAGAAGATTTATTAACTTTATGTGAAAATGCTTATTCTAAAAATGAGATTATTTCCTTTGAAAGATATCTTTATTCTCAAATTAATTATGAAATTGAACAAGATTCAATCATTAATCTTTTTGATATGTTATGTTTAATTTTCAATTTTAATTTAATTGAATATAATTTAGGAAAATTTTTCCTTGAATTAACTTTATTAGATATTCAATTTTATGAATATCAAAGAACTGTAATTGCTTTAGCTGCTACTTATCTTGTTATGAAAGTTAATATTCAAAGACATAAAAACTATAAAAATTGCTTTTTATATTTACAAAATCAAAAATATGATGAAATTATTCTTAAAAATTGCTCTAAACGAATTTTAAAATTGTGGAAAGATGTTAAGAAATATAAGAAATATAACAGTTCCCTTCAAAAATTTAATTTGATTAATAATCAAAGTCAAGAAAATGAAGAAGAAGTTGAAATGCTATTTTAATTTTCAAATTTCTTTTTTTTTGTCTTATTTATTGTAAATAGATTATTTAAATAATATAATTTAATATATGAATATAAATAAATTTAAATTTAAAATATTTAATTTTCCTTTTTATTTATTATTATTATTCATTTTGTTTCTTTTATTGAGAATAATTAATTTTATTTATTATTTAGTTAAATTAACTTTAATGTTAGAAATACCTAAATCTACTTGTTTTATGTGTGATTTAGTTTTTAATTCAAATGATAATATTCCAAAAGTATTACCTTGTGGACATACATTTTGTGATAAATGTATTGAAAAAGAATTTAAAAAAAAAAACCATTTTCTTTGTAAATTTTGTGATAAAAAAATTTATACTCACTATTCAGAATATTTAATTAATGAATATATATTAACATTAGAAAAAAAAATAACTACACCTAGAGATTTATGCCAAGTTAAAATATATTTTTCTAATAAATTAAAAGAAGTTAAACAAATAAATTATTATTTAATTAAAAATGAATATGAAGATTTATTACATCCGAAACCAAAACCAAAAATTCAAAAAAGTAAATCAGAAAAAAGTAAAGAAACTCAAAATGAATCTATAAATCAATATAAAACAAGTGTTTCTTTTTCTAATTCAAAAAATAAAACAAATGATACTTCTTTTGTTAAAAAAAATAGTATGGGTAAATATAATAACACAAAGCCTCCAAAAAAGAAAAAAAGTGAATATTTTAATAAACCTAAAAATCAAGAATTTTCTTTATTATTTAATTATTTTGAAGTTATGAAATATATAATTAAATATAGTGATAAATATAGAAATGTAGGTACTCTTGGAAAGATATTTAAAATAATATATCAATATTTATCTACTACTCTCATTTTAATTTTAAACTATTTTCTTTTAAAAGATTATGAATTTAGTCTTTTTTATATGTTTATAAGTATTTTATATATTAATGAGAATAATATTTATGATATTGTTTTAAAATTAAAAATGTATAGTGCAATGGTTTTTTTATTGTTATTTGAAGATTTTATTTATAAAATTGGATTATATTATTTAAATAATTTTACAATATTTTATAATATGCTAATTGGAATTAGAACAATATATACTATTTTTGTTTTAGGAAATGAATTAACGTTAAATGCAATTCTAAGTAGAATTTTATGGACAATGAGTTTAGGAAATCTTTTAATTAAATAAAATTTATGAATGTTATTTAAAAGATATAATTTTTTTTAACTTATAATATATAATAAATTGATTAATTATTTTAAATACTAAAAAAATATTTTAAATCAATTCAAGAATTAGATATTTTTTTCAAAATAGCTATAAATAGTTTAAATTCATAGTTTTCAATTTTAATAATAACTTAACTAATGAAAATTTAGAAACTTAGTGAAAAAAGAAAAAGTCATTTAAAATATGAAATTAAGGCAATAATTTAAGAATAAAAAAAAATATGAAAAATGAAATATAATATATAAACAAGAAAATAATAGTTTTATTGGAAATATATATAAAAATTTTTCAAAATAACTATTATTCATTGTATAAAAATACAAACTTATTAAATTAATAGGTTAGTGCATATAATTATATATATAAATTTGAGTTTAAATAAAAAAAAATAAAAATTATATAATAAATTTCATTATATTTTAACTAGAATTAACTTGAATATTAATATTATCACTATTAGGTGAAGTAGTATTAATTTGTGTTTCACCAGTAAAATTTTTCAAATAAGAATTATGATATCTATCTGAATCAAGAAAAGTATTACAAACATTAGAATCATACATTTTATTAGTATTATTTGGAATTGTAGTTAAATGCATATTTATCATATTATTATTTTCATCATTTAAAAAACTTTCGGTATTAATAATATTATCATTTGAATTTATCATATTTTCTAAAGTATCTTTGTAATTATTTTTTTCTTTATTTAAAATATCATATTGTTTACCTAAAGAATTTAAGTCATTTGCAGTTTGATTTAATTGATTATCAATAAACATATTTTCCCTATTTAATTTCTTTACCATATTAGTTAAATTAGTATTTTGATCTTGTAAATCATTTAATTCATTATTTAAACAATCAATTTTTTCATTTTGTTTATTATATTTCCTAACTAAATTACTATGATTTTCTCTAACTTTATAATTATTATTTAATAAATGATGAAATTTACTTTCATTTTCATCAATATATTTATTAGCTTTACTAACAGTATCAGCATAATCATAAATTTGATTTTTAAGAGAAATATTTTTATCATCAAGTAATCTATTTGCTTCTTCTAAATCAGAAATTTGTTTATACCAATCAAAATTTTCAACTGAAGATTCAGTTAAAAAATTTTTTATAATTTTTAATTTATCCATTGGAGAAAGATTAAATTTTGAATATAATATATCACAAGAATTAATAAAATGATTATAATGTTCTGAATAATAAATTTTTTCATTTTCTTCAGAAAAAGCAATTTTTCTTAATTGTTGAATATAAGATATTATTATATCTGAACATTCTTCAATTAATTTTTTTTGATTATTTAATGCTGTTGTTAAAGATTCTATTTGGAATTTATTTATATCATGATTATCTTTTAATTTTTTATATTCACAATTTTGTTCTCCTAATTTATCTTCAATTTTATTTTTTTCATAAATTATATTTCCTATTTTTTCTTCTAAATCTTTTATTTGAGAAAGTTGTTCATTTGCTTGATTACATAATTTTTTTTTACTTTCATTTCCTAATTGAATTATTTTTAATTTATCATATAATTCTTCTGATAATACTGAATTATCATCTTTTATTTTTGAAAAATTTTTATATAAATCTTTTAAATTATTTTCTAATTCATTATTTTTTGTTAATAATTCATTATTTGAATTTAATATTTTATTATTATTTGATAATAAATCATTTAATTTCATATTCATTTCATTTAATGATTTTTTTAATCTTTCTTCTTCTTTTGTTTTTTCTTTTATATCTTTATCATATTTTTCTTTCCAAAAAGGCAATTCTTTTTTTAAAGAATTATTTTCATTTTTTAATTTAATTAAAGTATCATTTAAATTTAAAAATTCAGAATTTTGTTTTTCATAATTTAAATTTGATTGTTCTAAATAAGATTTTAATCCTTCATTTTCAGTTTTTATTTTTTCATTTTCTTCTTCAATTTCTTTTATTTTATTTTTATATTCAGAAATATTTTTTAACATATCAGAATTTTCTTTTTCTGCATTTCTATATAAATTATCAATTTTATTTAATTGTTTAATTAAATCTTCATTTTTTTTATTTATAATTTCTAATTTAAAATCAGTTTCATTTTTATAATCATCATAATTTATTTTTAATTCATGATTTTCAGAATCTAATTCTAAATTTTTTTTTTCATTTTCAATTTGTCTTTGTTGAAATTCTATTAAATCTACTTCTTTATCATGAATTTTATTTTTTAATTCAGAATTTATTTCTTTTGATTTTGTTAATTTAGTTATTAAATTTGCTTTATCAATAAAATATTTTTTTTTATCTTGTTGAATTTCTATTTCTTTTTCATTTAATTTTTTATTTAAAGCTGATTTTTCTGCTTTTAATATTTCAATATTTCCTTTTATTTTATTTAATTTTTCTTCCAAATCTTTTTTTTCTCTTATTAATTTTTCAACATCATATTCTAATTTAATATTTAAATCTTTTATTTCATTATATTCTTTTTCTATATTTTTATAATTATCTAATTGCTTTTTTAAATCTGAAATTATTCTTCCATTATCTAAAATATCTTTTTCATATTTATTACATAAAATTTGTACTTCATTTAAATCATTTTTTAATTTTTGATTTTCTTGTTTTATAAACATTAAATTTTGTATATTTTGTTCTTTTTGAACATCATTTAAAAAATCTAAATTTTCTCCTTGATTTTTCAATTCACTTAATTTATCTTTTATTATTTTATTTGCATTTTGTAAATCTTGTTTTTCTTTTTTTATTGTATTTAATTCAATTGTAATATCTTCATTAATTGATTTTTGTTTGTTTAAATCATCATTTAATTTCTGAATCTCAGAAGATAATTTAGATAAATCAATAATATATTTTAAATTTTGAGTTGAAAAATTTAAACTCTGATTTAAAGATTTTGAAGTAATTAATGAACTTAAACCATTTTTTACTAAATTACTTTCTAAAGTTTCTTTTAAGACTTCAATATAACTCCTTTGTTCATCATTTACAAAAGATAATTTCCTTATTGTATTAATTAAATCATTATAATTTTTTTCAGAAATTGTTCTGTTATCTTCATTTTGTTCATTTGGATAATTTATTATTTGATTTGTATTATTATATTCATTATTATTTATATAATCTGAAGGATTAGATAATTGATTATAAGAATATGTTTCTTCATCATTTAAATTATTTTCATATGAAGGATTTGATTCATGATATTTTAATTGTGGAATTATTTGTTTCGTTAAATATTTATTTAATGAATCACTGTTAATAATATTATTATTATAAAAATATGGATTTTTTTTTCTTTCCATTATTGAAATTATTAAAACAAATAATAATTTTTTTATTTAAATTTATTTGATGTAATAATATATAAATAAAACTTATTTAATAAACAACATTTTATTATCAAAAGAAAGGTTAAATACAAAAAATACTATTTTTTTAATTTATTTTGATTGAATATAATATAAAGAATATCTTTAACTTTTTCTCTAATTTCTGGAAGTTCACACATAATAAGTTCAAATAAATAATTAGTAATAATATCTTTATATTTCTTATCTTTATAAAACTCAAATTTAATTATTGAAGGAAAAATTGAATTTTCAACAAAAGGAGCTAATTCTAAAACATTTTTTTCTTTTTCATTTGTTATTTCTTCATTAATTGATTGATCATTTAAATTTTTTACAAAATCAAAATAATCTTGATTTCTTTCAACAAACCAATGTAAAATTTTAGATGAAGCTTCCATAATTTTTTGAAAACAAAATTGTTTATTTTCATTTGAAGTATCTTCATTATTTAATTTATTTAATATATCAAAATATATTATTATTGCTTTTAATTGTTTAAATAAACCTTTTGTGACTTTTAAATTATCTTTTTGACTGATTAACATTCTTAATTTTATTTTACAATTAAAATGATATGAAACTTTTATACTTTCATCTAAACATTCTAATATTAGAATAATATTTTCTTTAGAAATTAAAGGTAAATATTTATCTTTTAATTCTTCAATTATTGAAATTATTGATGCTTGAATATAAGAATAAACTGACATTCTAGTAATAATTGCATTATATTTTTCTTGATAATTTGGATCTTCAATTTTATTTTCATCTAAAGTAAAAAAATCATTTTGAAGAGATTTATGAATTAAAGAAGTATTTAATTTTATTATAGAATCTAAATAATTAATATCATTCATTCTATTACTTCCAATCATAAATCTTAAACATTCTAATCCAGAATAACAAACTGAGCTTTTTTCTTCAAGAATTACTTTGGATAATGTTAATAAAAAATTATTAAAATAATTTTTATTATATTCAAAATAATCATCAAATAAACTTGCAGTCTTTACTTCAACATCAGATAATATTTGAGGAAATTTACTTTCTTCTATTTCTTCATCTTTCATTTTCATTGATTTTTTTTCTAAATCTTCAATTATAGGAATTAAAAGTTTTATAATAAGGAAATTCCAAAAATCCTCATAATCTTTTATTCCATTTATATTTTTTAAACCATAATCTAATGTTTTAAACATATTATTTAAACCTAAATTCCTTATTTCTTCATTATTATTTGTTATAAACACAGAAAATGAAGAAAGTAAAATTTGAAAATGTTCTTTTTTTTGAATTTTATTTTTAAAAATTTCTAAAATTTTAATTACTTCTTTAGGTCTGATAGAAGAATATTTCCCGATACATTGAAGAAAATTTGGTAAAATTTCAACAATATCATTAAAATGATTTTTTGAAATATCATATAAAGTATCAAAAGTTTGTTTAATCATTTCATTCTTATTATCATTAATATTATTATTATTATTACTGTCATTATTATTATTATTATTACTATCATTATTATTATTATTATAACTGTTTTTATTTTCATTGATATTATTTTCATTAACAATACTAGAAAAAATATTTAAAATAATAATCCATCCAGATTTAATACACTGGCTTAAATTTCCAACAAT
>JAEEGK010006110.1_pt1 | contig 28992 bp, 19 predicted proteins | sample 8958771 | NCBI WGS metagenome assembly JAEEGK01 (sample SAMN16246547, study PRJNA631951) | gut metagenome | biome: gut microbiome; feature: rumen; material: SC-attached | host: Bos | place: Iran: Karaj | collected 2018-10 | reverse complement strand
TAATTCAAAATTTGATTTTCTATGTTTATCTATTATTTTTTCATTGACTGGATAAATTAATTCTATATTAACTTTATTTTGTATTATATCTGTTGACAAAAATTTCCTATAGATATCATTAGAAAAATAAATTGAAGGTTCTGAACAAATTTTTTGTAAGGAAGAATTATCTTTTAATATTGATTCAAAATCAAATTCTTTTTTCTTTAATTTAATAATAAATTTCTCTTTATTATTATTTTTTTCAAATTCACCTAAAAGATATATTTGTGCATTTTGTGGTGACTCATCTAAAATTTCTATAATTTTCATTGATTTATCATTTAAAATTGACAGGAAAACATTTTTATCATCCATTAAATATCATATAAAATTTTAAAATAATTTTTATAAATAAATGAAAAAAACATTATATATTATAAATATAATCTATATATTTGAATATATAAATTCACAAAATTCAAACTATACTTTTAGATTAGAAGGAGGAGAAAAACAATGCTTTCAAGAATTTTTTCCTTCAAAAACATTAGTAATATATAATATTCATTCAGATTACACAGAAATTCAATATTCTTTAGTTCAAATTTTAAAAAATTCTCAATTAATAAACATTAAAGATTATAATTTTATATATTCTTTTACAACTTCTCTTCAAGGTTATTATGAAATTTGTATGATTAATTATGATACTAAATATACTATTATTAATTATAATTTAAAATATGGTATTGCTGCAAAAGATTATTCATCAATTGCAAAAACTAAAGATTTAAAACCTATTGATATTGAAATTGAAAAAATTGCTGAAAAAACTAATAGTTTATATAAAAAATCACATTTTGTTAAAGCCTATGAACAATTAACTATTGCTATGTTAGATAGTATTACTGGAAAATTATTCTTTTTTGGATTTTCGATGATTTTAATTATGATATTTATTGGAATTTTGGAAACTTATTATTTAAAAAATTATTTACAAAAAAGAAAAATATTATAAATTATTCTTAAAGAAAATTTTAATAAATTTTTAAATAAATTAAATAATATTATTCCCTTTTTTTTTAATAGGAAATTTATTATTAATATTAGCTAAAAAATTGGAATTAAATCATAAGGTTTTAAAAAAATATAATAGGAATAGTTTTATTTTTAATAGGATCATCATTCATTTTTTCAATCGTTAAATATTATACTTTTAAATCATATTGATACTTTTTAAAAAAAATATCTTTTAAACTAAATTTAATCTAAATCAAAAACGAAATGTAAACAATTATCTTTCATATGTTTAATTATATTTTATAAATTTTCATCTAATCAATAATATAATATTTTTTGAAATACTAAAAATAACCTTTACTAAATTTTTGAAAAAATTAAATTCCCTATCACCTTAAATTATAGAAAAAAAATTTCAAATCTAAATATTTTTCTATTAATTTAATTTAGAATTATTCATCTTTTAATAAGAATTCTAATTATTAATTTGATGAAGGTAAATTAGTATATTTTGAGTGTATATTGATATATATTAAATTTTTTCTTAACAATGAAAAATTACAAAGAAAAAACTTTTAACATATTATAATTATAATCAAAGTTTATATTAATTGAATTTTTAAATTTTTCTAAAAAAGAATAGATTTATTTAAAATTATTCATTATTATATTTTTTAGTTCAAAAAAAATATTTTTAAGAGAATTAATTGCCTTTTTTTTAAAATAAATAAATTTTTTGAATTTTCTTTTTCCTCTTTCATTGAATAATTCCTTATCAATTTTAAATATTTTTGAAGAAATATATATATTTATTATTAATATAAAATTCATAAATAATAATCATGAATTTTTTATATTTTCAAATATTATTTCTAAATAAATAATAATGTCTCTGGATTATTATTATATTCACAGTTTATTTCTATATATAAAAGAAATCTTTTTATTATAATATATATTGTTATATATTCATTTTATAATTATTTTTTTTTCAAAAATAAGAATTATGTAGGTCTATGAGTAATTTACTATTTTAATTTTTTAATATTTTATTTTTTTTTTATTTTTAATTTAATTTAAATATAAGAATGATTTAAATTATTTTTTATTTTTTGACTTTAATATATATTAATATATATAATGATTTTTAGACAATTAAAAATATAAAAAATATTTTATTTAAAATAGCATAATTGTTTAAATAGATTTTTTAATAATAACTATTATTGAAAAACACTTTATTTAAAAATTTAATTTATTCATCTAATTTAGTTTCTCCTTCATTATTATTATTATTATTACTATTACTAATAGAATTAGCATTAGTATCAATATTTTTATCATCTTCATTTTTAATTTCAGTACTTCCATTTTCTTCAATTTTTTCCCTTTTAACTTTTTTTATCCTATGGAAGAAAATTTCATGTTGTTTAAAATATTTTCTTTCTTCAACATCAGTTAAAACAATATTAATAAAATATTGAACAGAAAATTTATTATTAATATTAGTTAAAGTTGGAGTTAAATCATAAGGTTTTAAAAAAAATCTAATAGGAATAGTTTCATTTTTAATAGGACCACCATCCATTATTTCATATCTAGCTAAAACTTTAGTTAAAGGTGGAATTCCAGCAATATTAACAACTTCTTTTCTTATTATTTGTATTTCCATATTTTTTAATCTTATTGATACTTTTTTAAAAGTTACTCTTCCTAAAGCAATATCTTTTAAACTAAAATTTCTTGAATCTAAATCAAAAACTAAATGTAACCAATCTTCTATTCCTACTTCTAATTTAATTGGTTGATTATTTTCACTTAATACTGAAATTGGTTCTGGATTTCTTACTAAAAATTCTTGTTCATAAAGTAATGTTCTAAATTTAGTATCAATTGTTAATCTCAAATAATATTTTACATTTCTTGATTCTCCTCTAAATGATTCATATTGTTTTTGAACATTTTTAAATTGAAATGGAAAAGTATTAACATCATTATTTAATATTCCAATTGATTCTAATTCAGATGTTAATGATATAAATTTTAATATATCTTTTGAATCTGTTATATTTTCTATACAACCTAATAATTCTAATTTTATTCCTTTATGTTCAAAATTTTTACATTGACTACAATTAATTATTATTTTTCCTGATACTGTTTCTTGATCTTGTAAATAAGGAAGAGTTATTATTTCTCCATTTGGATTTAAAATTTTTCCTTTTTTACGACCTTCTACTTCGTCTATTATTATATCTACTGTTGGTTTTGAAAATAAACCAGAAAACATTTTTTTTAGATGGAAATATTATTTTATTTTATTTTTGGATTTATTTTTTATTTTTATATTTATTTTTATTATCTGCATAATAAAACTTTTTATTTTGGTTTTTTTAAAATTATATTTTTGTATACTTATTATTAAATAATATTTAGTTTCAAATTAATTTATTTTTATTTCTTGTATCTATTGATATATCATAATAATATAATTTATTTAAATTTAAAAATGGTAATTTAATAATATATATATATTAGAATTTTTCTTATAGAATATAATAGCAATAATATACATTCCATATGAAAAAATATATATAAAAATACCTTATGGTATATAAGAAAAAAAAATTTAAAACTCATCAACCCAATTTTTATCATAATCCCCAGGAATATCTTCATAATCTAAATTATCATAATTTTCATAATTTTCATCAGGATTATTTTTCATCATATAATCTTCATATTTTTCATTTTTTTCATTTAATTTAAAATTAACTTCCTTATTAGTAGGAATATATGGAGGAGTAATTTTAAAATCAATTAATTCATTCCAATTTAAATCTTTAAAAAAATCATTTTGTTTAATAGAATTCATATTACATAATCTTTCATTAACTTTCTTATTAAGTAATGCCTTAATTAAATTATTAATTTCAGTATAATGAGGATTTTTTGATAAATTAAAAAATTTTTTATTTAAAATTTCTTTATATATTTCAATAACTTCAGTAACATAATTTCCAAAAGGATAAGCACCATAAAAAATTTCATAAATACAAACTCCAACAGACCAAAAATCACATGATAAAGAATAACCTTTTCCTTGTAATATTTCAGGTGGAATATAATGAGGTGTTCCAATTACAGTTGAAGTATAATCTGTTAATATTTTTGCAGTACCAAAATCTATCATTTTTAAATATCCATTTGAATCTATCATTATATTACTTGGTTTTATATCTCTATGTGCTATAAATTTTTTTTGTAAATATTCTAACATTAAAAATATACTTGCTGCAAAAAATTGTGTTTCTTTTATATTTTTTTTTATTAATCTTGTTGATAAATATTCATCTAAATTTTTTCCATTTACAAATTCCATTAATAAAAAACAAAAACTTGCATTTTTCATACTTTTTACCATTTTACATATAAAAGGATGATCTAAAGTTAACATTATTCTTCTTTCATTAACTAAATATTTTGCTAATATTTTTTGTCTTTCTACAGTTATTCTTGAAATTGCTTTTATTGCATATATATTTTTTTGATTATGAACTAAAGAAACAGAACCAAATTTCCCTTTACCTAAAAATTTAATATAATATAAATTAGATAAAATAATTGAAGCATCTTGTAAAGCAATAACTTTATTTAAATAAGTTTTAATATTTTTATCATCAATAATATCATCAAAATCACTTTTTGTTAAAGTATAACAAACAACTTTATTTAAAGTTATTATTGTTGCACTTCTCTTAACAGTCCCTTCAGGAGATAATAAAACATTTTCACCAAAACAACTTCCACTTTCTAAATCTCTTATAAATTTACCTTTTTGACTTATTTGAACTGATCCTTTTGAAATTATATAAAATGTATCTCCAATTTTTCCTTCTTCTACTATTTTTGTATTTTCATCAAATTGTAATTTATTTAATTTTAATGCTATAGTTTCTAATGTTTTATCTGATAAATTTTTGAATAAATATATTTTTTTTAATTTTGCAATTCTATTAAATATATTTAATGGTTTTTCTTTATTTAAATCTATTTTTAGTATTTTGCATAAATTTAAGATACTTGCTTCAAATGTTATACAATCTGGATTTGCTATTATATCTTTTCCTATTTCTTTAGTGTATTCTTTAAATAAATTTTCACCAATTATATTTCCTTTTGATGCTACTAATTCCATTTCTTTTTCTTTATAAATTGAACCTTCAATTACTATAATTATTCTCTTTCCATTTGATTTCAATTTATCTGGATTTTTAACATCATAAATTTTCTCATTTTTACTATAAATTTTAATTTTAAAAACTTTAAATAATTCATGCATTAAAGATTCAATAAAAATAGTTTTTAAATTAATATTTTCTTCAACACAATGTTGAAAGAAGCAAAATAAAATAACATCAATAAAAGTTTGTCCTAAAGCATCTCTTAAACTATTTCTAGATAATTCATAACAAATAGTTTTTTGAATAGCAAAAATATCAGCACCTCTTTTCATATCAATTAAAATTGCATTTTGTCCAAAATAATCATTATTACCTAATTTTCTAATTTCTTTTTCACCAATTTTAACTGAAACTAAACCTTCTTTAATAATATATAAATTATTTCCAATATCTCCTTTAGTAATAATTTTATCTCCAGGTTTAAATTCTTCTAATTGAATTTTTTGAGCAACATTATATTTACTTATATTATCAAGTGATTTAAAAATAGAAATTGTATTTAAAAAATTAAATCTATCTTTTAAAATATTTTCATTTACTTTTCTTTGAATATCTAAAAAAATTTCCCCATCTAAAGTAAATAATTCACACTTTTCACTACATTTAATAGTCTCTTCTCTTTTTTTATGAGTTAGTAAACTTAATTCTCCAAAACAATCCCAAGGAGAATAACTTTTTTTAAATTGACCTTTTTCATAAGCCTCAACTCTCCCAGAAGCTAAAATATAAAAAAAATTTCCACCATCACCTTCTTCATAAACTATTTTACCTTTTGTTAAAGGAAAATAAATTAATTCATTTATTATTAAATCCAAAACGCTTTTTTCAGTATCTTTAAATACAAAATGATTTTTTAAAGCATTTCTAATATTATTTTCTTCTTCTTTTGACATCATATGATTTATATATTTTGGTAATGATGATGGTTCAATAAAATTATTCAATGTATTTTTTTTTGTTAATATCACATTTTCATTATTTGGAGAACAATTATTTGAACGATGTGTTCTTTTTGAATTTGATGCTTTTGATTGAGATAATTTTTTTTGCATATATATTTGATTTAAAATATATTCTCCACTTTTATTTGCATTTGTATCATTTAAAAAATTTAAACTTCTTATTCTTGAAAATTTATTTGGATCTATTTCATTTATATTTATTTTTGGTTCTTCTATTTTAAATATTGAAATTATTTCTTTGTTATCTGTATCTAATTTTTTATTTTCTACTGTTATTTCAATGTTGTTGTTTGTTTTTCCTATTTATTTATTATAATTTTTTTTATTTACCTTTACAACAACTATTTACATGTCCCATTTTTTAAAATTAGCAAATATATTATTTTTTATTTTTTTAATTGTATTTTTATCAAAATTATAATTTTTATATTTTATGATTTTTAAAAATTTAAATATTTGAAATAAATAATAGAAGAAAAAAATCTTTAACATGTTTTAAGTTTTAAAAAAAAAAAACAGAAAATTTTGTTAAATAATATTATTCCTTTTCTAAAAATTAAAAAAGTCTAAAAAAAAATATTTTACCAAAAACAGTAAAAAAATTAAGGTCTTAAAAGTGAAGGATTAAATTTAATATCTCTTTCATTAATTTGATCATCAGTAGGTTTAAATGAATTTTGACTTACATTAAATTCAGATTCTTTACTTTCTTCTTCTTTTTTCTCTTCTTCAATCTTATTATCTTCTTTTATTTCTTCTTCTTTTTTTTCTTCTTCATCTTTTTTAGATTCTAATTCATCTTCTTCTTTTCCTTCGGTTGTTTTTTCTTTTTCACCTTCATCAATACTTAAAAGTAATAATATTCCAATAATAAATAAAATCAATAATGCTAAAAATAACAAACAACAAATAATTGCAAAAGCAATTAAAGTTTTTCTAAACCAATCCATAATAGCTCCAATACAACCAAAATGTTCTGGTATTTCTTTTGTCATATCACTAAATAAATATTTTACTATTTTTTGATTTGTATTTGTTTCATTATTAAAATATGTTATACTACAAAATCCAGTACATTTAAATCTTTTTTCAATTTTTTTATAATATTTATGAAATTTATCAACATTAAAAGTATGATTAAAATAAGCATTTTGTGATAAATATTTTTCTTTTAAAATTTCATGTAATTCTTTTATTTCACTTTTACTATTCTCACTATTTTCATCAATAGAATCAATACAATTATCAATACTTTTTCTTTTAATAAAATCATCATTAATTTCATATTTTTCCCATAAATGATAATAAGGAGCAGTAGTAGAATTTGCAGTATATAATTTAGTTGTTTTAGGACCAAAAAAACAAGGACAATTTTTCCCACAAAAATATTGATCTACAATTTGTAAATAAGTATCAATAGAATTCCAAACAGATAATAATCCTTTATAATCTGCATTACAACCTAAATATTCTTTCCAATATCTTGTTCTCATTGAAATAAAACAAAAAATGGCAATTCCTAAAACAAAAAGTGCAGAAAGGAAACTTAATATTATAAAAATAACAATTAAACCTTTATTTTCTGACATTATTGCTAAAAATCCTATTGCAATTATTACTATTGCTAATATTATACATGATATTTCTAAAGCGCCTAATGAACCATAACCATGCTTTGTCCAATTCATATTTGTTATGTGAAAATGAAAACCTGATAAAAATAAACATGCTATTGAAAAAATCTAATTTTATAATAAATTATTATTTATTTTACTAAGGCTAGAATTAAAAATATTATTCCATAGGTTTTAATTGAAGACTTTTCCATTTTTTTTTTTTGTTTTATCTTTTGTTTTAATTTAGGTCTTAATTTTTTTTAAATTATTTTGTAATATTTATGAATAAAATTTATTTTTTAGTTTTTTTATTTGTTAGTTTTATATTATTTTAATTTTACATTTAAAATTAAAATTTTTTTAATTAATTTTTTAGGTATTATTCTGTAAAATATAATCTTTATAATTTTTAATTTAAAAAAATTAAAAAAATATAATTTATGAAATTGTTAAATATATATCAACAATTTTTCTTTTAATTATTTTAATTAATTTCAAAAAGGTTTTGATAAAATAGATTTTCCTTGAGAATAAGATTCAAGATAATCAGAACAAATTTCTTTTACTTTTCTAAAAGCAAAAGGATTTTCTTTGATTTTTTGAACATAATCTAAATTAGGATTTGCAGCAGTGACTCTTGTTAAATGAATAAATTCATCTAAACCTTTAGTTTTATTATAAATATTAATATCTTTTTTAATTGGAATTGTATTTATTCTTCCAGGAGCAATAATATTATATTGTGTACTTGGTAAATTTGTAGTTTTAAATACATTTGTTTTTTTATCAACCCATTCACTATTTGAATTTGCAATATTTGATATTTTATTTTTAGCTAAATCTGATTTAAATAAAAATTTTTCTCCCATTTTATTTTTTTCAAAATCAGATAAATTGTTTTTTCTATGAAAAATATCACTTTCCATATATTTAACATTTGTTTTATGAGAATCTCTAAATGCATTATAATTTAATTCTTTTCTATCTAATACTGGTTTTTGCATTAAAATATCACTTTTTAATGCTTGGGATTTAATTTCTTTGTAATTTACTGATTTATATAAAGGTGTATTTCCTTTTATTTTTGTTTCAATTATTTCCTTATAATAGTTTGGATTTGTTACAAATTTATAATAATCTAAATAACCTTTTGGTAAATATCTATCACTTTCAGTATGAATTGGAATATATTTTATTAATCTGCTTTTATATTTATTTCTTTTATTATTTTTTTTATTTGATACTTCAAATTGAAGATTATCTTTTTTCATATACATTTTTGAATTTCCTAATGAAGCACTTTGTGGTCTTTTTATTTTTTTTTCATTTTTTTCATTGTTATTTGAATTTAATTGTTTTATTTCATTTTTTGAAACTTTTATTTCATCAAATGATGGAAATTCTTTTTTATATGCTTTTATTGGATTTTTTTCATTTCTTGATGAATTATAATTATTTGATGTTAATAATTGTTGTAATTCTTCTTCATTTCTTCTTATATATTGTTGTGGTAATTCTGTTCCTCTTTGATTTGTTTTTTTTAAATTTACATCTCTTAAAGAAAATAATTTTTTACTATTTGGTGATTCAATTATAATATTTCTAAATTTTTTTGATGATATTTTTGGACTTTGTTGAATACCTATTGAATTATGTGATTTAGATGCATATTCACTCATTGGTCTTATGTTAAAATCTCTTTTAGGAATTGTTTTAATCATTATTTTTTAATTATATTTTTAATTGAATAATTTATTTAAAACATTTTTTTTAAATTAAATTTTTTATTTATTAATAAAATATATGATTATAATTATATTTATTGTTTTAATTTATAATTCCCATATTTTAATAATATTTGAAGAAATTGCAATTTTTCCATTATTACTTTTTTTTATACTATAAATCATATTTTCTTGATTTATATTTTTTTCTTTAACTAATTCAAATTTTTTATTATTAATATTATAGTTTAAAATTTGCCCAATTTCATTTCCAATTATAATTTCATTTGTTTGATAATCATAAAAAAGACATTTTAAATAATGCATATTAGGAATAATATGGTTGACAAATTTTTTTGTTATAATATTAATTATATATAATCCTTCACCACCAATAGCTAATAAATCATTATCAATTAAAGTAATACTAGATGTTAAACTTCCACATTTAATATTTTGTATTGTATAAACTTCTTCAAGAGTCTTACTGTTTAAAAATACTATTTGTTCATCATAAAAATTAGTTCCTACTATTTCATCATTATTTAATTCAATAAAAGCATTAATTTCTTTTTTATAAGTTTTTTTATTATTTTGTTTATATGTCTCATTTTCACCTTTTTTCCATATTCTCATTGTTTTATCTGAAGAAGTAGAATAAATATAACCATTTGTAAATTCAATTCCTTCATAAACACTATTTTTATGTCCTTTCAAATAATTTTCTAATTGAATATTTATTTTATTATTGATTGAAAAAATTAATATATTTGAATCAGATGAAGAAGAAATTATTTTACCATTACTCATTCTAAATAAATGATTAATACATTTATAATGTGGTCTAAATGATTTTATTAAAGTATAATTATCGTTTGAATATATTGAAATATAACCATTATCATCTCCTACAATCAATTGATTATCATTAGAAAATACTAATGCTGTAATTTGGCTTTTTAAATCTGAAATAGTAAATGTATTTTTTCTATTTTTAAAACTATAATTATTTGGTTTATTGTTTAACTCCTTTGTGATTATCTTACTTTTATTATTATAATGAGTTTTATATTTATTATTAATATTACTATAATTTTCTAATTCTTTATCTGAAAATAAGTTTGATGATTTTGATGAAAAACTATTTGAAAAAGAAATAGTTGTTGAGTTAATAGAACTATTGATACTATTCTTTAAATTAGATTCTAAGTCAAAAAACGTTAATATTTCATTTAATGTTTTTTTTAATTTATCATTTTTATTAAATTCAAATGAATGACAAAACATACTTAAATTTCTTATATTTTGAAAAATTGGATTACATAATTTTCTTTGAAGTTTCTTTTTATTATATATATTAAGTAAAGACTTTGCATATAATAATTCTAAATTATATATATTTAAATAATAGTTTTTATGTTCATATAATTGTTTAATAAATTTTTCTGATAATTCAATTAATAAATTAGTATTTTTTTGAAAATCAATTATTTTATTTTCAAAAATAGAAATTTTATTTTGAAAATCCTCTATTTCATCATTATTTAATGGTAAGATTTCAAAGAAAGAATGAGAATTATGATTTATTAAACAATCAGTACATAGTTCTTTAGAACATGTTTTACAAAAATATAAATTAGTTTTCTTATGGATATCACAACATATATCAATATCATCTACAGGAATTTTTTCCTCACAATCAATACAATTAATACATTTTTCACAGAGAAAATTATTTTGTTTTTTACAATAATACATCTGAATTTTGGAATATTCATTATTACATAATGAACAAATTACATTTTCAATTTGATTTTCATGAATTTTTTCAAAGAGTATTCTCAAAGGTTTTTCAAATTTATGATTATTTTCGCATTTCAATTTGCAAAACATTACATTATTTTTTATAAATAATTCAACATATTGTATTTTAAAACATTTTGGGCATCTTATAATTTCATTATTTTGAATTGGAATTTGATTTAATTCATCATTTGATATTAATGACACCATTTAATTTGAAAAAAATATATTATATTATATATATAGTTTTTTATGGAAAATAGTGTTTGTTTTTATATGTAATTTTATTTACTATTATAGATCAAAAAAAGGGAATATATCCTCAAAAATAAATCAAAAATATTATTCATAATTGTATTTGAAATATAAATATCAGATTAATATATTTTTAAAATATAATAAATAGTTATAATTTTATAATATGACAATTAGTTATTTTGTTGAAGAACAAATAAATTTCAATTATTGGAAATTATACACTCATAAAAAAAATCCTAAAAGTTGTTTGTTCTATAATAATATAAATAGATATAAAATGATTATCCCTTTTTTAGAAATTAAATATAGATTAATATTTATAAAAAAAAAGATAAATAAATTTATTTAATTTAATTAAATTTAATTTATAATATTTTAAATAATATTTTTTAATAACTAACTAACAAAATAAAAAATGAAACAAACATCTCCTGAAGAAAAAGCAAATGCAGAATATTGTCAACTACTTTTCCAATCAGAATTATCAAATTTAGTAGCAAATAAAGAATTATCAAGTCAAATATTTTACAATTTATTAGAAGGAATAAAAGATCCAAAAGTTAAATTAGCAAATGGAGAATATATGGATTTATATTTGTGTGAAAATTTATTTAGTACTTTACTTCCTGGATTAGAAAGTTTAGCAAAAACAAGTGAAAAATTAATATATTTTAGCAATAAAGAAGATGAAAAAGAAGTAAATAGATTTAATCCTTGTAATTTCCTTGCAGAATTTTTAATGAGAAATAATCCAAAATATGGAAAAAATAAAGAAACTCATGAAAAATTTTTAAGATATACTAGAAAAGAAAGAAAAAGTAGAATGGTTGAAACAAAACAAGATATTATGTTTAAGAAAGTTACTGATGTTTATAATGGAGCAAATGTAAATTTAAATAAATTAAATATTGAAAAGTTTGTTGATCAACTTGATAATGCTTTAAATTTGAATAATAGTTTAAATAAATGGGAATGGTTAGAATATTTTAGAGTTTATAAAGATAATCAAACTATTTCACTTGAAGAATTTTTAAAAGCTTTTAAATTAGCTGTACTTGATTTACATCAAATAGATGAAGGAATGTTACAAAAACTTTTAGAATAAAATATTTAAAATAAATTTTAAAGATAAAAATATTGAATTTTATTTTTATAAAATTATTTATTTTTTAATATATAATGATTATTATAATAATAATATATTTTTTTCATAGATAAAAAAAATTTATTATATAAAAAATCCTATAACATTATCAAAAAAAAATAAAAATACTATAAACAAAAGAAAAAAAACTCTCCAAAAAAAAAATGAAAAATTTTTATTAACGAATATTATTAAAACCTTCAACAAATTCTTCAAAATCAATTTCACCATCATTATTAATATCAAATTTTTTATATAAAATAAATAAATCTTTTTTCTCTCTTTCATTTTGTGGTTTAATCATATCACAAAATTCTTCAAAAGAAATTTTTCCAGAACTATCAGCATCATAACTTTTAAAACATTCTAATAATTGTTCTTTTTTAATATATTTTTCATAATCCATCATAGCAGAAACAAACTCAGTAAAATTAATTAAACCATTTTTATCAACATCCATTTCATTAAACATTTCAATTAATTCATCAGGATTAATTTTTTTTCCTAAATTACATTTATCAATTCCTTTTTTAATTTCTTCCATAGTTAAATCACCATCAGAATTAGCATCTAAACTTTTAAAAATTTCAACAAAATTTCTAGTTTCATCTTCAGTTAATCTAAAAGCAGTAAAATTAATAACAGATTTTTGCATTAAATTTAATTTAGAATATTTTTTAATATGATTCCAATCAATTAATAATACTTCATTTGTTGAATTAGGAGCATTTTCTTTAATCCATTGAGTTTCTAATAATTCAGCAGCAGATGGTCTTTTACTTTTTTCAACTAAAATACTTTTAATTAAATCTTTAGCATCTTCTGAAATTTTATCAAATTCAGGATAAAAAGAATAATTCATAGAACAAATTTTATTTTTTAATTCTTCATCATTATTACTATAAAAAGGTGGTTTTCCACATAACATAATATATAATATTATACCACAAGACCAAATATCACATTTTTCATTATATTTATCATTTATTACTTCTGGTGCCATATAAAATGTTGTTCCAACTGCTCCTTTCATTTCATTATCTTCACCATTGAAAATTTTACTCAAACCAAAATCTATTAATTTAATTGGACTATTTTCTTCTATTGATGAAAATAATATATTTTCTGGTTTTAAATCTCTATGACATACACCATGAGCATGTAAATAATTTACTGCTTCTAATAATTGTTTAAAAATTTTTGCTGCTTCTTTTTCAGTATACATTGATAATTTTTTTGCTTTTTTTGCTAATCTATCAAAAAATTCACCTCCTAAACATTCTTCCATTATTAAATATAAAAAAATGTTATCTTCATATATGTCATATAATTTTATTATATTTGGATGATCTGTTGCTCTTAATAAATCTATTTCTGTTTTAAATCTTTGTTTGTTTTTTATTTGACGTTTGTTCATTTTTTTACATGCGTATATATGACCTGTTGTTATATTTTGGACACGGATTACATGACCATATGAACCGTGACCTAATTCTTGAATAAAGTTGTAATATGTGCTTATATCTGCGATATGTGCTCCTATGAAATGGGATTTTCTTATCATCTTTTTTTTTATTTTTTATTTTTTTTAAGTGTATTTTTTTGTAAGTTTTTTTTTTTTGGGAATTTTTGTAATTAATTTATAATAAATTATTATTTTGAATTATTATGAAAAAATTATTTAATTCGTTTTTTAGTTCATATATAAATTATTTAGTTTTTATTTTGATTTTTTTTATTTAATAAATTATTAGTTTTAAAATATTAGTTTATAAATTAAAAATAATATAAGAAATGTTATAGGATTTAAGATTTTTAAAATTTGATGATACAAAAAAAATGAAAATAATATGTTTCTTTAATTAGTTTAAATGATTTATTATCAATAGATAAAAAATAAAAGAATGTCAAAAATTTTAAATTATATTTCATATGTTGAATTATAAATAAATTAATTTGAAAGAACACTGATTTTTGATAGTTTTAAAACTTTTATTTAAATAGTATTTAATATATGAATATATAAAATTAATAAAATTTATGAGTTGATTTTTGTAATATAAATCAAAATTGATTTCAATTATTATTTATTTTTATAATAACAACCTAAATTATTTCATTAATAAATGCTATTTTATTATTTTTATTATTAATTATTTTTAATATTCTTGAAGTTAAATTATCATTTATAATTTTATATTTCTAAATCAGATTATATTTTTTAATTTCATATTTTATTTTAATTTTATTTTTTTAATTCATTTATTTATAGAAAAATTTGTTATTTACTATTTGTTTGATAATAAAAAATAAAATATTTATTAGTTATTTAAATTTTTTTTATTTCAAAAAAAATAAAATATTAAATAAATGAATATGATTCAAATAAAATTAATTTTTTATATCATATTTTCTTTATTTATTATACCATTAAAAGCAGAAAAGGAAAAACCAAAACCAAATGGAGAAATAAATGTTAATAGTCCACTTTACCTAAAAAATAAAACAAATAAAATATTTTCTAATATAAAATATAAAGGTGAAGTATTTTTTGAAAACAATTCAAATAAATATTTTTATGAAGATTTTGCATCAACATATTTTCAAATAGATTTTGTACAAAATGTTGAATATTTAGAAATATATTTTTTTATTTTTAAAGATAATTATTATCATAATGATTTTTTTAAATTATATATTACCACATCAAAAAAAATACCTATTAAATATTCAAATTTTCAAAATTTATCAATAACTACAAAAAATTATAATAACTCTAAAATAGGCAAAGTAAAAATAACTCAAAATAATCAATTATTTTGGAAAAAAAAACCAATATATATTGGATTATATGAACTTTATCTTTATCAAACATCAAATGAAACAATTAATGGGACTATAATAATGGATAATATAACTTTATTTTTCTTGGGTAATAAAACTAAATTTAGTCAAAATCTTTTATATTGTTTTGCTTCTAATTTATATATGGGAGTTTTGTTTGTAACTTGTTTAATTCAAATTTTTTATCTGAAAATGATAAATAAATACAGTTTTGAAAGACAAATATATGAAAATATATCAATGACTTTAATATTATATAATATATTATTAACTTATCATATTGGAGTCTTTACATTATATATTTTTATTATTACTCAAAAAAATACAGAATATGCAACTTTAATTTTCATATTAATAGTTTTAGAATTTTTTGCTTCAATAGTTGGACAAACATATTATAGAGGTGATTTATTAGTATTTTTTTCTCCTCTATTTATCTTTGGAATTATTTCTATGATAAATTGTTTTTTTTATTGGTTCTATATTTATGAGAGTTATAAAATGATTTATCAAATGATTAGATATTCATTAGGTTATAGGAAATTAGAAGTTTTATTAATGAGAAACAACCAATTATCTAATTTTGAACAAAGAGATCAATTAGATAATTATTTTTATAAAAAAAAAAAAGAAATTTCAAATATTTTTATTCCAATAATGTTTCTTTCTTCTTTTACAATTGGATTAATGATTATTTATCCTATTTTAATGTGTGTTTTATATTCTTTATTTTTTATTCCTCAAATTATTCATAGATTAAAGGTAAATAAAGTAGTTAAAAAAAAAGATTTTTTATTAATGTTTGGATTTTATATTGTTATATTTAGTGATAAAATTGTTACAATTACTTTTTTTTTAATTGGAAAATTTCCACTTTTTTCAAAACCTGAAATTCAATTATTAAAAATTTTTTACTTTTTATTTTTTACTCAATTAATAATCCTTTTTATAATTGATTTATTTAATATTGGATTTGATAGTGAATTTTTAAAAAAACCATCACATAAATTCTATGAAAATTTTAATGAAACTTTAAAACATTTACCAAAAAATAGAAGAGAAAGTGTTGCAAAAGAACAATGTTGTATTTGTTTAGAAGATTTAAATAAAGAACAAGAAGAAATACATTATAATTTAAAAGAAGGAGAAATTTTAGAAATTGATTCAAATAATGTAAATAAAAATATTGTTGAAAAAAAAGTTGATACTGAATTAAATATTAATGATTTTCAGTATATTCAAAATAAAAAAAATTGTAAATATAAATTTTATAATTTAATGAGTAATATAAAATATTCAATTAAAAAAATTTTTGTTATTAAAAAAAGTGTAGAAGAAAAAACAAAAAATAAAAAATTTGTTATTACTCCTTGTAATCATGTTTTCCATTCAGAATGTTTAAAAAGTTGGATAGAAGCAAAATCTGTTTGTCCATTATGTAATGCTGAATTACCTGAAATTTAAATTAATATTATAATTATTTTTATATTATTATATTATAATAATTTTTATTTTATTTTATAATTAAATCTTAATATTTTTAAATATTAAAAATATTGATTTATGAATTAAAAAAATAAATTAAAAAAATATAGTAATTAATATAAATTTAAGAAAAACAAAAAAATAAAATGAAAATTTTCAAAAATATTATGCTAATCAAAAATATTTTAACTAATACTGAAATTTTATAAAAAAATAATTAAATTGTATAAAAAACTAATTTAATGTTTATACTTCATGTTCAACTTCTTCTTCTTCATGTTCAACTTCTTCTTCTTCATGTTCAACTTCTTAAATTATTGAAAATTTAAAACAATGAAAAGTAATAAAAATATTATTTGAAATAATATAAATTCTGTAATTTAGTTAAGAATACAAAATACTTATTTACAAAAAAATAAAAGAAATAAAATATTATTCTCTTAACACTAGAGAAATAATATAATTTAATAATTTTTTTAATTAACTTAAAAAATATTTTCTAAAAGAAAAAACTTTTCATAATTTATAATTTATATATTTTTGACAATTTATTTTTGAAAATTATATATTTATTAATTATAAATATTGATAATGTTTATCATTTTTTCAAAAGCTTTTAAGATAGTATATGATTTTTGAAAGTAATATAAATTCAATTTATTTCTATTCTACAATAATTTTGATATAATTGATATTTTAATTATTTAAAAGCATTTTATTATAGACAATAATATTATATTATTAAAAATATTTAAAATTTTTTTTAAATTTTTTTATTAAATCATTTTGAAATATGATAATAATATAAAATAATTGAATTCTTAAAAATTAATTAATGAAAAATGAAAATTTAATCTCAAAAATGCAAAATCTTGAAATTGATTTATTGGAAACAATTAATAGGGAAGAATTATTTTCTAATAAAGATTTTAATAAAAAATATAATAATATTCCATTTAATAAAGAAGAAAAAAATATAGAAAGTAATAATGAAATTATAAAAGAAAAAAACTATATTTATATAAATGAAAATCAAGAAAATGAAGTTTTTACAAAAGCTGCAACTGAAAATTTTACAGATATTAATTATAAAAAGAATAAATTAAATAATATTCCTTCTTTCAATAAGGAGAAAAATAAAATAACAAATTCAAATTTTATTGACACAAAATTAAGTCAATATAAACCAAAATATAAAAATAATTTTAATAGTAATATAAAAATTTCTTCAAATCAATTCAATAATAATAAAAATATAAAAGATGAAAAATCAAGTCAATTTAATAATTCAAATATTAAATTAAAAAATTCAAATGATAAAAATAAAAAAAAAGAATTTAAAATACCTATAAAAAAAAGAAAGGAAAGTTATGATATGAAAAATCCAATTATTGATAATCAATTAAATAATAAAAAAAAGAAAAATATAAATAAACAATTTAATCAAATAAATAAAGTTGATTTCAATGATTCAAATTTAATATTAAAAAATAAATCTCCTAAAACACCAAAATTTAATAGGAGTTTTAATGAAAATATGATATACGTAAATAATGTATTAACAAATGAAAATACATTTGAACCTTTAAGTGAATATAATATACAAGAAGATAATCAAAAATATGAATATAATAATAAAATTAAATATTATAATCAAAATAATATTTTAGAAGTTGATTATGGTTCAAATACAAATTTCACTGTGGAAAATAATTTTGTAAATAAAAATCATTTTTTTAATAATAATAAAAATCTTAATTTTTATAATATTAATCAATATTATCAATCTAATCAAAATAATTATTTTAATAAAATTCCTAAAAAGAGTTTAAAAAAATCTCAATCAAGTGATAAAATTTTTCAAAAAAATAATACAAATCAAAAATATGATAATATTAAATCAAATATAAAAATTGATGATAAATATATTCAAAGAGTTGAATTTAATAGAAATAAAAAAATTAATGAAAATTTTGAGAAAAGAAAACAAAAAGAATATGAAGAACTAAAAGAATGTACCTTTAAACCAAAAATTAATAAAACAAACTTTAATAATAATTATTACAATTTAAATAATAATAAAGAAGATAAAAATAAAATGAATTATTTAAAGATAATGGAAAAAAAAAATGAATATGAATCAAAGCATTTCAATAATCAACAAAAACAACAATTTTTTATGGATAGAAATATAAATATAAAACAAAGTAAAATAAGACATACAAGTTTTGATGCAATGAATTACATAAACAAAAATTAACAAAATAAAAGAACCTTATCAAAATATATAAAAAAAATAATTTAATATATATATTTTTTCATAATTAAAAAACCAAATTAATAAAAAATTTTTTTTTAAATAAACCAATAAATAATAATAATTAACCAAAAATTAAATAAGAAAAAATTTCATTTACTCAATTCCTCAATAAGATAACTCATCCATAAATCACATAAAACACAACCAGGTTCATCAAATCCAACTTCTTGTCCATCTAAATAAGAACTTCTTCCTCTTTTACTTTGTAATTTTTTAACATCATCTAATAATTTATTTCTATTTTCATTAAAAACTTTTTTAACTTCATCAAAACTTTTACAATTTAATAATAATTTACTCATAGGAATTAAATAATCTAACATAGTCCTATCTCCAACTTTAGCTTTTCCAACTCTAGAAATCATTTCACTTCCATTATATAAACCATTTAAATAATTTTCTATTTTATTATTTTCAAATTTCATTTCTAAAAAATCAGAAGCTCTTATAAAAAAAGACATATATAAAGGTCCTGATGTTCCTCCAAATCCAGCTCCAATATCTTCTCCTATTTTCATTATTGAATTTTTAAAATTATTTTCAAAATCATAATATTTTAAATTTTCTAATGATTTTCCTATTGCATTATACATTCCTGTTCCTATATCACCATCACCTACTTTTTTATCTAATGTGTTTAATTCTTCTTGTTTTGATTGAAGATAAGTAAATAAATTTTTTATTAATATATATGTTTTATTATTTGGATTTTGTTCTTTTAATTCTTCTTTTTCATCATATAATATTTGTTCTTTTAATATTGTGTTATATTGTTCATTTGGGTTTTTTATAATATTCCAAATACATTGTCTTTCTATTTTTGAATCTATACTATATATAATTTTATTTTTATTTTGTTCTATAAATTCATTTTCATTTAAATTCATTATTGTTATTGAAAAACCTCTCATATCTAATGAAGTCATAATATTACCAAAAATAATTCTATGAACATTATATTTTTTATCTTTTAAATTATATATATAATCATATAAACTTTTAATAATAATATTCATTTCAATTTGTGTTAAACTTCCTAAATTATTAACAACAAAAACAACATCTTTCATTTTATCAAAACTCTGTTTATTAATATGTATATTAAAACATTTATCAAAAATAATTTTAATAACATCATTAACAGAATTATACTTTAGTCTTTCTTTTCCTTTTTCACCATGAATTCCTAAACCTAATTCAAATTCATCAAAATTCATTAATTCATTAGAATTAATATGAGAAAAAGGTGGAATACAAGTAGTAAGTGAAACACCAACAGTATATAATGACTTAACAATATTTTTCCCATAAGTTAATATTTCCTCAAATGTAAATCCTTTATTTGCTAAATCACCTAATATTTTATATAATAAAACAGTTCCACATAAACCTCTTCTTCTATTAAAACAATCTTCATTTATTTTTTCATTTAAATTAACTAAACTTATATCATCATCAACAATAATCATATCTACTTTTTTTCCAAGATTTTTAAATAATTCACATGCTAATGAAAAATTAATTACATCACCAGAATAATTTTTAACTATTAAAATTACTCCTGAATCAGAATATATTTTTTCAATTGCATTTATTATATTTTTACATGAAGGAGATGAAAAAATATCTCCACAAACTGCACAAGTTAACATTCCTTTTGTTATATATCCTGAATGAGATGGCTCGTGACCACTACCACCACCACATACTAAACGAACGTTTGATGAGTTTAATTGAGTTTTGTCATATATGAAATTATATTGAGGATAATATATTATGTTTGGGTTTGATAAAAGTTCTCCTGTTAATGAATCTTTTATTATATTGTCTTTGGAATTTGTAAAGTATTTTGAGGAAATTTTTGTTGGCTCTGACATTTATTTTATATATTTTTTGTTTTTGTTCTTGGAATAAAAATGGTTTTAATAATTATTATATATTTAAGTAAAATAAAAGTTTGTATAATTAAATATTTTTTATATTATAATTATTAAATAGAGAAATAAATAATTAAAAAAACAAATGAATAAATTGTATTTTATTTATTCAGTTTATAATATGAAATAAATTTGAAATTTGACTTAAATTTAAAAGATAATTCATTATATTTCGAAACATATACATATCAAAATAAAATACAATTAAATGAAAGTAAACAATTAGAAATATATTACTTTTTCTTAATGCGTTTTTTATAAATAATTGCATTATACCAATATTTATACATAAAATGAAATTGAAAAAAGATTATCAAAAAATATAATATTTATCTCTAAATATGAATTAAGCTTTAATTTTATAAAATAATTCAATAGTAAAACTTTTAATAGTTTGATAATCAATTTCAATTTTTAAAGACAAATTTATTAAATTAAGTATTAATGATAGTTTTTTAAAATCAACAAAAAATATTTATTATATAAAAATTATCATAATAATGCATTGTGGTATGAAATTCCATTTCCTATTTTTCTTCTTATTCAAAAATTGATAATCCAAATTTTATATATTAAAAAACATATAAAAGTGTAAACAATTAATTTAAATTAAAAAAAATAAAAAAAAAAAGTAAAAAAGAAAGGATTTTTAAATAAAATAATATCAAAAAAAAATTATCATAAACCAAAAATATTACTTTCTTCTTCCAGAACTTCTTCCAGTACTTCTAACTTCCCTAACTACTCTAGCTTCTCTAACAACTTCTTTTTTTCTTCCAATTTCTTCAACATCTCTTTCAGTTTTTTTAAGAACAACTTCAGTAGTATCAATTTCTCTTTTACTTTTAGGATCAGTATAACTAGTAGAATTAACACCAATATCAGTAAATCCAGCTAATCTAGCATTAGCTTCAACTTGTTTTGCATCATATTCTTGCATCACTGCAACAGGTTGTGAAATAACTATTGAAACTTCTGCTCCTGTTTGTAAAGTTGTGTATAAATTGGCTAATGCATAACTTGTTAAATAATCAACGTCTGTGTTTATTATTTTTGCACTTGAAAATTGATTTGGACGAACACATTTTAATTCTGCTATGTGAGGTCCTGGAATATAGAATATGTTTGGTTCATCTATGTAGTTGTCTTCACAGTCTACTATTAGTTCTATTGACATTTTTTTTTTTTATATATTTTTTTTTTTTTTTTTGGGTTTTATGGAGTTATTAAGATTTTATTTTATTTTTTTTTATTTAATTTATTTAATGGAATTTAAAAAAAGAAAATAATTTCATTTTTTTATAAAGAATAATTTTATTTTTTATTTTGATAACAATTTTTATTGTCATTTAATAGCAAAATAAAAAATAAGAAAAAATAATAAAAAATAAAAAATATATTTTATTTCTTTTGTAAATCCTTTTTCAAAGCATGAATATTAGAATTTCCAGTAACATTAGATTTCCCAGAAACAGTACTTTTATTATCACCTTTTCCAACTATATTATACTTCGCATTCTTCCCAGCTCTTTTTTGTTCTAAAATCATATTTTTTTTATCTTCTTCAATTTTCATATTAATATACTTTTCCCTTTCAGGACCTTCTAAATACTCAGGATATTTTTTCATAAATTCTTCAATTCCTCCACTTAAAAAGAAAACATTATCATAACCTTTTTGAAATAATAAATTAGCATAAGGAACACCATTTCTTTCATCAGTATGATATAAAATAATCATTTTACCTTCTTTATTTTTCATCATAATCATTTCAGGTAAAAATTTATCTCTTGATATCATAACACCAGGAAAATTTAAAGCTTCTTTAATATGACAATTACGATAATCTGATTCTTCTCTTAAATCTAAGATAATATAATCAATTTCACTTAAATTTCCTAACATTTCAGTAGCATAAGTAACTGCAGTAACACCTGTAACATTACTTTTATTTGTATTTTGTGAATAAACACTTTGATTATCATTATTATTATTATTTTGTACCATTTCTTCATTTCCTATATTATAAATACTTTCTATTTGATTTTCTTGAGTTGATTTTAATAATTTTATTATTGTATGTCCTTTTAATCTTTTAAATAATTCACTTTTTCTTTTACTTACTAATTGATCACTTATAAATGCTACGTTGTTTATTGTTGAACCTGTATCTATCACTTTACCTATGTTTTTATATTTGGGATTTGGTTTTAATTTTTTGTCCATTAATTCTTTGTTACCATATTTTTGAGCTATTGTTCTTTTATCTGCCATTCTGTCTGAGTATCTTGTTTCCATTTTTTTTTTTGAATGTTTTTTTTTAAATTTTTTTTAAATTATTTTCGTTTTTATAGTTGGTATTAATTATTTATCTTTTTTAATATATATGTTTGCTTTATTTTTTTTTATATTATTAAATTAATAATAATTCATATTTTGAAAAATATATTAAATAAATTTTTTTTAAAACTTAAATAAATTTTATGAGAGAAAGTAATGAAAATGAAAGTGTTCCTCCTTCAATATTATCTAGTGAATCATTTGGTCAAATGCAATTTGATTTTCAAAGAAATTTTTCTAAAAACCTTGATGATCTAATAGGAAAAGAAGAAATATTAAATTTTTTAGATTATAATTCTCCTCAGAAAAATTTTGATAGAAATTATGCTAATAAAATGTTTAGTATATTATTAAATAATCCTAAAGATTTAACTGTTAAATCATTTATATCAAATTATTTATATTCAATTGAAGAATTAAAAATTTCTAGACAAGAATTTGAAAATCGTTTAAATCAATTACAGCAAGAAAAAAACATTTATTTATCTAAAATTTTAAATTATAAAAATGAACCTGTAAATGAAAATGGAGATTCCACTCCAAATTTAGTGATAATTTTTGATCAAATTAATTTTATGAATAAAGATGATGAAGACAATAAAATATATCATTTCACAATACAATATAATGATAAAAGTTTTGATACAAAAGAATTTACAAGAGCAAATCCAAAACTTAATCAAATTGAAAATACTTTTGAATTTGAAAATATTGATAAAAATGAAACTATAAATTTAACATTAAAAGTTAATCAAGATGATATAATAAGGGAATTGTCAATTACTAATAATACTTTTTTTGAAAATAATCAAGAAGAATTTGAAATTGATATTGGAGTAAAAGATGATGATTTAAAAGAAATTCTTAACGTATCTTTAAGAGGAATAATATTAGATTCATTTTATAATTATTATAATAATTTATTAAATGAAAATAAATCACAAATTGATAAATGTAAAAATCAATTAAATAAAACACAAGAAACAATTAATACTTTAACTAATTTAAAATGTTTCAAAGGAAATAATGATTTTAAAATAAATCAAAAAAATGTTTATTCAAATGAAAGTCTACAAGATAATATTAATGATTACAAGAATTTTTCAATATATAATTCCTCAAATTATAATATCAATAATATTAAAAGAATTGAAACCTTTGAAATTGTAATATTAATGTTATTAAATATATTAAATATGATATTTGGGAAAACTGATTATATCAATTTTATTGTTTGTGGACTTTTTATTTTTTATTTGTTGGAAAATAATAATGAAAATACGAATTATAAAAATACTGGTTTATCAGTTAAAATGATATTTAATTGGGTTGTTGTTGGTTCATTTATTTATGATGCATTATGGTTTATTTTTAACTTTAGTTCATATTTTTTTAATGGATTTATTAATACAATGGTTCTTATGAATACAATTATAATTATTATAGGTAAAGTTTATCTTCAAATGAAAATAAATAAAATCAAATTAGATATAAAAAATTTAAATCGTTAATTTTAAAATTTAAATTGATTTTTTAATTAAATTAAATAAAAATTATAATTAATATATTTTAATTCTATTTAAATAAAAATTATTAACATTTAGGAAATTATAATATGAAAAAAATCTATTAACAAACTCTATATAATTTTCTCTTTTAATCTTTACTATTATAATCAATTTTTATAATTTGATTCTTTAATTAATTCTTCTAATCTACTTCTAAAGGCTAATGCATATGCATAATATTCAGGAAATTTTATCATTTCAAGTTTTTCTGTACATATTTTTTATAGAAAGAATTTAAATTTATTTAATTTTTTTAAATCATTTAAACCAAATTTTTAAGAGGGTTTTTTTTTATTAAATTTAGAATATATTTTTCCACTATCTATATCACATATTAATATATGTTTATTTAGATTGATAATATTAAATGATTAAAATATTGAAGTTTCTTTTTTCGTATTAAAAAATGATTAATTCCAAAAATAATCATTTTTCATTTTTAATCATTGATGTATTTAAATTAGGTAAAATTGAAATAAAAAAATATTGAATTTTAAATGGAAACAGTAATGAAATAAAAATTTCAATAATATTTGTGCGTTTTTCTTATCTTTTGAAAAAAAAGAATGGGATATTCTAATAATATATATTTTAAAATATGAGAAAAGTTAGTAACAGAAAAATAAAAAATATAATGCATTTTAATAACCAAATATTTGGATTTTATTTATTGTGTATTGTTTAATTAATATTTGAGTATTTACTAAATTAAAATTAAAAGTAATGAAACCTTTTGGTGGAAATGAAATTTCCAACATTATATTTTCAAATATCTTTTTAATAGGTATTTTAACTTCATTATTATCTAATTTATATCTTAATAATAAATTTAATTTAATAGATTTCTCTTCTAGAAAAGGAATTTTTGAACTTATGCATATAACTTTAGGGATATAAAATAAAGAAAAAAAATTTTCTTTTGATAATTTTATTGTTTGTCTCTTTAAACTAATAGATAATCTAATAGATATGATTTGAGTTAATCGAAGATTACTATCTTTTTTCAATTGAAGAAAATTTTCATGACTCAGAGACAAATATGAAGAAATCATATTATAAAATCATTAAATATTTTTTTCAGTTAGATTCTTTTTTTTCAATTGATTGATTCATTTTAATATTTTTACCTTTTTCTTCAATATCTAAATCCACTTCAGACAACATTTACAATATCTTTTAAATTAATAATAATATAAAGATAATGTTTCATATAATTTAAACAATTAAAATATATTTTATTATTATTATTTTTTAAATTATGAAATGAAAAATGATATATTTAAATTTGAGGAGGATATATTTTCAATTAATTTAAAACCTATTGAAGGATCTATTGTAATATTATATTTTAATCTATATTTGATTGAGTTTTATTAAATAGAGGAAATTATTTATTAAAGATTTTTTATTTATTATGTATCCCTTCTAATTTATTATAATTATATAAATCTTTTGATAATATTGTTTCTATATTTATACCAAAAATATTAAAATAATCTAAAAAAGTATTATTTATTGATAATATTAAATTTTCAATATTATCATTATTTTTTGTCATAAAATTTTATGTATTTATTTTTTAATTATTTAATAAAAATTTCTTCTATTAAAAAATAAATTAAAATGTAAATAAAGAAAAATGTCCAAAGAAAATGATATAGAATTATTATTAAATTCTGAATTTACTATTGAGGAAGTAAAATCGAAAATCGACAGTAATATAATAACATTTGGATTTGTTTTTATATATTTATCACAGAAATTAATAAATATTTTAGAAATATTTAAAAATGATAATAATAAAATAAATGAATATAATCTTAAATTAGCATGTTCTACTATGAAAAGACTAAAGGAGTTATCAATTATTTATAAACATAAAAATGAATTTAATCAGGAAAAAATAAATCAACTTATCGAAAATTTAATCTTAATTTGTAAAATTTTTGAAAAAAAAAATCAATATCAAAAAGATATAAATTTATTTTACTCAGAATTAATTCTTAAATTATTATTTCAAATTCATCCTGAAGAATCTGCATATTTTATTCATTTTAATATAAATTTAAGAACTATTTTATATAAAGAATTATATAAAATAAAAAAATTAAGAGATGATATTGACTATATAATATCTATAATTATTTTAGAATGTAGAAGTATTCCTTCCATTGAAAAGAAAATATATAAACAATACTTAAGAAATATTCTCACTATATATGATAATGAATTTGAAGAAAAAAAAATTAATGTTGAAGATATAACAAAAGTATTAATTAATACTTTACCTTATTTTGAAAGTGAAAATGATATTTTGATTTTTGGTCATATTTATTTAAATATAATTATGAAACTTTTAGAAAATTATAATGAACAAAACAAAAAAAGCCTTGAATATTTCTTTAATATATTTTCAATTTATGCTTTTAAATCCAAAGAAATAAAAATAAAAAATAAAGTAAATAATAATGATTTAAGTAGTGTTCATATTAATATTTTTCTTCTAATTTTTCAAGGAATGATGCCAATAAATAATGAAGAATTAAATCAATTATTTTTATATTATTTTTTCTTAAATATTGATTCATCTGAAAAATATAATTTTTTAGTTAATGAAACAAAATATAAAGAAATTTTTTTATTATCATTACCTAAAATAAAAGATTTAAATATACTATCGATCTATTTTTCAAATTTGGTAAAAATATATACATCAAAAAAATCGAGCTTAATACCAGAAATTGACTTGAAGATTATTTTTGAAAATTTAAAATTGTATTTACAAAATCAAAATAATGATATTTTTTCATTAATAAATTGTCAAATATATAGTTTAATAAGTGGAAAAACAAATATTTTACAACATATATTAACTACAGAATTATATTCTAAAAAAATTGAAGAATTTATTGAAGATAATGAATTTCCAGAAGAATTAAGATTAAATATATTAAGTTTTTTTGAAAAAATATATGCATATAATGAAGGAAGTATTAAAATGAAAAGCTTCTTTAATATTAAAGAAGGTGAAGGAAGAATTATTAAATTAAGTAATTGGATGGCTTTAGAATATGAAACAAATACTTCAAAATATAATGAGAAAATTAAAAAGGTAATAGATATTTGTGAAGATTATTTTTTAAAAAATGAACAAAAGAAGATAATAAGATTTTTAAGACTTATATTAAAATCTTTATATAAAAAAAGATTTATTGATATTAATAAATTAGATAATTCAACAGTAAGTATATTTAATAATTTTCTTTTAAAATTTGCACAAAATTTTAATGAAAATGATTCAAATAATATAAAAAAATTTTTGAAACTAATATTTAAATCAACATTTGAATTAAACAGAAAAATAATGGAATATAGTTTATTATCAAGTAGAAAATATGAATCAAATTTATTTTATTCTGAACATCTTATTAAAAAAGATACTTTTGAATTAATAATTGATAATTTTTTCAATTCAAATCAAGAAAAGATGAAAATTACCTATGATTATTTACTTAATATTGCAATTTTAGATGATAAAATAATTATTTCACCTTATATAATAAAACAAATTATTAAATTATTATTTAAAAATTCAAAATGGAATCAATTAAAACAATTAATTTCATTATTAAATGAATTATTTGATTATACTGAAATTAATATTAAAATAATGTTATTTCATCATTTTATTTTTTTAATCATAAAAATTTACAATGAAATCACAGATGGAACAGAAATTAAAGAC
>JAEEGK010006109.1_pt1 | contig 28996 bp, 11 predicted proteins | sample 8958771 | NCBI WGS metagenome assembly JAEEGK01 (sample SAMN16246547, study PRJNA631951) | gut metagenome | biome: gut microbiome; feature: rumen; material: SC-attached | host: Bos | place: Iran: Karaj | collected 2018-10 | reverse complement strand
GAGTTCGTGATGCAACGAAGGATGCCGACGGCAATCTCGTCTATCCCGATCTTTACGACGATATGGAATTCACCGTTCTCGTGACGGATGTGAAGGACGGTCCCGAATTTGACGCTAAGGTCTATAACGGTACTATTGTCGAAAATTCTGTCGCTCCTACCGAAGTCGATATGGACAGCCCGATTTATGCGACGACATCGCAGATTGGGGCTACGATTACTTACAGCTTGCTCGATGAAACGAAGTCGTTTGTGATTAACCCGAATACGGGTGCAATTTCTGTGGCCGAAAGTGCTGTGTTGGATTACGAAACGAAGAGTGTCTATACCATGAAAGTCGTGGCATCGGATGCTTCTGGCATCGCAAATCAAATTGTACAGACCGATACCGCAGATGTTGTCATCACCCTCATTGATGTGAACGAAAAGCCGATTTTTGTTGAGCCGACTAAGCTCCAGTTCCCCGAAAATCAAAAGGGCTGGGAAATTGGAACGCTCACTTACGATGATCTCGATACGGCTGTGAAGTTCCGCAATAACAAGTTTGAACTCGTCGAAGAAGTGGATGGATTTGACTTGGATGAAGACGGCGTTCTTACGACGACCCGCAAATTTGACTACGAAACGGAACCGACTACGTATAACTTGACGGTTCGTATTTTCGATGCTTCGGATGCAAATCTTTCTGTAACGGGAGTTATTACTGTTGAACTTTTGAATACCAATGAGCCGCCATATTTGAAGGATTTGGTTATTTATGTTCCTGAAAGCGATACCGTGGGCTCCGTGTTCGAACAGCCGCTCGTACCGACCGACCTCGACGATCCGAACAATACTGATACGTACAAATTCTTCATTTTAGATGGAGATAAAGAAGTGGGCGAGACCAGTGCGTTCAAGCTGGATTCCGCTACCGGAAGGTTTATTGTAGCAACGCCGCTGGATTTCGAAAAGACGGAGTCTTATTCCATCCGCGTCCGCGTCAAGGATTCTGAAGGTTGCGAAAAATTCGGCTGCTCCGATACGACGATTACCATCAAGGTCATCGACGTGAACGAAGCCCCGTCCATCCTCGTGGATACAATTTATGTGTATGAAAATCAAGGGCCTAACGAACCGTTCAGCTCTGTCAAGACGGACGATGACGATCCTGATTTCAAGAACGATAAATTCCGTGACAACATTTATGAAAATACGGATAGTGAAATCTTCAAGGTGTTGCCGGATGGAGATGTCGTTCTCCTGAAGCCGATTGATTACGAAGCGGATTCCCTTTATACGATTACGGTTCGTGCGACAGACAAGGACAACGATAGCCTCACAACGACTAAGACTGTTGTAGTCAAGGTGCGGGATGTCTATGAAAAGTCCGAAGTCGAAATCACCCGTGTCGAAACGGATAAGGAAGTCTATCTGAATACAAACGATACCATCTTTGTGAACCAGGATGTCGTGGGTGTCGAATGGAAAGAAAACGAAAAAGTTAGGACAAGCCGTGATTCTCTTAAACTTGGTTGTAATGAAGTTATCAAGACGTTCCACGACAAAACGCAGAACGATCCGGGGGCCGATACCGTCGTGATTTGCTACAGTACAGCAACTCCGATTGTGACCGTCTCTGCCAACAGTAAATCCGTTACTGCCGAAGATATTTACACCGTCGTTGAAAAAACATCGGAGAGTGATAGTGCCGTCTATGTTAATAAAGTAAAGAACGATATCAAGGTGACTGTCAAGGATACCGCTGCGAACGTTTCCAATTCGTTTACTGTCAATGTGAAATTGGATTCTGTTTCTGTTCCGTCGGATGAGTTCAAGAATGTGACGAAGATTGCCGATACTAAGATCTCTCGCAATAATGAACCCGCTTCTGGGATTTCTTCTGTTCCTGAAAACGGAGATTATGTGAAGAAATCTTATAAGGAAACCGTCAACGGCATGGAAGTGACTGTTTCTTACTACACCGATAAGAAGGGCAAGGATGTCAAACGCTCCGTGATTACCTCTTCAGGCAAAAAGAAGGATATTGCCGTTATCGAAGTTTCCTACACTGTAAAGGTTGACGGCAAGGATGTGACGATCTCGTACTTTGCTGATGCCTCTACGGGTGAACGAGTTTCGCTCAATACCGGTGTGAGCGATAGCGATTCCGTGCTTTCTGCCGAAGGGGATGATGTTGTTGGTTCTTATAAAGTAACATATAATTACGTTGATGAAGATGACAACGTTGTTGAAATCTCGTACTTCTTGGATGAAAAGGGCAAGATTGCGAAGAACGGCGAAGGCAATATTGGTTACAACGTAAGCTATACCTATGTGAACAAGTTTGGCAATTCTTCAAAGAAAGAACTGCTTATCGTGCTCGACCAGAAGGGACCGGTCGTCAAGATCGAATCTCCGTCGGAAGACGAGGTACTTACGGCGAACTTTGCCGATGTCAAGTGGACTGTTAACGGAGTCGAACAAGATACGCTTAAAGTCCAGGGCTTGGAAAATGGCGTGAATACGATTGTCCGTGAATTCCGTGACAAGGCTGGCAACAGATCTCGCGATTCTGTTCATGTCATGGTTAAGAAGGTAAAGAATATCGACATCGAAGTGGAAAAGCCGGTGACGCTGGTAAATCGCGACTCTGTCGAAAAATTCTACAAGTCTAGAGAACCTGAAAAAGATCAGACGTATGGTGTGACGTTCTACAATTACAAGAAGCACGTCGAATCCGAAGCTGTTGTCGGAATCAAGGGAAAATCGAAGGATGGTTCCGGTAGCGAACCGTATCCGGGACTTGACGGCCATCTTGGACCGACACTCACGGTTGACGCTCGTGTGCCTGTCGCGAATGCTCTTGGCGGACTGGCAACGCTGGATGACATTATGAGCGCTGGCGGCATGATTGCACTGGACGGTGTGGATGCTGCGAACAGTAGGAAGGTTTCGGTCAGCGAATATGTAGATCAGTACTGCACAGATGAGTTCAAGCAGTCCATGACCTCGGATTACAGCAAGATGAACCTCTACTGGACGACGCTCAAGGTGAATATCTGGGTTTATACGAATACGGGCGTGTTCACGGATTATTTCAGCTTTGAATACGACTTGAATGACCCTGAGTACGTGAACGAAGCTGGACTCCTGAAGTTCTTCATTGAATTGAAGCCCGATGAAAATGGCGACGTGAGAACGTCGGACGGTCGTCTCTATGGCACGGGAGCCTACCTCTTCAAGACCGAAGTCAAGATGAGTTCGAAGCTCCGTTGTGACCTCCCGACATCGCCCGAAGACGAAAACAAGGACAACAAGAAGAAGAATGCCGTTATCAAGTCTGGTGACGAACTTCTGAAGGGATTCGGCTACCGCCGCCCCGTGAATAACTGAGGTATTAGTTGTTGATAAATCTTTTATAAGTTGCAATTCAACTCTCACCCTGGCTTTATTCATTCCTTTGTCACCCCGGACTTGTTCCGGGGTCTGTTTTATTGCGTCATCCTTTTTTGTCTTTTGGTTATGTTTATCCTAGAGATTTCTGTCACCCCGGACTTGTTCTGGGGGCTGTTGTTTCTACCTCTCGTCTTTAGTCTTTCGTCTATAATCGCCTATAAAATACGCATGCTACAGAAAAACCCTAAAATAATACTCTTTTCTTACTTTTTAGCAAAAAAAGCATTTTGTTTTTTGAAGTCTCGTTACTATATTTATAGATAGAATATTTGGATGTTTGGGAAAAATACTGTGGCAAATTGGATGCATACGATTTGTCGCGGATAAAGGAGCATAGAAAAATATGTTAAGCAAGTTTAGTCTTAAAGCTGCAGCCCTGGTTTTGGTCGGCACGGTTTCGGCTATGGCTCAGGCACCGATGGATATTGATCCTGAGGATTGGAATTATCTTTCCAATTTTAAACTTTGGGGAACCGAAGGTATTAGTTTCGGTAACAGACCGGAATTTTATGATTCCAGGCTCTACAATCGTGAAAAAAATGAAAATGATTATTCTAAATACGAGGGCGTGCTTCCTGATACACTTGGCTGGGTCGGTACAGCTAAGGGAAACTTGTCCACTGGTGAAAGAGGTTGGATTGACGGTCCGATTATTGTAGGTGGATCTGTTACAGGTGACAAGATGTCCTTTGTGACGGGGCCTGTTCGTACTTCTACGGGAAATATTTCTTGTAAACACAGAGGTACTACGTGTACAGGAACTAATCAATCCGGAAATTGCAGTTATGATCTTGTTCCGCCCATTCGTTCCGATTTGAAAGTCCCGGGTTTGAAGGGGGCTAGCCTGTCGGGATCATTTCATGTTAGTGGAAGAACTGTTCTTGATGTAAATTCTAGGTGTCCTGGAAATGAAATCTGCGATATCTATTTTAACTCTATTGATTTTGCGAACGACTCCAGATTAGTCGTTCAAATGCCTGAAGGCGGACGTCCGACTCGTATTTTTGTAAACAAGCTTAATTTTGGGACCCATCCTGAGATCGTGGTCAGCTATGGTAGGGGTGATTTAAAACAAACTGAATACCAAGGCAATTTGTTATTATATGTAAATTCTGATATTACTTTCGCAAATATCGACAATGTGTCCATTATGGGTTCCATTGTGAGTACCGGTACCATAAAGCTGGTATGTAATATTGTTTTTGCGGGACAGTTGATTGCTAATAAAATTGAAGTTGGTAATGAAATTCGTGCTGAAAACTTTGTCTTTAAGAAGTTTGATCCGCACATTGAACTTTCTATTTTGGATGAAAAATCGAAGAACATTGTAGAAAGCAGCACTTGGGAAACCATTCAGGTTGGCTTGAGTGAGGCTTCTAAAGCTGATGTGTCCTTTAGCTATTGCTTTGAATTCTATTCTGATGTAGGTGTTTCTGGTACTTATGCTGGATATACTGCTAAAACGGGGCAAATTGCGGATGTCGGCGCAGCTGATGCAAGCCACAAGTTCCCGATATGCAATAAGGGTGAATCCATTAAGGTGACGATTCCGGCGGGTAAAGTCAAGGCCGATGCAATTTACATCAAGCCAATGATTGATGGGGCCGTCGAAACAAACGAAAAACTCTGGTTCCAGGTGAAAGACTTGGAGGGCGCTACTTTAGCCTCTGATTATGATGACGAAAAAGGCTATCCGATTTTCATTGTAAGTAACGATAAGTTGCCTACGGTTTCTAGCGAACTTAAATTTGATGTAAACGAAGATGCTACGCATACGTTTATTGCTTCTGAATTTAATTTCAGTCATGACACTCAGAAATTTGCTTCTGTAATTATCACGGGTAAGCCGGCCAATGGAACTTTGGCTCTTAAGGATGTTGCCGTTAAGTCGGGCGATGTAATTGCCGTCTCTGATTTCAAAAACTTCACCTATACGCCTGCTTTAAATGAATTTGGCAATAATTATGCGTCTTTCACATACAAGGTCGTTGGTGACGGGGCTGTTGATAATACTTCTATTGAATACACGGCTACGATAAATGTTATTCCTGTCAACGATAAACCCTCCGCTTCTGATGTTGTTTTCACTGTGAATGAATTGGATCACGCTATTGCGGGTGGCCCGATTGAAGTAACGGATGTAGACAATGAAAGGAGTAAGGATTCTTACACTTACACATTGGTGAATGTGACGGGTAGCGATTATGCTGACTTTAATGATGCCTTTAAGATTGTCTCGTTGACCGACGGAAATGCGACAATTGAGGTGAAGACTGGTGCTGTATTAGATTACAGCAAAAAGAAAGAATATGTCGTTTATGCAACGGTCTCTGATGATGCTGCTACAGAAACGAGTGTTCAAGCTGGTCCGTTGACTTCGGATCAGTTCAAGATTACGGTCAAAATCAAGAATGAAAACGATGATCCGGTTATCAGTAATCAAGAATTCTCTATTGCGGAAAAACAGGCTGATGGAAAGGATTGGCCGAGTGGTAAATCTGTAGGCAAAGTCTCTGCTTCAGATCCGGATGATGACCCGCTTTCCTTTACTGTTGATGCTTCTGAAAACGTTCCGTTCAAGTTCTTGAACAGCACGAACGAACTTGTCGTGACGGATGGAAGCAAGCTTGACTACGAAGCTCAGACAAGTTGGACTTTCAAGGTTGTTGTTTCTGACGGCCAGGGCGGTTCTGCTACGGCTAAAGTTACCGTGAACATTACGGATGTGAACGAAAAACCGGAACCTGAAAACGTGAAGTCGGAATACTCTGTTGCGGAAAATTCCAAGGCGGGTACCGTTGTTGGTGAATTTGAAGTCTTCGATAATGACAAGGTTTCTACATCTTACGAAACGCTAACTTACACTTTGAAGGGTCCTTTGACTGGCGTTACCGGCGGTACGACTGCTAAGGACATGGGCGAAATTTTCGAAGTTAAGGAATCTGGAAATATTGGCGGTGCAAGAACCGTTCAGATTGTTGTAAAGAGCCAGGCTTTGCTCGATTACGAAGCTCTGTTTAATGGCACGAACTCCACCTATCCTGTGACGATTACTATCGCCGATGCAGAAAATTCTATCGAAGTAAAGACCAAGATTGCCGTTACTGATGTCAACGAAAAGCACACTGCTGCGGGAGGAACGTTCTATTTGCTGGAACATTCTGCAGGTGGTGAAAATGTATGCGCTGCAAGGCACGATGGAGATGGCAACTGTGCAGATTATGGTAAGATTACATTCAATGACCCTGACTTGAACAATGCTTTGAAGTTCAAAATGTCTTCGGCTAATACTAGTGATGATGCCAAGGCCTTCATGGTTGATTATCAGGGCTATGTAAAGTCTTCTGGTGAAGTTGAATTTGAACATGATGGTACTGGTGCTAAGCTCGAGTACACCTTCTTGGTGACTGTTTATGATAGTGATTTCTCTGTAGATGTTGAAGTTACCGTGATTATTGAAGATATCAAAGAACCCGATATTCAGGTGATTGTTGAAGGTGCGGGTTCCATCAAGGAAAATGCTCCGGTCAACTCAATTGCTGACAAGTTTATGAAGGATTCTTTGATTAAATATACTCCCGCCTTGAAGGATTCTTTTGCAAAAATTGGCGATATCTATGAATATGAAGTTGGCTCAGTGAAAGGACCTCATGGTTCACGCATCTTTGACGTTGATTATGAAAATGGAAATATTATTGTTAATAAAAATGACTCTTTGAATTTTGAAGAATTATTCCCGAATAATTCTTATGAGGTGCAAATTGTGGCTAAGGGTGATAAGGGCAATCTTGTCATTACTAGAACTGTTGTCGTTCAGGATGTTAACGAAAAGCCTGTGAGTAAGGATACTGCATTCTCCGTTAAAGAAACGATTGATGGCGGAACGGATGTTGGCAAACTCCTTGCTTGGGACCCGGACTCCTGCTCTACGGTTGCTGCAAAAGCTTGCAAAAATGGATCGCATACCTACGGTTTCAATAAGCTGGTTTATTCTATAGTTGACGAAGATGACGATTTGCCGTTTGAAATCGGTCTGGGTTCGGGAATCATTACGCTCAAGCAGGGTGAAAAACTGAACTTTACAGATAAGAGCAAGTATGAGTTTAAAGTGAAGATTTCGGACCGCTCTTTGGATCCTGATAATCCGCCTCTCTCGACAACGGCTACGGTTACTATCAATGTGGTCGATGTCAATCGTCCGTCCGAATTCAAGGTGCTCTCTGACCTTTATGAAACTGAAGAAAATGTTGAGATTGGCTCTGTATTGACCGGCGACAAGATTGTCGTTTATGATGAAGATGCTGCTGATGTCAGCAAATTGAAAATTACTATCACGGATAAAGATGCGACTACGGCTCGTGATGCAGCTAAGCTCTTCGAAGTTGTTCAGGAAGGTTCTACAGGTACAGATCTTTTGAGCAAATTTGTCATCAAGACTAAGGATGATATCGATTATGAAGCTCTCTACAAGGCTACCGATAAGAATGCACTCTTTAACGTTACCTTGACGATAACGGATGTAGAAGGGAATAAGACTTCCAAGGATACCAAGATTCGCGTAATTGACGTGAACGAAGAACCGACTGTGACTACGCCTGATCCGTTTACAATTGCTGAAAATACGACTAAGGCCACTTCGCTTGGTGTTATCAAGGCTGCGGATCCGGATTTCTACAATGCTAATTTCGGAACTTTGTATTATTCGCTTAAAGGCGATGAAGCTGCGCAGTTCGATATCGATGCAAGCACGGGTGAACTCTTCACTATCAATAACGCCAAGTTTGACTACGAAACCAAGTCTTCTTACAAGTTCAAGGCTGTCGTAACGGACAAGAAGTTCACGAAGGAAGTTGATGTAGTTGTTAACGTTTTGGATATGCCTGAAGTTCCGAAGTTCCCGGATAATCCGCCAGCTCTTGCTGTCGATGAAAATACCAAGAAGGGAACGAAGGTTGGTGTTGTCGAAGCTACGGATGACGATTGCAAGGATACACATCTTGCAACTTGCAAGTTGCCGACCTACTCACTTACCGCAACCGACATTGCTGCAAACGACTACAAGTCCTTTACGATAGATAAGAACGGAATCATCACGGTGGCTAAAGACAGTGTCTTGAACTTCGAAAAGAAGAAAGAATATTCTGTCCGTGTCGTTGCAACAGATGGTAGTGATCCGACGCTCTCTAGCTACATTGACGTGACCATCAAGATTAACGATGTGAACGATGCTCCGACTTACGAAAAGAAGGAATATGTGTTCGAAATTCATGAAAGTGCTCCGAAGGGTCAGTTTGTCGGCTCCGTTGTGGCTGGTGATGAAGATACATGGAGCAAGCTCTCTTACGCCCTCTCGGATTACGTGACTAATTCCGGTGATGCTGCCGTATTCAAAATTGATGAAGCCGGCAAGATTTACTTGAATGCTACGATAGATTACGAAACACAGAATAAGTATGAAGTTTGGGCAAAAGCGACTGACAATGGTAAGGATAAGGGCTTTGAAAACTACTCTGCTTCGACGCTTGTGACCATCAAGCTCATTGACGACCCGGATAAGCCTGTGATTGTCGATGATGGTAAGAAGGGTTACGATGTCAAGGAAAATACGGATGACAACAACACCCCGACTGGTTACGAAATCGCATGCTACGAAGTCAAAGACCAGGATAAGGGCCAAGTCGCTACGTTGGTTCCGTTCGTGAAGGATGCTGGCAATACGGATGCCGACCGTCTCTTTGATGCAAAGCTCAAGAAGAACGGCTCCAAGTACGAAGTTTGCTTGACTGTGAAGAACGGTGCCAAGTTGAACTACGAAACGATTGCTCACGAACACAATGTGATTGTCTCCGTGATGGATGCGGATAACCAGACTGCTGAAGTCAAGAAGACTATCAATATCATTGATGTGAACGAATTGCCGATTATTTCGGGTTCTGTGAACTTCACGTTCTACGAAGACAAGGCTCCGCACGTCATTGGTAAGTTGTTCCCCGATGATTTGGATACTGCAAATGCATTCCGCGACGATATCTTTACCGTTGTCGGCGGCGATATGGATTTGTTCGAAATTTCTGAAGACGGCAAGATCAAGACCAAGCGCAAATTCGATTATGAAACCGAAGAAAAGCGCACGTTTGAATTGGTTGTCGCCTTGTCGGATAGGGATAAGACGGGTTATCCGAAACTCACGACTCAGGAAAAGCTCACGATTACGCTTCAGGATTTGCCGGAAGTTCCAGAAATCACGAGCACGGAATTCAGTGTCGATGAAAATTCCAAGGAAGGCGTTCTTGTGGGTGTCATCAAGTCCACTGACCCAGATGGCGATGGTAAGCTGATTTACGAAATGACTGAACCGAGTCCGTATGTGACTGTATCTAAGGATGGTGAAATCAAGGTCGCTAAGGATGCTGACATTGATTTCGAAAAGATGCAGGAATTTACGATTACAGTGACCGTCAAGGACGAAGATGGTTTGCAATCTCTGCCTCAGGATATTGTTATCAAGGTCAACGACTTGAACGAACCTCCGACCATCAAGCCGCAGACGTTCGTATTCTATGAAGATGATCCGCCGGGAACCAAGACTGGTCCTATCGAAGCTTCTGACCCGGATACGAAGAACGAAAAGTTCAGCAAGTTGACGTATTCTCTCGTCGATTCTAGCGATGTGTTCTCTGTGACTCCGGAAGGTGACGTTGTTGTCAAGAGCAAGCTTGATTACGAAACCCAGAAGTCCTACGTCGTTAAGGTCGCTGTGACGGATGGTCTGTCTTCTGACACGACTGATGTGACTATCAACATTGAAAACGTTGTTGAAAAGTCCGAAGTCGAAATCACTCGTGTTGAAGCTGGTGATTCTATCTATGTGAATCCGCCAAAGGAAGATCCGATTTACACGAACAAGGATGTTATTCTTGTGGAATGGAAGCAGGATGGAAAGACCAAGTCTAGCCTCGATACTTTGAAGGAAGGCAAGAATGTCATTATCAAGAAGTATAAGGATCCGAGTCGCGACCTTGAAGGTGCTGATACCGTCATTGTGTTCTACAGCACGGCTGCTCCGCTTGTTGAAGTTACTGCAAAGAAGACCGTTGTCACTGCGGATAACATCTATACTGTGGTTGAAAGCGTAGATAAGAAGGACTCTTCCATTTACGTGAACAATGCTAAGAAAGATGTCTTGGTTATTGTGAAGGATACCGTTGCTGGTATTGCTGATACCTTCGATGTCGATGTGAATCTTGAAACGGTTTCTGTTCCGAATACTGTCGTGAAGACGCTTACGGATGTTGCCAAGTCTCAGCCGACGCTTAACAAGAATCCGAAGACGACTGTCAAGGAAAATCCGATTAACGGCGAAAAGACAAAGCTCTCCTACGAAGAAACTGTGAACGGCAAGACGGTTACTGTTTCTTACAACGTCGATAACAAGGGACAGATTATTAAGGAAGCTGTCATTGACGAAAATGGCGAAAAGACGATGATTGAAGTCATTGAAGTTTCGACTAACGTCATTGTGAAGGACAAGAACGTAGTAGTCTCTTACAAGGCTGATGCCAAGACTGGCAAGATGCTCTATGGCGACTCCGAAGGCAACTTGTTAACGAGCAAGCCGAGCAGCTCCAGCTCTAAGCCGACATCTTCTAGCTCCAGCAAGAAGGGCAATTCTTCGAGTTCTTCCAAGAAGGGTTCTGACACTAGCGATGAAGTTGACTTGAAGGTTGGCGTTGGCGCCTTCACGGTGACTTACGATGCTCTTGGCGTCGATGGCAACAAGGCTGTGATTACCTACGTTGTTGACGAAAAGGGTGAAATCGTGGCTAACGAAGAAGGTGACAGAGGCTATCTCGTAACCTACACCTACACCAACAAGTATGGCAATACTGCTGACAAGTCGGTGTTCATGGTGCTCGATAAGCTTCCGCCGGTGGTCAAGATTATCTCGCCTGCTGAAGGTGATGTGGTCTATGCAAACTACGTCGATGTCGATTGGTGCATCGCTATTGATGGTAACGAAAAGAACTGCGTCAAGCAGGATACTTTGAACTTCCAGAGCCTCACCAAGGGTGTGAATACCATCAAGCGTATTTATCGCGACAAGGCTGGCAATGAAACGATTGCCGAAGTCAAGGTCATGATGAAGAAGGCTAAGGATGTCGATATCTCTCTCGAAAAGCCGATGATTATCGTCAATATCGATACTGTTAGAAAGTATTACGATGTCAATCCGCCTTTGGATGACCAGACCTTCGCGGTGAGCATCGTGAATCCGACGACTCAGGAAGAAAAGGAAGTCATCAAGGGCTTTGAAGATGAAAAGAATAACAAGAAGGGATCTGGTGAAGAACCGTATCCTGGATTGGAAAGCCATCTTGGTCCGACGTTCCAGATCGATATGAGACTTCCGATTGCAACGTCTGTTGGTGGTCTTGCAACGCTCGATGATATCGTCGTTGGCGATATGGTTCCGCTTGAAGGTGTTGATGCCGCTGAAAGTAAGAAGGTGACGGTCAAGGATTATGTGAAGGATTACTGCTCTACAGAATTCCAGAGTGATTACGCTAAGACTAAAGACTTTAGCAAGATGAATCTCTACACCTCGACCTCTCATGTGACGCTTTGGTTCTATGCATTCAAGGGTGGTGCGTTTGTTGACAAGTACAGCTTCGAATACGATGTGAACGATCCAGACTTTGTCGATAAGGCCGGCCTCATGAAGTTCTTCTTCGAAATGAAGCTGGACAAGGACGGTGAATTGAGGGATTCTCGTGGCCGTCTCTATGGTTCGGAACCGTTTATCGTGAAGGCTAAAGTGGATCTCCGCTCCAAGCTCCGTTGCGTGGTTCCGCCGGTGAAGGAAAGCGGCAAGATTGGAGATATTCTCAAATCTGGCAGCGAAATTACGAAGCGCTTCGGTTACCGCCGCCCTGTGCTGCGTGGCAATGAACGCTCCTCCACAAAAACTTCAACGAAGTCTTCTTCAAATTCAACGAAGAACAAGAAATCTTCGAAGTAGTAAAACTTAAAAACGAATCCCGGTCTCCGACCGGGATTTTTTTTTGCAAGGCGCCTTCACCAACCACTAACCACCAACCACTAACCAAATTCTATATTGCATTCAAAAGGAGTATCCCATGGGTATTGAAGAACGTTCTACGCTTGTTTTTGCAAGCGGCATTGGTAGAATCAAAGAAGAAAAGCTAAAGCCTGTCCGCCCGCAGGGGGATGGCGTGGTGCGTATTGCGTTAAAACGTCTTGGTGGCGGCAAAATGGTGAGTGTGGTGTCTGGCGTTCCGTCGGGTGAAGATGAGTTAAAGGAACTGGCTCGCGTGCTAAAGCAAAAATGCGGTGTAGGCGGAGCCGTCAAGGATTTTAACATTGAAATTCAAGGCGACAAGCGAAATATCCTCAAGGCTGAACTTGAAAAAAAAGGTTACACGGTCAAGCTTGCCGGAGGTTGATGTTTTTTGCGACATTTCTTCGAAATATTCAACTTTATTTCTTACAAAAAAGTTAAATTTCTTATAAGAAAATAATTATAGAGGTCTTATGTTTAAGCATCTGTTTTTTTCGTGTCTATTGCTAGCCGTGGTTCTACCTTCTGCGGTTTGGTCTGCACCCAAGGGCGAAAAAGTCGGTACAATTCGCGAAGCGCATGCGGCGTTCAAAAATAATGGGAACTGTGCCGAGAATGCTGAATGGAAAGACGAAGCTAAGAGCAACACCAAATTCCGTCAGCTGGATTGCTTCAAGACCGATAATGGCGGTGCGGTTCGCTTGGAATTAAATGACAACAGTTCTTTTTCAATTGCTGAAAATTCCTTGGTTGTCATCGACAATCTTGTTGAAAAGGATGAAAGTGGGGCGTTCCGCATAAAGCTCGATATTCAAAAAGGGTATATGGGCTTTAAGGCCGAAAAGAAGAAAGGGCATGAGGTGAACTTCTCTACGGGGACGGCTGCGGCTTCGATTCGTGGTACGGAAGGTTTTATCGGTACCAATAATGTCATCTTTTTTGCTGGCCTCAAGACTGGTGAACTCTCTGTCAGGTTGAGTAATGGTGATACGGTAACTATAGCAGAAGGCCAGACTGTGATTGGTAAGGATAGACTTATCGTTTTGCCTTTGGAATCCTCCGGTGATATGGGTTTTGCTAAGATTCTGTTTGAACTTTTGGCCGATACGACTTTATCTTTGGATTCTATAGCGCTCAGGATTCAACAAGCGGACAACGTTTATCATAAGTCGGTAATGGCTCTTCAAGATTCTGTTGCACAGCAACCTGTGGCAGATACGCAACCTGTGGCAGATACCATAGGGCAACAGGGGGCTATTCCGCAGATTAAGTTCTCTTCTTATGATTCACTTCGTTGTGCAGCCAATATATCCATTTCGGGTTTGCAGAAGAATTCGAAAGCTCGCGTAAAAACATATAAGGATGGTTCTGAAGTTGCTGATATGGAAGTCAAACGCAATATCGTCTGGCGTTCGGCTTTGAGTAGCGGCATCCACGAATATGAGTATGTTGTTAAAAATGAAGCCGGTCGCAGTAGCTTCAAGAAGACTTTAGGATGTTATCCGATGAAACCGTTCTCTGTGAAGGTTTTTGGAAAACAGTATGTTCGTTTGCAGATTCCGCCTCCGCCTCCAGGCGTTGCTGATGTCATAACGCAGACATTGCAGTTCCAGATTCGCGTACCGGAAAACGATCCGATTGTTTTGAACAAGGTCATTGTAAGACAAAATGGCAAGGTTATTTTGCAGGAACGCTTGTCTCAGATTCAGAATTTGGACTATCAGATTCCTGTAGAACTCAAGAGAGGGTTCAAGAACCGCTTTGATATAGAAGTTATTCATAAGAGTGGTTATAATGTCAAGGAGCTTAAGATATATGAGGTTGGCAAATGATTATTAGAGGAATAGCTCTTGCTTCTGTTTTGGCAATCCCTTCTTTTGCTCAATCTGTTGCTGATTCTGTGTCTGTTGTGGATTCTGCTAAGGTTCAGACTGCCGTTGCCAATGTACCTGTTGACTCTACAAATGCTCAATCCACTACTGCTAGTGTTCCGGCAGATTCGGTGAATACGCAAGTTATTTCTGATAGTGTACAGGTGGATTCTGTAAAAGCTCAAGTCGCTTCTGCTAATCCCCAGACGGAATCATCGTGGACTGTAGGTGGTTCTTGGGGGGCTGAGTTTGGGTATCACTCTGTCGCCACACAAAAGAATGAAATGGATTCAGTTGATGTGAAAGGTTTGGATTCGATTTTGCCAGGCAAGAAATACAAAAACTATTTCCAGGTGCCTGGTGTTTATGCCGCGTGGAATGCCTACGTGCAAATGGAATCTCTGACAGGGAAAAAGTTTGAATTTATTTTAGATGCAACTAGCGATAATTGGAATCGTTTTGACCCAAGGTTTGTACAAGTTTCATACGAAGACAAACACAATACGTTGGTGTTGGGCGATATGTTTGTTACGGGCGGAGAGTTGTATTTGGCGAACATTGATTTGTTCGGTCTCAGCTACGACTTGAGGCTAGGGCGAGATTCTGTGGTCGCTCTTGGCGTTTTTGGTGGTGAAAATCATGCGCCGAAGTTGCCTTTCGAACGGGATCGGGAACAGTACAATAAATATATAGATCGTGATGAAGTCGAAGCGCAAAAGATGGTGCTTGGATTCAAGGGGCTTCTGAATGCATCGAAAAAGTTTAATGCAACTTTAGGCTTTATCGGTAGCAAGGATTATTTGGATGATCCTTATTTCCGCGAAGGGACTACTGAAAATGTGAACTTGTCTAACCCGATGTTCTCTTCTAAAACATTATTCGCTGAACTCAACGGCAAAATTATGGGGGGGCATGCTTCGTACAACATTCAGCTTGGCTTAGGTGGGGCAGATACGTTGAACGTTGTTGCCCATCGAGCTGTAAATGCCGTGTTTGAAGAAGCTGGACTTGATGTTTCTTCTTTTGCCCAGTTACACCGTTTGATGAACAATACGGCACTTGTAGATCGGATGCGCCGTGAAGAATTGGAACTTATCTTTGGCGACAATTCGGAGTTGGTTGTCAGCGAAATGCGTACAGAATTGAAGCGCGTTTTGGAGTTGGCTAACCAAGCGTTGAAGAATTATAACAGCAAAAACAAAAAAGATCCGAACGAATGGACTTTCCAGAACTTTGCTTTGTCTGGAAATTATAATTGGCAACGCAACTCAACGACTGTAGAAGCGTATTTCCGCATGGTTGGACGCAACTATTACAGTGCTGGTTCGCCGGACATGTTGCAGAATTCTCGTTTGTTGGGAGCTAAGTTAGAAACAAACGTGAAGGATCCGTGGAAATTAAATGTCGGTTATGAGTTGAATATCGAAAACGCTTCGGGCAGCGGCGATGCTTATAACTTTTTCGGTTTTGCCGAAGGTTCTAAACTCGGGCTTATTCCTGGTGCCGATGACGATTGGCTCAAGAAACATGAGCAGGATCCTTTGAGAACGCTTTATATTCATGATTTCGAATTGAAGAATACTATCAAGATTCGTGATTCTGTCGAATTTATGGCTCGTTATGCTCTCAATTATCGTACACGCAGCACTTCGCAAAGACTTCACGGTAACTATATGGCGTCTTCGGGAATTTATTCGGATTCGTGGTTTGCCAAGCAGAATGGAAAGAAAACGATTGATGTTGAAATGGATAATGGTGTAATTCAAATTGATTCTGCTCGTTGGGCAAAGTATGCTTCATTGCAAAAAGAACCGTATTTGGCAACACAGTTTGATGAACGGCTTTTGAAACATACTCTTGAACTTGGAGCAACGTTTAAACTTCCACAGAACGTGGTGAAAGTGGGCGGAATATTGACGTTCCGTTCTGATTTCTCCAAGTTCAATCAAGATGAATTGCTAGACGATTTCGACTTCTCTGACAAAACATACGGAGTTCTTGGTTATTATTTCCATGGAAGCGAATACTTCGAAATGCGTATTCCTATTTCTTTGACAACCTCGCTTTCTTGGGTTCGTAACCAGGCTTCTTTTATGCCGCGCTTCAGGTCTTATAACCGCGATGAAGTGAGCGAATTGGAATGGAGTTTGTCGGATAATGCAACAATTCAGTTGAGTCCGAATTTTATTGACTTGATGCTGAATGGAAGTATCCGCCAGAATTTCATGAGTCGCCAAGAAGAGGGAAAGTTGGTTGAAGAAATGGAATTGGATCTGGATTTGTCCGCCGGTTTGAGATTCCAGTTGACGGAACGCTTGAGTAACGAATGGATTTTCGGCACGTTCTTCAACTACCGTCCAGATGATAAATCCCAAGATTACAGAGATATTTACGGCTCGATTTCTGTCAACTTAGACTTTTAAAAAAATGCATATCGGTTGTCATCTTTCGTCTTCGAGCGGCTTCCTTTCGATGGGGGAGACCGCTCTTTCCATTGGTGCTGATACTTTCCAGTTCTTTACGCGTAACCCGCGTGGCGGTGCCGCAAAGCCTTTTGACAAGGCAGATGCGGAAGCCTTGAACGCGTTGATGGACGCTCATGGTTTTGCTCCGATTCTTGCCCACGCTCCTTATACGTTGAATGCTTGTGCCGCAGACCCTGCGCTTAGACAATATGCGCAGGACGTGATGAAGGATGATTTGTTCCGCATGGACCATTTTCCGCATGCGATGTACAATTTTCATCCCGGTAGCCATGTAAAACAGGGGGTCGATGTCGGCATTGAACTCATTTCGCTGCATTTGAACAACATTTTGCATAAGGACCTCAAGACGAAGGTGCTGCTGGAGACGATGGCGGGGAAGGGGTCCGAGGTTGGTCGTTCATTTGATGAATTGCGTGCCATTATTGATCGCGTGGAGCTTGACGAAAAGGTTGGCGTGTGTTTGGATACGTGCCACGTTTTTGATGGCGGTTACGATATCGTGAATCGTCTAGACGATGTGTTAGAAGAATTTGACAAGGTGATTGGGCTCAAGCGTTTGTGCGCTATTCATTTGAACGACAGCAAGAATCCGATGGGGAGCCATAAGGATCGTCATGAGGTTCTCGGGGGCGGATTTATCGGGTTAGAGGCTCTTGTAAACGTCGTGAACCATCCAGCGTTGAAATGCCTTCCGTTTTATTTGGAAACGCCGAATGAATTGCCGGGGTATGCAAAAGAGATTGCATTGATGCGGAGTCGTGCCGTCTAATACCTTGCGAAAAATTCATTTTTTTTGCAGTGAACCCTTGACAAAACTTTTCAAATATCTATATTTGAGCGCGTCAATTAGTCTCTATGAATTGACGAACGATGCTTCATAGCTCAGTTGGTAGAGCCCGCGACTGTTAATCGCGTTGTCCTTGGTTCGAGTCCAAGTGAAGCAGCTCAAAGCCCTCGATCGAAAGATCGGGGGCTTTGTCGTTCTGTAGCGACGGAATGGCAATGAATTTTTTTTCACTTTATTTAATACGATGCCTTGACAGATAAAATGTTTTATCTATATTTGAGCGCGTCGATGAAATTCTTTTGAATTCGACAATGATGCTTCATAGCTCAGTTGGTAGAGCCCGCGACTGTTAATCGCGTTGTCCTTGGTTCGAGTCCAAGTGAAGCAGCTGAAAATCCTCGGTCTTTTGACCGAGGTTTTTCGTTTTATGCTTTGAACGCGTAAACGAAAAATCCCGGACGACTGTCCGGGATTGAGCGTATTTCGTTTGCGTTATCTGCTGAGGGCGGTCCAGCGTCTCTTGAATCGCGGCTCGTCGATGATTTTAGCCCAGATGAATCCGCGGCGGAAGCTTTCTCGGCTTATAGAACGCTTTGTAGCGCGTTTGACAAGCGGGGCTGTTTCTTCCTCCTCGGCTTCGTCGGTATAGCCGTTTTCGACATCGTTTTGCATTGATATCGCGGCAGCCTCTTCACGAGCCTTGCGTGCACGTTCTTCCAGAATTTTCATCTGTTTTTGCTTTTCGCTTATGGCAGGGCTTACGCTCGGAGCCTTTTTGGCTGATTCCTCGTGCGGATGCGATAGCAGGTTTTCGAGTTCCGAGATGTCTTGTATGAGGACATCGTGTTCTCCGACGCCCATATCGCGCCCGATAATGCGGAAGTGTTCGAGTTCGTCTATCATTGTTACGGCTACGTTTCGAGACATGCCGAATTCTTCCATAAGGAAATCGGCATTGACGATGTCTAGGTCAACGATGACCTCTACGACTTCTCGCAAAGTTACGTTGTTGCCGCGACGATGTTTGACTTCGGGAACGGGAGGCGGCATGGCGGGTTCTAACGTACCCTGTGCAGCATCCTGTTGTGCTTGTTCAAACTGCTTGATGTATTCTTGCAGTTTTCGGGCGACAGGAGAGGCTGGCTCCGAGGGAACGTCTTCGTCCATGTTTTCGTCATCGCGTTCATCATCGAATTCCTGCGTCGAATCGGTCGTTGGAGCATGATGTTGCTGCTGTTCGGCATTTTTCTTCGCATTAGCCCTTTTGATAAGCGCGTCAATGACGAAAATCGCAATGAATATCAGTAATGATTCCATTTAGGCTCCTTCGCTGTTTACTATCGCTCGGCGTTTTTGCAAGTCCAGTTTCTTTTTTAGATTTCTTTGTTGCCTATTGTCTCGGCTGACATAAGGTTTCTTTTCTGGCTTTGCAGGCTTCGCTTTAACAGCTTTTGGGGGAACTGTTGGATTCTTATTTGTTTGACATGTTGGTGATAATGCGTCTTTTATGCAGGAAGCGGTTCCCTGAACTACCGCCCCTACAGCTGCCACAGCAGTATCAATCAGCATTTCAGCAACAAATTCGCCAATCATATTTTATTTGCTTGCTTCCGGTGCAGAACCGATTTCCTTACGCATCTGCGTATCGGCTTCGATGTTCTTGAGGTTGTAGTAGTCCATCACGCCGAGCTTTCCATCGCGGAGAGCGGATGCCATGGCCATCGGGATTTGGGCTTCGGCTTCGACGAGTTTGGCCTTCATTTGCATCACCTTGGCCTTCATTTCTTGTTCGGCGGCGAAAGCCATGGCGCGGCGTTCTTCGGCCTTGGCCTGTGCAATCTTCTTGTCGGCTTCGGCACGGTCGGTTTCGAGGATGGCGCCGATGTTCTGGCCCACATCCACGTCTGCAATGTCGATAGAGAGAATTTCGAATGCTGTACCTGCGTCAAGGCCGGAGGCGAGAACCTTCTTGGAAATCATGTTCGGGTTTTCGAGAACTTCCTTGTGGCTTACTGCAGAACCGATGGAGCTGACGATGCCTTCGCCAACGCGAGCGATGACCGTTTCTTCGCCGGCACCGCCGACGAGTTTCTGGATGCTGGCACGCACGGTGATACGCGTAATGGCGTGGAGCTGGATGCCGTCGAGGGCCACTGCGGAAACCTTCGGGGTCGTGATGACTTTCGGGTTCACTGACATTTGCACGGCTTCGAGCACGTTACGGCCTGCAAGGTCGATAGCGGCGGCTTCTTTGAAGTCGAGCTTGATGTTTGCCTTGTTGGCGGCGATGAGCGCCTGGATCACGCGGAGCACGTTACCGCGGGAGAGGTAGTGGGCTTCGAGTAAGTTCGTATCGACCGGGAGACCCGCCTTGCAGCTCAAAATGCGGGCTTCGACGATAATCTGTGGCGGTACTTTACGCAAACGCATACCGATAAGCTGGAAAATGCTCACGTTTGCCTTGGAGAACAAAGCTTGGAGCCAAAGGCTAAAGAACTTGCCGATGAAGGCGAGAATGACGATGACAACGATGGCGGCAATGATAATGCCAACAGTAAGAAGAGTATCCATTTGATTTTCTCCATTTTTTGTTTTCTTTTCGTAATATACATAATTTGAGTAAAGAAAAGATTTATATTTGATATAAGAATATTTGGACAAGGGAGGAACCTGGTCATGCATAGACCTTTTTTTAGAAAAATTGCACTTTTCGCTTTTGCGGCTAGTCTTTTTGTTTGCCTGAACGCTTGCTTCGAAGATGAAGGCTCGAGCAGCTTTGCAGCGAATGATGCTCCACAGAAGGAGAACGACTCGGATAAGGACAAAGATGGTTCAAAAGATCCGTCTGATTCGTCTATGTTCGCTGAAGTAAAATGCCCCGAGGTAACCTCCAAGTCGCAGTTCCTGAACCCTGATATTGACTATGGTGAAATGACCGATGAACGCGACGGCCAAGTTTACAAGACTGTGCAGATCGGCAATCAAACTTGGATGGCGGAAAACTTGAATTTTGCTGCTGACCGTTCCATGTGCCCAGATAGCCTGGAAAGTAACTGCAAAATTTATGGAAGGTGGTATACAATGTCAGGTTCGTGTCCAGAAGGTTGGCATCTCCCTAGTGTTGCTGAGTGGAATGTACTCCTCAGATCAGTTGGTAAAGATGACAAAGTTGATGCTGCGATGCTGAAATCAAGGTTCGGTTGGGCTGATGGAAAACAAGGGGTGGATGCTTTTGGTTTCTCGGCGATGCCGATGAGTAAACGGAATTGTTCCCAGGTCTTCTTTTTGACTTCTGATTACTATGATAACGAAAATACGGGTGAACGGAGTTGCATAGCGTTTAATTATCGAGCTGGAGCTTATTATTACAATAACGAAACCTCTGTTACGGGTTGGTTTATGGGCTATTTCAATGAAGTTACTAGGGGTGTTCCCGTGCGATGCCTGAAGGACGGGAGTGGTCCTTACGAGAAATCTTTGCTGAATACCGAAAATCTCGCTTTATGGGATAAAGCAGACAAGAAAGATTTTTTCAATCTGAAAGTCGAGTATGGAGAAATGACCGATGAACGTGACGGTCAGGTTTACAAGACCGTGAAGATCGGTAATCAAACATGGATGGCGGAGAACCTGAACTATATCTATGTGGTAGATTCGCTTCTTAAGGAAGAAGGTGTATGTCCCATCTATTACGGCAACGATGATATTTTTTCTGACGGCCTTAAAACCTGTGATTTGTATGGGCGCTTGTATCCGTTTGGCGCCGCAATGGATTCGGCTGCAGTCTTTAGCGATGACGGTTTGGGCTGTAATGGGTTAGTGTGTAAGCCAAACGAACAAGTTCGTGGAATTTGTCCTGAAGGGTGGCGTTTGCCGGGTGACAGTGATTGGGATTCCTTGCTTGATGCCGTAGGGGGTGCAGATGTTGCTGGCAAGAAATTAAAATCGCTATCGGGGTGGTTTTACGACGGCAATGGTTCCGATGAGTATGGTTTTTCTGCGAGGCCTTCTCCCGATTTGAGCGGCAGTAACAATCATACTCATGTTGGTTTTTGGAGCGTCGGCTCTCATCTAAACGGAAGGTATTTTAGTTTCTATAGCGATGCCGTTTATCAGGGCGCCGCAGATAAGTTGTACATTCGTTGCATAAAGGGGTACACTCATATTGATGATCCGAGCAGGTATATTCTGGGAATCTTGCCTTCCGAGGTGGAGGAAGGGTCGATGACGGATGCTCGTGATGGGCAAGTTTACAAGACCGTAAAAATTGGCGACAAGACCTGGATGGCGGAAAACTTGAATTACGACTACCAGGTGGGAGATTCCGTATCGATATATGGTTCTGTTTGCCTCGCCGATAGCTTGGGAAACTGCGATTCTTCTTATGGTCGCTATTACACGTGGCCTGCGGCGATGGATTCGGCGGGAATCTTTAGTGACGGAGGCAAGGGATGCGGCTTTAGTGAATTATGCAACCCGAAGGGGACTATTCGTGGAGTCTGTCCGGAAGGTTGGCATTTGCCGGATACGACCGAATGGAATGCATTGTTCTCGGAACTGAACTGTGTTGAGGATGGTCAAAATAATTGTGGGCCTTTATTGAAATCTTCCCGGGATTGGGTGTCCCGCGGTGGTGGATATGATTATTATGATTTTACGGTTTTGCCTTCGAATATTGCAGATTGGCGTCAAGATTATACCAAGGAATGGTTCTTTGAATCGGTTCGAACTGCCCGCAATAATGCCCAAATTTGGCTGTCAAATGAATCGGGGGTAGACGAGGCTATGACTACAGAATTCACTGTTTACAAGTATGTCCGTTTCTCGAAAACCCAGAAAAAATACGGGGCGTCAGTCCGCTGCGTAAAGGATTGAAGCTAGGCGTTCTCGTCTAGTACCACCCATATATGGCCTTCTTGCACGGATTCGACTTTGACTTTTTGGCCGGCTTCGATGATTTCGCCGTGAGTTTGTACGTCAAAGAGCTTGGTGGAGCCGTCGGGCATAGTAAAGCTTGCTTGACCCACGGGGCGGAGGAACGTTTTTGCAGTGCCGATGTCACCGACGGAAATTTCTTGGACGGATTCTGTGGGGGAGACTGCTGTTTCCATGTCGGTCTTGAGCATGGGCGTCCAGCCTTCGGGCAAAAGCGGGATGAGGTACTTGCTTGCTGCAATTGGGATGATGAGCGCTATGGCAGCACTACTCAGAACGAATAATAGCCCGAATAGCCAGGGGGTGGCATCGAACGTCGTTTCGACGGTTTCGGGGACGTATTCGGGGATGTTGGTCGTGTCAACGCTTAGGACTAGGGCTATAATCATGCATACAATGCCGCCGATACCAAAGAGGAACGTGCCTGGCATGATGAATATCTCGACTAAGAATAAAATAACGCCAGCGACTAGCAGGATGGCGGGGAAGTAGCCGTCGAGCTGTGGCGCGAACTGCCCGAAGAAGACGATGCCGATAAGGATGATACCGATGATGCCGAACATTCCGAATCCGGGCGTCTTGAATTCGATGTAGAGCGCTCCGAATCCGAGAATCAGGAGCAGGCCGGAAATGGCGGCGATGGCGCTTGCGATTCGCTCGCCGGTGTTCGTTTCGATTTCGCTTTTGCGTTCTATGGCGAGTTTGGTTTCAAAGTCTTCGCGGTTCTTGAACGTGCCCTTGGAGAATCCGAGTTCTTCGGCTTCCTTGTCGGTCATGGTCAAAAGTTCGCCTTCTTTTACGAGAATCTTGGGCGAACCCCAGAACTTCTTTTCGGCGCTGTCGAGGACGGCAAATTTTTTGCCTTCGATGATAAGCGTTGTGTCGCGCTGCGTTGCTTTGCCTTTGTCTAGCGTAGCGGTGAGTTCGAACACTTCGAGTTCTGGTGTGACGAACGAGGAGGCTAGCAGTTCGGGATAGTTGTTACGTTGGGCTAAATTCCTGAATTTGGCGCGGAGAGGCGACTGGATTTTCTCGCCTACGATTTGCGGTGTGCCGTCGCTGCCTTGAACTATCGGTGCACAGTCGCCGATGGTTGTCGCTTCGAGCATGTAGAGCTTTTGGCAGGCTAGAGCGATGAGAGAACCTGCACTGATGGCTTTCTTTTTTACGAGAGCGATTGTTTCGGGACCCTTGACCGCCATGATGGTATCGACTAGGTCGAAAGCCGCGTCGAGGCGACCGCCGAACGTGTTGATTTCAAAGACGATGTAGTCCGGTTTTTGTTCGATGGCCTCGCCAATGGCTCGGGCGCAGAATTCATACATGGCGGGGTCAACATCCCCTTCCAGTTTTATCCAGACGGCCTGTTTCTTTTTGAGTTCGGGCTTTATCGCGGATTCGATGGATGCAACGGATTTTTTGGCAACAGAGTCTATTGTGACTCCTTCTGTTGCAGCCTCTTGAGCTGCAAATGTAAATGTGGCGAGAAATGCTATGAGGAAAAACAATTTTGTAAAGATTTTCATATCGTCAATGTATAAAGATTTGCTTTGTTTTGCTCAAATTTTTTGTGAAAAAAAGCACGTTTTTGAGAAAATACAGGGTAAAACCATATTTTTTTCAAAAGTGACATTCAAAGAGACTTTGCAAAATGTATATATAGATGGGGTGATGTTACAAAAAGCTTATGAATAACAATTTTTTTAGACGCAATTTAATTGTATCCTTGCTTCTGGTTGCATTCCTGTTTATTGTGACTAACGTTTCTTTTTTGTACATAAACAAAAATGCGATAGAAGATAGTTGGGATTCTCTTGATGAGGTCGCTTATACCACTGAAGCGAAGGTCGGCTTTTTGGGGCGTTCCCTTTTGAGTGCGTTGACGAATATTTCGACTGTGGTGGGGATGGACGAAGACCTTTTGTCCGAAAGCATGGTTCGTATGATTCGCGGCTCGCGTATCGGGCCGTTGGTTTCGACTGTGCGTTTGTATTTGCCGAGTGGACATATAATCACGGAGCAAGGCGTTTCTTTTGATTCTTCGTATGCGCAACATTACCATAGAATTGTTGCGGAGCAACCGTACCTTTCGAAAGTCGCTCCTGATATTTTTGAAAAAGAACGTTTAGTTTTTGAACAGTTTGTGCCCGTTCGCCGGAGAGGTCAGGTGGTCGCTATGCTTTCCGGTGTGTCCGATCACAAAGCTTTGTTGGGTTTCGTCGCTACGAATGCGTTCAAGGGAAAATCGTCGTTGATGGTTATTGACCGTAGAGACGGTTCGTTTGTCGTGGAAAAGACTGGAAGATGGAAAGGGTTCAACGATTTCTTTAATATGGTGAAGCCCAAGAGCGGCTATTCTATTGAAGAATGGGTCGCTAGTGTGATGAAGGGCGAAGTGTCGCATTTATCGTATGAAGAGGCGCCCTCGAATGAATCCAAGCTTTTGGTGGCGCTTCCCTTGTTTGGCGGGTATTGGTCATTAATCCTTTGTGTCAACGAAAATGTGGCATTTGCTCGTGTCGATAAAATTCGCAGATTCTACATTGGCATATCGGCGATGGAATTACTCGTGATACTTCTGTATCTTATCCGTGTGGTCTGGAATGCCCGACGCATGGCCGAGCAGGAGAGCGGAGAATATTCCGAAATTGCCGAAGCGTTGAGCGGAACATACGAATGCATTTTTTATGTGAATGTGTTGGATGATACGTTTGACGTATTCCATTCGGAAAAATTGATGAATAAGTTGCACGAAAGTGTGACGGGGCGTGACTTTTTCTTTGATTCTATCGCAAGTTTGCGCCACAATCTTTACAAGGACGACCTTGAGCCTGTCATGCGTTTCATGGAAAAGGGAGCGTTCCTCAAGCGGCTTGAAGATAATTCGAGCGCTGCTATTGAATATAGGCTTGTGATTGACGGAACTCCGCAGTTCTACAGAATGAAAATCATCAAGTCTAGCAAGGATGAAAACCACGTTATTGTAGCTGTTGAAAATATTGATTCCGAAGTGACTAAAGCCATTGCCCAGCGTCAGGAAATGGATCGCAATAACAGCGTGATCGAATCGTTGGCGTCGGATTTCGATTTTGTGAATTATGCCATTCTTGGTGAAGATGCCGACAGGGATATTGTTGTCACATATCGTGCAAATTCAGTTCTTTTGAAGGCTGTCCCTGGTTGGTCCATGGAAAAGCGGTTCTCCAAGAGAATGGTTTTGCTGCTAAAGTATCTCGTCTGTGAATCTGATAAGATGCAATTTGCTGAGCGTGTAAATCGCGACAGGCTTATTATGGAGCTAAAGAATGAGTCTGTGGTACATATAAATTTCAAAATCATGCTCAACGGCAAGGAAATGTACTATCAGATGAAACTTATTGCCGATAAAGATGAAGTCGGCAATCTCAAGGGAATTGTTTTTGGATTGCATAGTGTTGATGATGAAATCAAGAAGCAGATGCAAATCCAGTCAAATTTGAAACGCAACCTTGAAATTATTGACATCCTTTCGGAAGATTACTCGTCGTTGTTCTTCTTTAATTTCGAGGACGGTTCGACGGGTGTTCTTACCGTAAGCGAGCCTATCAAGGATTCTATAAAAGGGTTGCTTTCTTCTTGCGATAAGCTGGAAGATGTGTTCAAGGCGTTTGTCAAGGCTCAAGCCCATCCTGAAGATGTGGATATGCTTTTGGGGCTTGCTTCGAGAGAGTATATTGCAAAGAAACTTGCTCACCAGAAACGTTATTCTGTTATATTCAGGCATCTTTACGGTAGTGAGTACAAATACACTCGTCTGGTATTTGCGAAGGCGGAAGCGGTTGATGAACCGGCAAAGCTTGTCGCTGTGGGTTTTGCGGAGGTGGATGCCCAGTACAGGACCGAAATGGAACATCAGGAAAATATCGAACGCATCATGAGTTTGTCTGATCAGTTCGAGACTATTTTCGATGTCAATGTGGATACGGGGGCGTTTAGCGTTTCGGAAAAGGGTGAAAAGTTCCGTGATGTTGTCGATGAAAGCGGCAATGGAATCGACTTCTTTAAAGATAGAGAGGGTAAGACTCGTAAGATTGTTTATAAAGAGGATTGTGAGCGTGTGCTAAAATCGCTTGACCGTGAAACGGTTATTGCTCGATTGCAGCATGAATACTCGTTCTTCTTGGATTATCGCAGAGTGACTGATGATGGCCTCAAGTGGTACCGCATGAAGGTTAGCAAAATGGGCGACTGGTCCAGGTCACGGCGTGTGCTCGTGGGTATCTTTGATAATGATGCCGTTTATCGCAAGGAAATGGAGCAACAGGCTGTTCTTGAAAAGGCTCTCGAAATGGCGAAGTCGGCCTCCAAGGCGAAGACGATGTTCCTCAATAACATGAGCCACGATATCCGTACTCCGATGAATGCTATTATCGGTTATACGGAACTCGCTACGATGCATATCGGTAATGAAGAACAAGTTCGTAGCTTCCTTGGAAAAATCCGGCTTTCGTCGAACCACTTGCTTTCGCTTATCAATGACGTGCTTGACATGAGCCGCATTGAATCCGGAAAGTTGAGCTTGAACGAAAAACCGGAACGACTCCCGGAAATCGTACATACGCTCAAAGATATTGTTCAGGCTGATATCTACGCGAAAAAATTGCAGTTCTTCGCCAATAGCATTGGAGTTATTAGTGAGGATGTTGTCTGTGATAGGCTCCGTTTGAATCAAGTGCTTTTGAACGTGATTTCGAATGCCATCAAATATACACCGGCTGGGGGAGCCATTAGCTTCTCGGTGGAACAGAAGATGACCTCGGAAGTTGGGGTAGGGGCATTTGAATTTAGAGTCAAGGATACGGGTATCGGCATGAGCGAAAAATTCTTGCCGAACATTTATGATCCGTTTACGCGAGTGAATTCTTCGACGGTTTCTGGAATCCAGGGGACTGGCCTTGGTATGGCGATTACAAAGAACATCGTTGAAATTATGAACGGAAGCATCGAGGTCAAGAGCAAGGAACATGTGGGTACAGAAGTTATTCTCAATTTTAAGTTCAAACTCGTAAATGAACAGCAGGAGCAGGAACGAATTGAAGAACTCGATGGCAAGAGAGTGCTCGTTATTGATGACGATGTGGATTGCTGTAAGAGTATTCCTCTTGTTCTTGGCGGGCTCGGAATCTATGCGGATTGTTGCAGCTCTGGAGCGGATGCATTGCTGAAGGCCGTGAATGCGAAATCCATGGGCTATGCGTACGATGCGTTCTTCGTGGATTGGCGCATGCCGGATATGGATGGCATGAAAATGACGAAGATGCTCCGCAAAGAATTGGGTGATGATATTCTTGTGATTGTCATGTCGGCTTATGAATGGGCGGATATCGAAGAAAAAGCTCTTGAAGTCGGTGTGAATAACTTTGTTAGTAAACCTTTGTTCTTGTCTGATGTGAGAGAAACGTTATTGCGTAGTTTTGGCATTAAACAGGCGGATGCTCCGAAAAATGACAAGAAGGTGAACTTTGGCGGCAAGAAAGTCTTGTTGGTGGATGACAACGAGCTGAATCGTGAGATTGGCAAGGAAATTTTGGAGGATTGTGGAATTCAGGTGACTACGGTTTGCGATGGCAAACAGGCGGTGGATTACATCAGGGATGCTACACCTTCGGATTGCGATCTGGTGTTGATGGATGTGCAGATGCCAATTATGGATGGCTACGAGGCGACTCGCCAGATTCGTAAGCTCGATAAAAAGATGGCGACGGAAATCCCGATTATCGCGATGACTGCCAATGCCTTTGCCGACGACCAGCAGGCTGCTTTGGATGCGGGCATGAACGAGCATGTGGCAAAGCCCGTGAACGTCAACAAGTTGAGGGAAGTGCTGTCGAGGTTTTTGTAGGGCTTTGAGGTATGGGCACGCACCTGCGGTGCTTTGAGCACGCTTCGCTTTGAGGTATAGCTCATAGCCCATACCCCAAAGGGAGCCGTAGGCGACCGACCCCATAGCCCATACCCCTTATTTGGGTGCATTCCTAACCACTAACCACTAACCACTAACCACTATTTTACTATATATGTACGCAAATTACATTTTTGCCTGGGTCCTGTGACCAGATTCGCCAATTCCACTGGTGCTAGAGCAGTAAACTCGGACAAAAACATGTGATGAAACAAACAATCAAAAAAAGGAATGGCTACAATGGCTACTATCACTAAAGAAAAGGCTGCAGAACTCACCGCTAAGTTTGGTGCTAACGAAAAGGACACCGGTAACGTCCGCGTTCAGATCGCTATCCTCACGGAAAAGATCAAGAACCTCACCGAACACATCAAGACCAACAAGAAGGACTTCCATTCTCTCCGCGGTCTGTCTGCGATGGTTGCAAAGCGCAAGAACCTTCTCAAGTACTACGGCGAAA
>JAEEGK010006108.1_pt1 | contig 28999 bp, 13 predicted proteins | sample 8958771 | NCBI WGS metagenome assembly JAEEGK01 (sample SAMN16246547, study PRJNA631951) | gut metagenome | biome: gut microbiome; feature: rumen; material: SC-attached | host: Bos | place: Iran: Karaj | collected 2018-10 | reverse complement strand
GGGTTTCCAAGAGGGTGCTATCGGCTCTTTCTGCAATTGGATGACGGGGAGTCCTTCGTCGATGGCTGCGTGTATGACAAGGCTTTCTCCTTTCGAGATACCTGGCGACACAAGCACGACACCCTCACGTGCTTCGTTGAGCTGGCGGTCGCGCTCACGGCGATAGCTGTCCGTTTGTTCCGTTGGGAGTCCTGCCTGCTTATCACGGCGATGATAGAACACCTGCTCCTTCTCGGCACGTTTCAGCAAGAAAAGAGCCCCGAAAGCGGCAAAATCATGAGTGCCGATGCGCAGATGGAGACGGCGCTCCATCAGATGGGGCAGCTGCCGCCGTATCAGTGCGCGCAAGGGGTTGTCGGCCATATAGCGCTTCACATTCTCCAGCATGCCCGGCCGCTTGATGACGCGGTCGTGATAGCCCCGCTCAAAAAGAGGCGGTCCTGAGGGCCTTACCACCACCGCGGTACCCACAGCTGGGACCGCAGCTGACGCAGCGGGAACAGCAGCCACAGCGGGAACAGCAGCCACAGCAGTGCCCGCCGCATAAGCGGCGGTCTGTTTCTTCGCCCACCAAGCGCGGGAGCAGCCGCCCTTGAAACTGCTAATGACATGCCCCAGGCGCTTCCCCTCCGGCAGGCGTTCCCTAACATAAAGGAGCAGGTGCAGATGATCAGGCATGATTGTCGCTTGCCAAAGTTCAATCTGGGGATAGAGACGGCATATCTTTGGCAGCTCTTCTTCTTGAACAGCGCGGCCAAGGTCGCTAAGAACAATGTGGGGGAACGTTGCTGACCCACGTGGGGCTCTGATGTCGCCTACCAAATGTCCGAAAAGTCCATGTCGCCCTTCTATACATAGTGTGACCATATACAAGCCAGCATGGCCATAGTCCTGCCATTCGGCACGACGATGCTGGTTGTGCTGGATGGCGTGAGGCTGCAGTCCGCGCCGTATCAGATCCTCCTTAGAGGTGGGCATAGAGAAGCATGTTTGGGTACTATTTGCGGATCAGGGTAGAGCCCAAAGTGCCAACCTGTACGGCATAGACACCGGCGGGGCTTCCTGCGGGCAGGGTGATGCTGCCACCGGCAAGACGCGTAGCGGTGACGAGGCGTCCGTCGGTGGTATAGATGTGCACGGGGGTACCGTCGGCTGCACCGTCGATGAAGAGCCGCCCGTCCGTCATGCGGAAGGTGACGCCCTGCGGCTGGTGCTGCGACAGGCCGGGAATGCTGGTGGACAAGCCGAGGATGTCGAGCAGTCCAGCATAGGCATCAATCTCGCCCCAGCCATAGAAGATGTTCTTGCCGGTTCCCGAGAAGTCAGGCTCGGGCTGGTGGCTGGTACGCTCAATGACGCCGAGGATGTCCTCTGGGGTGAGATCGGGCTTGGCCTGCAGCCACAGGGCGATGACACCAGCGGTAATCGGCGTGGCCATCGACGTACCGCTCATGGCCCACATAGCATAGTCGCGGCCGTAGTGACGGGCACGGTATGCCGCACGCGGGGTGACCTCCTTTTTGGTGGCTTCGTCATCGCCATTCTTCTTGTAGAAGCTGTTCAGCGCAGAGAGGATGTTATGACCGGGCGCCACCACATCGGGTTTGATACGCCCGTCGACAGTTGGTCCGCAAGAACTGAAACTGCTGAGATGACCTTCTTCGCTTCCCAGCGCAATATAGGTGGCGGGCTCACCATTGACGTTGGTAAAATTCGTGCGGTGGTGCATGGCACCGACGGTGATGGCACGATCCAGGAAGGCGGGGGCGCCAATGGTGCCGACGTTACAGCCACGTGAATTGACGTGGTTCTTGTCGCTGAACACTGTCTTGCCGGGGAACCGGTAGTCGTTGCTCAATTCCAGTCCTACGGGAGTATCAATCTGCAACCGTCCCAGCATGTCAGGGGCTTTGGCATAGCTTTCAGGCAGCATGAGCAACGCGAGGTAACCGATGTGGCCGCCGGCCTGTTTGTCGGGCATGAAGTACACCATGAGCTTGTTGTCCGCCTGCACATATTCACCCATGGTAGCTTCATCCCATTTGTCGGGCTTGGGCAACAGGATGCTGTCCTTATATTCTTCGCCCTTCGACCCGGCATCCTTTGCCGCGCGGGTATCGAAGACGATGGCTTTCTCCAGACCGTCGAAGGTCATCGTGAGGATGAAGTCAGGGGTGTTGTCCTCGCCGCGGATATCGAAAGCATAGAAGGGCTTTTGCGCCGACTTGTAATAGATGGCATGATCGAGGGGCTCGGTGGCGGACTTCTTCAGATAGGTCATCATACCACCATCATTTCCTGCCGCAACGGCGACGATGTGTCCAGGGCCGACGAGCTGGTTGAACACCTGTTCATAGAGTGAAAGGTCGTCAATGAAGTTCGCCGCGGCGCCAAAGCTCCAGTTGACCACACAGGGCTGGCCAGCGGCATCGGCAGCTTCGAAAATCTTATAGAGCTCCACCAGTTCGACGACATTGCTCAATTCCACGTCAAATAAGGTGTCGTCGAAGGGCAAGTCGATGCCGATATGACGCGCCACATAGTCAGCGAAATGGTCCAAGAATTCTTCATTAATGTGGCCGAGGGGGATATAGGCGCCGCGAATGTCGGCCTCGGGAGCCATACCCACGAAATGGCCGTCCAGTCCGTTACCGGCCATCGAACCCATGACGTGACAGCCGTGATTATCGGTATCGGCATTGATGCAGTGGCGTGCCAGCAGCATCTGCTCGGGTGAGGTATAGAACACGCCTACCACATCGTCGTTGGCATCAGGGGCCATCGGATCCCAGAACCACTGGATGCGCGACGTACCGTCAGCATTGCGGAAAGCGGGATGGGTGAAGTCGAAGCCAATGTCCATGACAGCAGCACAGACGCCCTTGCCGGTAAAGGCCTGTGGCAGCGGGGTGGCTGCCGACGCCAGCTTGTCGACACCAAGAATCACCGCCGACGTGTCGTTCTGTATGGCAGACAACTGACTGGCCTCCATGCGCAGGATGGCATCGCTCTGGTCGAGCACGCCGAGGCTGTCCATGGGCAGGAAGGCGGCACAGATGCCATGGCCGAAGTCCTGCCATACCACACCGCCCTTCTGTTTCACAGTGGATGAACCATCGGTACTACTCACCAGCGCAAGCATATATTTCATCACCGGACGGTCCTGTACGCGCAGCGGTCCGCCATGCTGTCTCACGGCTGTCTGCTGTTGCCGGTACTGTTCAAGCAACCAAGGCGACATCTTGCTGCCACCCGCAACCACCTGGGCCCAAAGCCCCATAGCGCACATCAACGTCAGTGCAAAACAAACAAATTTCTTCATTTTAATCACTATTTTCGCTAATTGTATTTTCACTCTGCAAAGATACGAAAAAATTACGAAAACACCAAAAGAAAACACATCTATTTTCATTTATTTTTCAGCCTCCGCGGCGGGCGGCTCACAATCATCAGCAAGAGCCTTTTCTTGTGTCACGGAAGCCTTCTGACAGGGAACGAGAGCCACTTATTCGTGATACTATAATAAATAGGTAGTCGACGAGTCGACAAGTCGACAAGTCGACAAAACGAAAATGAAAAAACGACAAAACGACAAAACGACAAAACGACAAAATGAAGTGACAAGTGACAAAGTGACAAGTGACAACGCGACAGGCGACAGGCGACAATTGCTCTTTTCATTTTGCACAAAACACTCACGATAAATTTATATATATTATATATATATTATAATATATATATAATATATATAAATTATTATTACATAATAATTTATGTCTCCTTTGTCCACTTCCCCACAAGCTTTTTCAGTTTCAACACACGAAATGTCGCTTTGTCGCCTGTCGCCAACAAAAAAAACATTTTGTCGTTTTGTCGTTTTGTCGCCATTTTGAAAATAACTTTTGTCACTTGTCACTTTGTCACTTCGTTCTGTCAGCACAACCCCGATTTTTCGATGAAATGGGCGTTTTTTACTGCTGGGCGAGGAATTCCTGGGGAGTGACGCCGGTGAGGCGCTTGAAGGTGGTTTGGAAATAGGTGCGGGTGTTGAAACCGCAGTGTTCGGCGATGGTGTCATTGTTCCATTCGGGATGGAGGGTAAGCTGTTGCTTGGCCTCCTCGATGCGATGGTAGGTGAGCCAGGGGTTGAACAGGCCCTGGCGGGTGGTCTTAAGCCAGGCGGAGAACAGGTAGCGCGGCAGGTGCATCTCGTCGGTGGCCGTCTGGATGGTGATACCGGCATGCAGATGTCCTCCACGAGCGAGCCAACGGTCGACGGCGGCGGCGATGCGCTTCATGTCGTGCTCGGAGAGTTCGCCGCCAGCATCGTTGTCGGCAGCGGCCTGCTGTTCGTCCTCCTGCAAGGAACGCTCGACCTGCTGCAGATCGTGCAGTCGGTGACGGTCGAGTCCGTAGCCATAGAAGCTGACGACGGTATAGCTGATGCAGAAGAAGATGATGAGGGTATAGACGACCAGCAAGGGTCCGGACCAGAAGATGACAGCCGGGGCGAAGATGGCCGAGAGGGATAGCAGCATGGTACTGTTGCGCATCCAACGGATGACGCCACGGCGCTCGCGGTCGAAATAGTTGTCCATGGCCAAGCGCACGCGACGGAACTCCTGCCACAGGCGGGCCGTGTAGTGGAACTGCATGGCGGCATAGACGATGGCACTGAGGACCTCGGCAAAATAAAGCCGCCGGGTGACGGCAAGGACGCCGTGGCCTGCGGTGGGATTGGCACCAAGGAGCAGGATGACGACAACGACATAGCAGCCTAAACCGACGAGCCAGTCCTGACGGCGCAGGGAATTCTGACGCAGTAGGTTGAGAATGGCCATGCCGAGGAGCCACGCGCAGGGAATGAAGAAGAGCAGATTGACCAATACGGCGGGCTCGACGCCCATCTGGCGGAAATGTAGCGTGTATTGCAACAGGAACTGCACGGGCAACAGCGCCGTACCAGCCACCATGAGCCAGCGGGAACGATTGTAGACCTGTCCGCCCTCACCACGCAGGGGCAGCATGAACACCAGCATCAGGGTCAAGAAACCCGTCAGCGTGATGGCAGCGAACTGGATGTGCTCGATAGGAATCACGCGGCAAAATTACGAATTATCGGGCAAAAAAACAAAGAAAAAAATGACTTTTTTAAATACGAAACGTGTATTTTTACAATTGATTTCAAAAAACGCCCATTTCATCGGGAAATGACAATGATATTGGGGGTGTTCAAATTCTCACAATTTGAACACCTGATTCTTAATTTTTGAACACCATTCTTAATTTTTGAACACCTTATATTATTTTAATTTTGTACCTTTGCACCAGAAAAATAAAAAACTGAAGGGGTCGGCCATAGACCCTACCATTTAAAAGTCGAAGCCCATGATTGTCCAAGACCTATATTACATCGTCCTGCTGACAGCCGCCATCGCGAACATCGTAATGAGCGCTGCGCTGTTGGAGGGCAATGTCAACTACAGCGAATACACGGTGTATCGCCGTTCGCGACTGCTGACGGCGCTGACGCTTCTGGTTTTCGCGGCAGGTTTTGTGGCCCACAGCCAGCTGTGGTGGCGCGAAACGTGGCCCGTAGGAGCTTCGGCACTGTCGGTGAGCTATTTCCACATGGCGGCGGTGCTGTTTGGCTGGAGCCACATCTCGCTGCTCAATCCCAACTATCTCACCAAAAGTATCGTCGTCCGCGACGTCAGCATCCTCGTCCTGGGCCTTATCGCCTACTGGACATCGGCAACGACATCATTCCTCACTCCTCATTTCTCATTCCTCATTTTCTTCGCCCACGCGCTGTGGATATCGTACATATTCTATAGTACGCTCATGCGCGTGCGCAGAATGACGAAGCAGTTGCCGCAAAACGACGACAATGCGCGCTGGTGGACGGACGAGAGCCGGAGGATGGTGATAGGTTTCCAGCGGTCGATCCGCGTCAGCTGCCACCTCATCGTCTTCTTCGGTCTGGGCAGCATCGTGGTGACAGCGGCATTCCCCAGGCATCAGTGGCCGTTCATCGTCCTGATGGCCCTGGGCATCGCCGTGTTCTGTTACATCTACTACGGACTGGTGAACTACGGCTCGGTGATCGAAGCCGGCACCAACGCCACCGAGGACATCTATTCATTAAGAAAAAAGAACAAAAACGAAATAGAGATGAAACGATTTAGAACTGAATTACAGGCATTTTTCCTGTTGGCGGTACTGCTGATAGTCCCCGCCCAAAACGTGAAAGCCGATGAGGATGTGGCACGAATCTACATCCCCACCATCGACATGACAGTCACCCCCAATGGCGGTAGCGGCACGCGCACCTTCTCGGTGATTACACCCGGCCAACCGTATTTCACCCTCTTCATCTGGTTCCTGAACGACAACGGCAGGAACAGCTACTGGAAGGAAGCCCCGACACTGGAAATCGACAAACACACTGTCGTGCTGAAGGACCTGTTCGGCGACAGTGAGCCTCCCAAGGTTCATTGGTCCCAGCTGACCTGCGAAGACCGAGGTAAGGTACATTACTGGGTGCGCTACAAGACGTGGTTCGACGTCGACAAGTCGAAATTCTCGGAATTCGGTTCCGAGAATCCCACGATTCCCATGCTCGACAATCCGGAAGACCACTACTTAGTGGTGGACATCCTGTTCCCCGAGAACGAGGTGGGCGACACGCACGATATTTCCGTATACGGCGAACTCGTCATCGACCAGGATAAGGACGGTGCCGTCGTAACTTATGCCAAGGACTTCAACGGCAGAACTACGCTGGAGACGGTGAAGACTAAGGGTCCCTTCGACGCCAGTATGATAGACTCCAATGGCAAAATAGCCCAGGAAAGAGGTATGCTGACGTGGACCAATCCCGCCGAGCTGACGCTGAAATCGCCCGAAATGTCGAAGAACAAGAAGGACGACTGGGGGCTTTACCAGATGTACCTCGACGGCACTTGGAGCGACTATGTCAAAGAGGGCAAGATTACCAGCAAGAAGGCGTACAACAGGAACAGCGATTTCATCGCCATCGATTCCGTGGCGATGGCCTACTACTACCACACGGCAGTGGACTGGAGCGATACGCTGCGCCACAATGCCAACTCCAGACAAGCGAAGTATGAGTATGTCAAGACGTCGTTGGGTAATTCCTGGAACGACGCCATCAACAACCGCCAGTTATACGCCGACGGCACTGGCTACATCTGGGGAGACACTTTTACTGTTATTCCCAGTGGCAACCCCGGAAGCGACGGAACCTTTACGGGCGGCAGCTTCATATTCCAGCGTAAGGACAACCAGCACTTCACCCACCTGGCACTGCTCGATGCACAGGGTGATACGCTGACCCAGTGGCGTGGCTGTTCGCAACAAGAGAGCCTCACCATCCCGCAAGGCAAGACGGTGAAGTACATCTACATCGAATGCGACGGTCTTATCTACGGCTACCCGGTGCGTTTCGTGAAGAGTGGAATCATGGACCCCGACGACGTCGTCTACCCCTCGGAACTGACGGCGACGCCTAACCCCTGGAACAGCGAGATTGCGCTGAAGTGGAAGGCCAACGACATCAGTACGATCGATTTGACCCATAAAAACTATGACGGCAATTACGACATCTACCGCGACGGCGAATATATTGGTTCGGTAGACGGAAGCACCAGTTCCGATTACTCGTATATCGACGGCAAGGCTGAATTCGACAAGAAGTACACGTACACCGTCAACTACATTCCCAAGACGTGGACCGACACGATACCCACGCCATGCGTCACCGATACCGTGATGAGCACCATGAAGCATACGGTATCCATCACCGACTTCCAGGGCTCGGCCATCGCCGACGGTTACAAGCTGTCGTGGAAGCTGGACTGCAACCTCAACAAAACGGCAGGCTACGAGTTCAAGCTCTACCGCAAAGAGATAACCCCCGACATGGGCGTTCCCACCCCCGCTGACTTCGACGGTCTGGAACCGATAAAGATCATCGGCGTCACGAGTACACAGCCCACGGCGTACACGTATACCGACAAGGACGTCAACTCGACGTCGAGCTATGCCTACATGGTGGCCCTGGACGCACAGGAAACCACCATCACGGCGACCTGTATGCCCGACGGCCATCCCGACAGGTCGCACCCCCACGGCATGTGGGCGTCGTGCGGCACCCATTCCGACTACATCCACATCGAATGGGAAGCCGACGTGCGCAGTGGCGACAAGATGGTCTACAAGCTCTACCGCCACGTCATCGCGGAGGGCGAGCAGAACATCAACTCGAAGGAACAGTCGGACAATGCACACTTGCAGTGGGACTACCTGACCACCATTGAATCGAGTGAAAAGAACGTCGCTTACGACGACCATACCGCCACGCCAGGCAACTACTATGCCTACGCCGTCATGTCGAGCGTCAACGGCTCGAGCGACGTCACCTATATGGGCTGCGACGGATTCATCCGCAACACCGGCATCATCAACGGCCGCGTGAGCTACGAGGGCGGCAAATATGCCGTCGAGGGAGCCCGCATCGACCTGCTGGCAACGGGTGCCGTGGGCAACGAACTGTTCAACTCGCTCAGTCTCAGCGGCGATCAGAGCGGTCTGCGCTGGGCCATCAGCGAGAAGCAGATGCACAACTACTTCCGCAACCGTCCCTTCAGCGTGCAGATGTACGTTAATCCCGACAACGGGCAGGACGGCCGCTGTCTGTTCGACATCAACGGCACCGTGAGTCTCGCACTCAGTGGCGACGGCAGCGCGGACGGCTATGCACTGACAGCCACTGCCGGCAGCACGACGGTCACCTCGCAGCTGCACCTGAAGCCTAGCCAGTTCACCAGCCTGGCATTCACCTACGACGGTAGCGGCAAGGGCTGGATTCACCTGATGGCCCCCGACTCGCTGGGACACATCGCTTCCGAACAGCTGTTCGATAATGTGGCACTCACGTGGACCGCTGATCAGGCAGGAGTGCTGACCATCGGCACCACCTGCGACACGCTGCGCAGCATGCGGGGCTACATCGACGATGTGCGCCTCTTCACCCGCCAGCTCAGCACGTCGGACATCGAGAAGAATTACAACCACTACATGGGCGGCACGGAAAGCGACCTGGTGGCCTACTGGTCGTTCGACGAGCCCATCTCGACCCTGCGCCGTGCCTACGACTACTCGTCGACGGGTTCCACGGCCAACGAAAACCACGCCAAGGTGATGGCTGCCCAGCGCAACAGCGACATCCGTCCTACGACAGAACAGCTCGCGCTATTCTCTCTGACCGACACCGACGGCCACTACACCATTCAGAGCATTCCGTATGCCAACAGCGGCAACGGCATCGGCACGGGCTACGACATCATTCCCTCGAAGAATGCCCACCAGTTCGACCCCGTCAGCCGTCATATCACCGTATCGGCTGATCAGACGACGTTCGACGACATCAACTTCACCGACAACAGCAAGTACACGGTGCGCGGCTTCGTCTATTACGAGAACACCACCTATCCCGTCAAGGGCTGCCGCTTCCTCATCGACGGCACGGAGGTGAGAACCGTCAACAACGACATCGTCACCAGCGACGACAAGGGTGAATACCGCTTCGAGATTCCCATTGGCAACCACGTCATCAGCGTCGTGAAGGACGGCCACACGTTCCTCAACGGCGGACACTATCCCGCCACGGGCACGTTCAACTTCAACAAGGACGTCAGCCACCTGACCTTCTTCGACACCACGAAGGCCATCGTCACAGGCCGTGTCGTCGGTGGTGCCATCGAAAAGGAGAAGCCGCTGGGACTGGGTCTCAGCACGGCCACGGTGGGTAGCGCCACCCTGCGTCTGCTCACCAGCAGCAGCATGGAGGATGCCCGCAACATGAATGTCCGTCTCGACTCCATCTCGGGTGAATTCATCGCTGCCGCCGATACGCTGTATTACGAGCAGGCCAACCCCGACCGCGTGCAGAGCATAGCCTATATTGGCAACAAGCAGGACGGCCAGGGCGACGTGAAGACCATCTACATCAAGACCGACCCCCGTACGGGTGAGTTTGCCGTCAAGCTGCCTCCCGTACCGTATTATATCGAGACCATTGTCGACAACAACACCGAGGCCACGACGGCCCTGAAGGAGAAGGTGCTGCTCGACTGCTCGGACGTGACGCGTTGGCAGCGTGCCGCTGAGACTCAGATGTCCAGCGCCGGAAAGGTCGACACCCTGGCCACGTTCGACTATAACACAGCCTTCGTGCAGACCTACTTCGCCGCACCCGCCATCAGCGTCGTCCAGAACGGCAGCAACGAGGGTGTCTTCGGCGAGAAGAACGTGCCGGCAGGAGAACTGGGCGCTACGAAGGATACCTACACCGAGATGGGCGGCGTGGTGACCTACAACTACGGCGTGCCCATCTTCACACAGGGCATGTCCTATCGCCTCGACGTCTCGGCCTACGAGCAGTACTTCAACTACGATGCCGACGCCGAGCACCCCATCGAGACACGCATACCGTCGACGGAAGGCCTGCTCACCATCTCGAATCCCATGACGCAGGATGCCGACACCGTGGCTTTGGCACCGCTCGACTCGCTGGGCCGCTACGTCTACACGTTCCAGCCGCTGAAGGTCAACGAGGTGGCACCGTACACCCAGCCGCTGAGCTTCGCACTGACCATCGGCGAAAACGTCTATCCCTGGAACTGGACCTACCGCGGGAAGGACGAGCCGCTGCAGTGTCTGGTGCTGGGTACCAAGGTCACTGGCAACACCAGCGTCACCGCAGGTCCCGACGCTCTCATCAACATCATTCGCGACCCCTTCGGCAGCAATTCCAGCGTGACGTGGGAGAAAGGCTCCGAACTGTCCTACGGCTTCGACGTGAAACTCAAACTTGCACTCAACTGGGCAAACACTATGGAGAATGAAGGAGGGTTGGATGTAACCATGGCCTCTGGTGTGGGAACATATATCTTCACAGGTTCATCTTTAGCTGCCGGCGTATCCGAAGGGTTTTCATGGAAGAACAGCCTCGACGTCAACGGAGGCAGCACGTGGAGCTTTGAGAACACACAGTCCGTCTCCACTTCGTCGGAACCCCACTTCGATGGTCCCAATGGCGATGTCTTCGTGGGCATGTCCACATCCTTCATCTATGGCGACGGTCTGCAGGTGATGCTCGTCGACGATCAGGCTGGCGACTACCGCATAGGTACCCAGCCCACCGTAGCCGTGACGCAAGGCATGGATACGAAGTTTGCCTACAGCCAGGACTACATCATCACCCAGCTCATCCCCAACTTCAAGCGGTTGCGTGAGGTACGCCTGCGACAGGTCAGCCAGGAATATCTGGAAACAGCCAGGTCGCAATTCCACAACGACACCGACTCCATCGTCTACATGACCAGCCTGACGCCCGACGACCCGCGTTTCGGCACCAGCCTCGACGACCCCGTTTGGGGCGACGATGCTGTCAGCTACTACAAACTGAACTGGGGCCCCGACAGTCTCTACTATTATGGTCCCAGCTACACCGCCTTCCTGCCCGTCAGCGGCAAGTACGCCGACGAAGAGGAGTCGTGGGATGCCATCAGGACCATCAACAGCAATATCCAGATTTGGGAAGGCTTCCTCGCAACGAACGAAGAGTCGAAGGTGAAAGCCATCAACCGCGAGCCCAAAACAACCATCAGTTTCTCCGGTACGACGCTTTCCTATGACCATATTGAAACGACGACAGGTTCCGAGGGCATCAGCTTTGAGACAGCAGCCAGCGTCTATCAAAAGTACAAAGTCGGAGCAAAAATAAAAAACACAGCTACAAATACAGCTTCAGGCAGTTACGGTATCGAGTATGAGCAATCATTCAACCCCTCGCTCATCTTCGGCCAGACCATGCACTCCTCCTACACGGTGAACATTGCCGACAACGTTGCCAACAATACCCACGAGATGGCCGTGTACGATGCCGACGACGGCTTCGGCTACATCTTCCGACAGGTCAGCGGACAGACCAGCTGTCCCTACGAGGGTCTGCAGCTCACGAAGTACTACGAGCCCGGCGACCACGAGCTGTCCAAGGCCACCACGCAAATCGAGGTGCCTCACATCGACTGCGACCAGCGCATCGTCACTGCAGCCGATCCTGACGAAGGCGCCTTCTTCAACCTGAAGCTCACCAATCCCTCGATAGCCCAGATGTATGATACTACCTTCAGCGACTTCATCCTGCAGGTGGTCAACGACAAGTGGGGCAGCCAGGCCAAGGTGCATTTCAACGACGACGACAACACGAACCGCTATTACGTGTCACTGGCTCCCGGCGACAGTGCCATGATCACGATGTATGTGAAGCCCAAAAACAAAGAGGTGATTCATCTCGACAGTCTCCACCTCTGCTTCTACTCCGAATGTCAGAGCAGCATCAGCGACGACATCATCGTGGCGGCACACTTCCAGCCACAGGCCGAGAAGATTGAGCTGGCCTCGTCGCGCACACTCGTCAATACCGCCACCGACAGCACCCTCGTGCTGACCGCTACGGGCTACAAGCCCACGAGCACCATCCTCAACGCCGTGAAGCTGCAGCAGCGCAAGCAGGGCAGTCCCGATTGGGCTACACTGCACAGCTGGGTAACGGGCGTGCCAGCCGGCGACAACGAGAGTGCACTCGTCAGCGAGCGCATCGACACGCTGATCGATATGCATAGCAACATCGCCTATCCCGACGCCACCTACGAGTTCCGTGCCGTCACCGACTGCACGGTAGCCGGCGAGAGCGTGCTGGGCGAGAGTCCGACCATCACCGTCGTCAAGGACGTCACGCTGCCCCGTCCGCTCTATCTGCCCGAGCCTGCCGATGGCATTCTCAACCCCGGCGACAACATCACGGTGACCTTCAACGAGGACATCTACTCGCAAAGTCTGAACAAGCCCGACAACTTCAGCCTACAGGCGGTGCTCAACACCGACTCTGTGGCCCATGAGGTGGCGCTGCGTCTCGACGGTGCCACGACACCGGCAGCCACCACGCAGGCCGACCTGATGCTGGGCAACACGTCGTTCACCGTCTGCACCTGGCTCAAGGCCTCCGGCACGCCAGGCACCATCCTGCGCCACGGCGAGGGTGCCAATGCCCTGCGCCTGAACCTCGATGCCGACGGCCACCTGACGGCCTACATCACCGACGAGAACGGCATGGCACAGCCCTACACCTCGACGACCACCATTCCACGTGACGAATGGGTTTACCTCGGCGTCAGCTACGACGTCAATGCCGGTACCCTGTCGGCCCACTACACCAGTGCCAACAACGAGGACGTGCTCATCGGCGGCGTATCCGTCGGCCAGCATGCCACGTCGCAGGGCCGCATCTATCTGGGCGAGAACCTCCAGGGTGCCATGCACGAACTGTCGTTCTACAGCACCAGCCTCGACTGGACCTCCATCAAGATGCAGATGTACGAGGGCAAGAGCCACAGCAAGCCGTCGCTCGTCGGCTATTGGCACCTCGACGAAGGCCACGGCACCAAGTCCGAGGACCTCGCCCGCAGCCGCCACATGCTTATCGCATCGCCCACGGCATGGTATCTCGAAAACGAAAATATCGCGCTCGCCCTCGGCGGTACGGCCAGCGTAGCCATCCCCTTGGGCGAACTGTCGGCCAAGGAGTCCGTCAGCTTCCTCATCGAGGCATGGGCACTCGACAGCGGCAGCCCCGCGGAGAGCGCCTCGCTGTTCAGCCTCGACAATGGCGGCAAGCTCGACCTCGTCGTCACCGGCGACGGCAACCTGAAGCTCGTCACCGACAGCACGACCGTCACGACGACCGTGGCACCGTTCACCCCGAACGAGTGGCACCACGTAGCCCTGAACGTGCTGCGCGGCACAGCCAGCGAGGCCAACCTCATCGTCGACGGCACGTCCGTGCTCACCCTGCCTACCAGCGCTGTGCCCGCCCTCGAGGGAGCACGCCTCTGGCTCGGTCGCGGCATGACGGGAGCCATGGACGAGGTACGCCTGTGGCACGGCACCAACACCCAGGCCACCATCGTCGACCGCATGTACACCCGCATCGACGCTACCGACGAACGCGGACTGGTGGGCTACTACCCCTTCGAAAAGTCGACCTACGATGAATACGACCAGCGCGTCTACGGCTTCTCGCTCCAGAATTTCGGCTACGAGCATAAGGCCTCTACCGCCCTCGTCACCGACGGTGGCGCCGTGGCTCCTCAAGCTGCGGGCAGCGCCCCCGGTCTGAAGTCGGCACCGCATAAGATGCTCCTCGACTTCGACTTCGTAGCCGACGAGCGCACCGTCTCCATCACCCTCGACCACAGCCCGCAGGCCCTCGAAGGGTGCATCGTCAACACCACGCTGCACGACTTCTACGACATGCACACCAACGTGGGTAATCCCGTCACGTGGAGCTTCGTCGTCCGTCAGAATCCGCTGACGTGGAACACCACCGAGGTATCCACCAAGGTGTCGGCCGGCAACGGCGGTACGTTCACCGCCACACTGACCAACATGAGTGGCACGACGCAAGACTGGTCGTTCGTCGAACTGCCGTCATGGCTCACCGCCAACATGACGTCGGGCACCATCCTGGCCAACCAGACGCAGGACATCGAGTTCACCGTGCCCAGCGGCATCGCCATTGGCAAGTACTTTGCCACCGTCAGTGTCCGCGCCGCTATCGGTATCGATACACCGCTCGACATCAGTGTCAGCGCCGAGGGTCAGCGTCCCGACTGGTCCAAGCCCGAGGGCTATGACGATTATATGACTGTCGTTGCACAGATCAAGCTCGACGGCATCGTCTCCACCGATCCCGACGACATGCTCGGAGCATTCACCGACCCCGCCGACGGTGGCTTAGGCGAATGTCTGGGCGCCGCTCAGCCGACGTATAACGAAAGCCGCGATGCCTACTACGTCCGACTCATGGTCTACGGCAACAGCACCATCGTGGGCGACACCGTCCGCTTCCGCATCTACGACGCATCGACGGGTCTCACCTACCCCCTGACGAATGTCTCTGAGCCCGTCCTGTTCGCCATCGACGGTTCGGCAGGCAGCTTCGACTACCCCGTCATCGTCGAGAACACCGACAAGGTGCTGCAGACCCTGCCGCTCTACCAGGGCACCAACTGGGTGTCGCTCTACCTGTCGCCCGACAAGAACCGGGTGTCTGCCCTCTTCCGGCCTGTCACCGGCCAGATCAGCGCCATCGACTTTGCCGACGGCCAGACCGTCAGCTACGATGGCACCGCATGGAGTGCCGACCATCCGGTAGGCACTGCCGAGATGATGAAGGTCGGCATGAACGCCCAGGCCGAGCTGCCCGTCGTCGGCGACGCAGTGAATCCTGCCGACTACCCCTTCACCATCAAGCCCGGCAACAACTGGATTGGCTTACCTTCCGGCAACGCCATGCCCATTGGCGACGCCTTTGCCGCCCTGTCGCCCGTCGAGGGTGATCAGGTGAAGGGCCAGACGGGCTTCAGCATCTACGAGAACACGTCGTGGGTGGGCGACCTGCAGTTCCTCGAGCCCGGCCAGGGTTACGTCTACACCTCCGGCGCCGACCACGAGAAGATGTTCTGCTTCCCGTCCGCCGTTCCCGCCCGACAGGGAGTCCGCCGCCCCGGCAACCTCAAGGGCATTGCCGCCAACTACCGCTACGCCCACAACATGGCGCTGGTGTGCACCGTCCACGACGAGTATGGCGAGCCCGCCGACGTCACCTCCGTCGAGGTGTACGATGCCACGGGCGAACTGCGTGGCCGCACCACCCGTCTGTTCCGCGACAGCCTGCTGCTGCTCGTCGTCAGTGGCCAGACCGAGGGTGAGCCGCTGGTAGTCAGGGCCAACGTTCGCGGTGCCGACGACGGACAGTATGCTACGCTGCTCCACTTCAGGCGCGACCACCTCACGGGCACCCTGCGCCGTCCGCTGGTCGTCAGCGCCGCCACCACCGACATAGCGGCACTGCTGTTTGCTGCCGACAGCCAGCTGGCGGTCTACAACATCGCCGGTCTGACGGTCTATCAGGGTCCCGCCTCGCAGTTCGACAAGCATCAGCTCCTGCCCGATGCCGTCTACATCATCCGCGAGACAACCAGCAACGGCCAGGTTAACACCTACAAAGCCAAGCTGGACCGATAAACCAACACACACTCTATACACAAAGAATCCGAGCTACTGCCCGGATTCTTTTTTTGATAAATTTTCTGGATATTTTTTATAATTTTGAGGGTTTCAGCCCGACACCCAACAATCCGTTTCATTCTCTGACCGCTGGTCAGAGTGTGGCGTTGCGAGCGTTCAATCCATGGTTCTTTTTAAAATAAATCCAATTTTATTTTGCATTTTACTCGATTTTCACTACCTCTGACTTTGTCGAAGATACTTTCGCTCGAAAAAGTTCAAATAAAATTTGGCTTTTTGCTCACTTATTCGTACCTTTGTCCGCGATATGGTGATGTGCTGGTGTTTCACCGGTGCATGAAAAGGGAATCAGGTGTGAGACCTGAGCAGTACCCGCTACTGTGATCTTCGTTATGGAAAGTCCAAAGGAAGCCACTGACAAAAGACATTGAACATTGAACGTTGTTGGGAAGGCGGACTTTTCGGAGAGAGCCAGGATACCTGCCTATCGGACGAGCAGAAGCGAAAGCCCCGGGAATAGGGCCGCGCAGATGAAAAAGATGATGAATAATGAGAAAAACGCTATTTAGTCTGATAGCCGTGCTCCTTGTTGGGAGTACTGCCTATTCACAAATACACAAGATGGAGCGCCAGGATTCATCTGTAGTGCAGCGAACGTATAATCTGAACCCCGTGGTGGTGACGGGTTCCGGGCATCACCAGCGACTGAAAAGTACGGCGACACCAGTCAGGGTGCTGTCGAGCCAGGAGATTCGCGAACAGGGCATCACGACCTTCGACGGAGCACTGATACGCATGATGCCTCAGGCGTCGATGGCACCGAGCAGCATGGGAACTTTTTTACGGTTGAACGGTCTGGGCAACAAATATATCCTGATACTGATAAACGGCCAGAAGCTGACGGGCGACATATCGAACAACGTCGACCTGAACCGCATCAACATGAGCCGCGTGAAGCGCATCGAGGTGCTGGACGGGGCAGCATCGTCGCTGTATGGATCGGATGCCATAGCGGGTGTCATCAACATCATTACCGACCAACCGACACAGGACGTCATCAGCGTCACGTCGGACACACGCATATCGGGACATGGCGTACTGACGGAAGCCGTGGGACTGGACATCTACAAGAACGGATTCGGATCGTACACTTCGTTTATGCACGACCGCGCCGACAGTTACCGCAACAACGACCTGGAATACAAGAAGGGCTCGGACACCGAGACGCAGCCGTCGATAGCCCCGCTGTTTACCGGCTACCGTTCGAACATCATCGGACAGAAATTCACCTACGCGCCCAACGAGGACCTGGCGCTGAATGCCGGGCTGGACTATTCGTATAAGATGACCGACCGTCCCGACAGCCGCGACGACGTGACAGGTGGCACGGACTACGAGATGCGCTACAAAGGGCTGCGATGGAATGTCGGCGGAATCTATAAGTTTACCGCCAAGAACTCGCTGCAGGCGGACTTCGTGGTGGACCGTTTCCGCTATGGCAAGGAGTACGACGTAGAAACGAAGGACTATCAGGTTGGCGACTATGTGCAGTCGAAGAAACAGCGCATGATGGAAGGCAAGGTGAAGGCCATTCTGGGACTTACCTCGAACTCGACGACCATCTTCGGAGCCGACTGGCGCAAGGACTACCTCACGGCCACCAGTGGTAACATCGACCAGCACGTATATACGCTGGCGGCCTATGCCCAGCACGAGATGAAGTTCCTGAAGGACTTCACGGCGACGCTGGGGTTGCGACTGACGCACCACGAGACCTTCGACCAGCACCTGACGCCAAAAGCCACGCTGATGTATGCCCCGGGCAATTTCCGGTTGCGCGCCACGTACTCGGCAGGATTCCGTGCACCGGGCCTCGACGAGTTGTACTATCACTACTTCTCGGTGAATCGCGGCAAGGCGCAGATCAGTTTCGGCAATCAGAACCTGAAGCCCGAGAAGAGCAACTACTTCGCGCTGAATGCCGAATACCGTGACGACGTGATTGCCGTCAGCGTGACGGGATACCTGAACCGCATCAACGACATGGTGGTGAGGCAGAACGTGGACGTGGACGACGCCACCCGAAAGATGCTGATGGCCGAGTTCCCCGAGATGACGCAGGACCAGGCCGACAAGATGGTGAGCTACGCCCTATATCAGAACAGCGACCTGGGTGACGTGAAAGGCATGCAGGTGAACGCATCGGCCAACATCTTCAAGGGCTTTAACCTGTCGGCCAACTACGTGTATACCTACGCCAGGAGCAAGAGTGGTGACGAATGGACTGTGCTGGAACGTAGCATCCGCCACGCCGCAACCGTTGCCGCCAACTATCACCACGCATGGAGACGCTACGGACTGACCGTCAACCTGAACGGCAGACTACAGTCAAAAACCTATTATACGGGCAGTTACGAGGATGCACCGGGATTCGGGGTATGGAACCTGAATACGACGCATTCGCTGGACGTGGTGAAGTGGGCCTGGTTGGAGCCCAGCATCGGCATCGATAACATCTTCGACAAGGTGGACCGCCGTATCGATTCGTCAACCCGCAAATATGCACTCTATTCGCCGGGCCGCATGCTGGTGGTAGGACTCAAGGTGAAATTCAAGTAAATCGGACGCGGAAAAAGATGATGAAGAGAACGATTGTTTTATGGTTCATGGTCGTAGGCTGTTGTCTGCTGATGGGCGGACAGGTGTCGGCTCAGCGCCCCCAAAGCCAGATGCAGGACTCGGTGACGCTGGAGACGGTGACGGTAACCGGTAAGTCGAAGACGCAACGTCTGCGCGAAGGAGCGCTGGCGGTGAATGCTGTCGATGTGCGCTCGCTGGTCGGCTCGATTGGTTCGCTCAGCGGCTTGATAGACCGCACGGCAGGCGTAAAGATTCGCGAGGAAGGCGGTGTGGGCTCTGATTTCGACCTGTCGATCAACGGTATGTCGGGCAATGCGGTGCGCTACTTTGTTGACGGTGTGCCTTTGGACACGAAGGGTTCGGGGGTGACGCTGGCCAATCTGCCCGTGAGCATGATAGACCATGTGGAAATCTATAAGGGTGTGGTGCCGACATGGCTGAGCTCGGACGCCCTGGGCGGTGCCATCAACATCGTGACGAACCGGCGGCGGACGAACTATCTGGACGCGTCGTACGGCGTGGGGTCGTACCACACTCACAAGGGTGACATCAGTGGACAGCTGGTAATGAAGAACGGTCTGACCATCCGTCCGTCGCTGGGTGTGAGCTATTCGAAGAACGACTACGTGATGCGCGACGTGGAGGTGTGGAGCGACGAACAGGACGACTACATCAAGACGGACCGCCGCCGATTCCACGACGACTACCTGTCGGTGATAGGCATGCTGGAAGTGGGATTCACCGACAGGTGGTGGGCCGACGAGATGTTCGTGAGTGCTTCGTACAGCATGCTGGAGAAGGAGATTCAGACGTCGCAGGTGCAGACGAAGGTGGTGGGCGAGGCCGAACGGCAGTCGGATGCATGGGGCATTGCCGCCCGTTACCTGAAGCGCCACTTCCTGACGAAAAACCTAACGGCTGCACTGTCGCTGTCGCACACCTGGGACCACTCGGTGACTGTTGATACGGCATACCGCAAATACGACTGGAACGGAGACTATATCAAGAGTTCGCGCAACGAAATCAATGGCCGAGCCCGTACGCTGCGACACTATAAGCGGCCACTGACCATCGCCCGTGCCGATTTGAACTATGTGCTGGGGGAAGGGCATCTGCTGAACCTGAACTATTCGCTGAACCGCACGGGCAACAACCGGTGGGACGACGTGGACGAGAGCTTTGAACCGGCCAACGACGCACTGACGAAACACATCGTAGGACTGGCGTACAACCAGTCGCTGCTGGGCGGAAAGATGAGCAACACATTCTTCGTGAAGGACTACATCAATCACCTTCGTATTGAACAGACCGACATTCCTACCGTTACAGGGTCGCGCGATGTAGAGCCATCGAGCACCAGCAACAGCCTGGGTGGTGGTGTGGGACTCAGGTTCCAGCCCGTGGAACCCTTTGCCGTGAAAGCCAGCTACGAACACAGCGTGCGACTGCCACTGGCCCGCGAACTGCTGGGAAACGGTACGACCATCTACGCCAACGTAGCTCTGGAACCGGAAAAAAGCGACAACATTAATCTGGGGTTCTTCGGTACGCTGAAGAATGCACGGCACACTTTCTCGTACGAGGTGAATGGTTTCCTGCGCTATGTGGACAACTACATCCAACCGCAGGTGTCGGAAAAGGAGGGTATGATGCAATACGTGAACGAGCCGGCAGTACACATCAAAGGTGTGGAAGGCGAGTTGCGCTACAACTGGGACAACCGACTGCAGCTGATGGGTAACATATCGTGGCAGGATGCCCGCGACCGTCAGGAATTCAAGAACGACGGCAAGCCCTCGGTGACGTTCAACAACCACGTGCCGAACCGTCCGTGGCTCTTTGCATCGGCCGAAGTGCGCTACGATGCAGCACACTTGGTCTCTCACTTCTTACCAATGACCTCTCACCTCTACATCGGCGCCGACTATCAGTGGGTACACTGGTTCTTCCTGTCGTGGGAGGGCTACGGTGCACTGGAGACCAAGGCCCGCATTCCGGAGAAGAACATCGTGGGTGCAAACATCACGTATTCGTGGAAGACGGGAGGACGGAAACGCGGAAACGGAAAGGCACACAGCCAGGAATACAGCGTGTCGCTGGACTGCCAGAACTTGCTGGACGCCACCGTCTACGACAACTACAAATTGCAGAAACCCGGTCGTATGCTGTTTGCGAAATTCAGAATCAATTTACAGTAATACTTAATTTATTATCATTAAACATTAACAACATGAAGAAACTTAAATTTTATCTGATGCTACTGGTAGTCGTGCTGGCTACGAGTGCAAAGGCTGAAAACGTCAAGTATCTGGTGCTGAATGCGGGAGGCGAGGAAACCGTCGTCGCCCTGGCAGACAGTCCGGTGATGACTATCAGCGAAGGTATGTTGAAAGTGACGGTTGGTGGCGAAGAGGTGCTCACGGCATCGTTGGAAAACGGGCTGACCTACAGCTTCAAGGAAGACGGATCGACTGGTATTCAGGAAATCCAGAACGAGGAGGCTCCACGTTTGGAGCGCGGTCACGTCTACATCTCCAACGCCCAGCAGGGCGACATCGTCAGGGTGTTTACCATCGACGGCAAACTGGTGAGCTCGCAGCGCATCGGCGACGAGGGTACGGCTGACGTCGACCTGACCACGCTGAACAAAGGACTCTACATCGTAAAGTCTGCAAAAACAAGTATCAAAGTCATTAACAAATAAACAAGCTAACAATTATGAAAAGATTATTACTCAGCATCGTTGCCATCGTGAGCCTGTGCCTCGGCGTCAGCGCACAGGAGTATCACATGCTCATCACCAAGACCGACGGTACCGTCATTCCCGTGGCCGCCAATGACATCCAGAACGTGTCGTTTGTTCCCATCGATCCTATTCCCGATGTGGCCCGCCACTTCGACCTGACAGTCACCGTAGGCAAGCAGGGCGGTATGGGTCGTGACGTCACTACCATCATGCAAACCCGTCAGTCGCTGACCGAAGGCGATGTAGTAGACTTCAAGGGTGTCGGTGCAGAAATCAATGCCGACTACTCGATGGAGGCCATCTACAAAGGCAAGTACTACTACCAGGTACCGGTATCGTCCGATCGTTTCGTGAAGTTGCAGTTCAAGGACAACAAAATGGAAGTCGTGAAGCAGCGTCCGTTCAAGGAGAACACCTACAAGACGCGTAATTACACCCATGCTTGGCTGAACGACAACACGCTGCTTATTATCTCGACAGACGGTGAGCACAAGAAGGTCATCTGGACGAAGCTGAACACCGACGACATGACTATTATCAGCGAAGGAACGCTGAGCATCGCCGTGGCTGAAGGCTACAATGTGCTGACGACCAGCGGTGTGGCTGCTTATCGCAAGAGCGACAACAAGGTGTTCTACTTCTACTACAACAAGAAGGAGACCAGCGGTAGCAGCAAGACTACGAACGAACCGTTCTTCCGCATTGCCGTCATCAATCCTGAGACGATGGCCGTAGAGCAGGAAATCATCAACAAGGAAGCTGCCCAGATGACTCCGTCGGCATATGGTGAACTGTTGCAGAACGCCATCTTCTTCGACGAGGGTGACAATATGTACGTGTCGGCCTTCAACACTGTCAGCAAGAAGAACATCGGCTGTCTGCTGCGCATCAAGAAGGGCGAGTTCGACTTCGAGGCCGGCTACAACGGATTCCCCGGAGCCAAGGGTAAGCTGCTCAGCGTACAGTATATGGGCAACGGCAAGGTGCTGGCCTATTCGGGCGACAATGCCGTCGGTACGTCTATCGACGTCTATGCCTACTACTACTCTATCGTCGACCTGTACAATAAGACCGTTACCCCGTTAGCCTATAACGGCACCACGATTCCCTACAGCAGCGGTAGCTTCTCGCAGCGTACAGCCGTCGACCGTGCAGCAGGCAAGGCCTATATCGGCGTGAACACCGAGAGCGCCCAGCCTCAGATTTATGTCTACGACATCAAGAGCGGCGAGGTGACCGAGGGCGTGAAGGTGGCCGAGGGTTACTACTTCGAGCAGATCAGACTCATCGAAGACTAAAGGCAGAAGAACGCCGTGCAACCCGCACTCAAGAATCATCCTATAGCATTCCTCTCGTTAGGTCCTGGCGACCCTGAGCTGTTGACGCTCAAGGCCGTCAGGATGCTGCGTGAGGCTGATGCTGTGGTGGTGCCCGTCACAGAAGACAGTGACGGCACAGTGAAATCGCGGGCTGCCGACATCATCAGCGAAAGTTATGCAACGGTCAAGATGCTGTGCTACGCACTGCCCATGCGACGCAACCGCGAAGCCGTCATGAAGGTCTACGACCACATCTGCCACGAGATTACGGAAAGATATCATCGCGGACAGCGCATCGTCGTAGTCGTCGAGGGCGACGTGAGCATCTATGCATCCGTCCATTACGTTATGGACCGTTTGCAGGAACAACATATTCCGGTGACACAAGAGCCGGGAATACCATCTTTCATTGCCGCTGCCGCATCGGCCGGACTCTCTTTGATTAGCCAAAATGAACGTTTAGTCGTGCTGCCAGGCGATGCTGATATCGAGGAGCTCAGACGACTACTGACGAGCCGGCATGTGGTGGTTGTGATGAAACTGTCGCAGTGTCAGCAGGTGCTGAAAGACTATCTCGTCCAGTATCCTGCCACGCTGTGTCACTATTTTGAGAATGTAGGCACGCCGAAGGCATTCCACACGTCTGATCACGACGTGATTCTGAAGCGTCAGATGCCTTATTTCTCACTTTGTATCCTATTTCCTGCTTGAATTCGCGTTTTTTTATGTAAATTTGCAGCATGAAGCAGGCTTTTCTCATAGCAGCACCAACGAGCGGCTCGGGCAAGACAACGATTGCCCGGGGACTGATGGCGTTGCTGACGGGGAAGGGCTATCGCGTACAGCCGTTCAAATGCGGTCCGGATTATATCGACACGAAGTTCCACGAGGCGGTGTGCGGACGGCCCAGCATCAACCTCGATACGTTTATGGCTACACCCGAGCACGTGCGCGAGTTGTTTGCCCACTATGGCGAGGATGCCGATGTGTGTATTGTAGAGGGAATGATGGGACTGTACGACGGCTTTGACCGCGAACGGGGTTCGTCAGCCGAGATTGCCAGCGTGCTGGGGATTCCCGTCGTGCTGGTGGTCGACGCAAAGTCGGCAGCCTATTCAATGGCCCCGCTGCTTTATGGATTTACACACTTCTCACCTCTTACCTCTCACCCCTCACCTCCTCGTATTGCTGGCGTCATATTTAATAAGGTGGGCTCGGAGCGGCACTACCAAATGCTGCAAGAGGTGTGCGACGATGTGGGTATCGAGTGTCTGGGCTATCTGCCCAAGTCACCTGCCCTCGAACAGAGTTCGCGATATCTGGGACTTGATTTTTCTGAAAAGGCTGAAAGCAAGGAGCTCATTCAGCTTTTGGAGAAACATGTCCGTTGGGAAGAGCTAACCAAACTAAATATTCCCAACGTGGGAACGTTTCATTCCCAGGCTGGGAACAATTCAGTCCCAAGGTGGGAACAAAACGTCCTCTTGGCTCGCAATGCGGAGTCGTTTTCCTTTGTCTATCAGGAAACTATTGACCGTTTCACGTCTGTCAGAGTCTTTGACCCAGAACAGGACGTACCTTGTTTCGACGGCATAGACTTGTTGTATCTGCCTGGCGGCTATCCGGAGAAGCATCTGGAGGCGCTGGTCAAGAACGAGGCATGTCGTCAGGCCATCAAGGAATATGCAGAAAAAGGCGGAAGGATTCAGGCCGAATGCGGCGGTATGATGTATCTGTGCGAGCACATCGTAACAGACGAGGGGAGCTATGCTATGTGTGGTGTGCTGCCCTACTCTATCTCCGCCCGTAAGGCAGAACGCAAACTATCATTAGGCTATCGGCGCTTTGAACTCGACGGCAAGGAATATCGTGGACATGAATTCCATTATACGCAGTTCTTGGGCGATGTTCCTAAGAGCATCACACAAGTTTATAATGCCAAGGGTGAGCCCGTTCCGACACCAGTATTCAGATACAAGAATGTGCTGGCGAGCTATACGCATCTCTATCAGCTATGAAGCAGTTGCATCCGATTATGTTCGTAGGAACAGGCAGTGATGTTGGTAAAAGCATCATCGCCACAGCCCTGTGTCGTATATTCAAGCAAGACGGCTATCGTCCGGCACCTTTCAAGGCACAGAACATGGCGCTGAACTCGTATGCTACACCCGAGGGGCTGGAGATTGGTCGCGCTCAGGCTGTACAGGCCGAAGCGGCAGGCATACCCTGTCATACGGACATGAATCCGCTGCTGTTGAAACCCAGTTCTGACCATACTTCGCAGGTGGTGCTGAACGGCAAGCCCATCGGCAATCGCGATGCGTACGACTACTGGCGCAGGGGTAGTGTGCTGCGAGGTTCTGCCTCGCAGTCAGCCATCGACTTCCGCAAAGAAGTGTGCGACGCTTTCGACCGCTTGGCGGCTCGCTATAATCCTATCGTCATGGAGGGAGCAGGCAGCATTTCGGAGATTAATTTGAAGGCTACCGACTTGGTGAATCTGCCGATGGCCCGTCATGCAAAGGCGGACGTTATTCTTGTAGGCGACATCGACCGAGGGGGTGTCTTTGCCAGTGTTTATGGTAGCATTATGTTGCAGACGCCCGAAGACAGGGAACTCATCAAAGGCATCATCATCAACAAGTTCCGAGGCGATATGCGACTCTTCGACGAGGGCCGTCGGATGTTGGAAGACATCTGCGGTGTTCCCGTATTGGGCGTCGTACCTTATTATAAAGACATTCATATCGAAGAGGAGGACTCGGTGAGCCTCGAAAAGAAACAGCGCGAACTGGCCGAGGGTAAGGTGAATGTGGCTGTCGTGTTGTTGCGCCACATCTCGAACTTTACGGATTTCGACACACTGGAGCGTGACCCACGCGTGAATCTGTTCTATACGAATAATGTGTCGGACATCGAGCGGGCCGATATCATTATTCTGCCAGGAACGAAGGCGACACTCGACGACCTGCTGGAGCTGCGTCGCAACGGTTGTGCACAGGCTATCCAGCGTGCCCATCGCGAGGGGAAGATGGTGGTAGGCATCTGTGGCGGTTACCAAATGCTGGGACAAACCGTCGACGACCCCGAGGGCATCGAGGGTTCGATAGCCAGTCTGCCAGGATTAGGTCTTCTGCCTATCCACACAACGATGACGCCCGAGAAAACCACCCAGCAGGTGACGTTCGAATTCGAAGGTCACGAATGTCAGGGTTACGAGATTCATCAGGGCGTCAGCGATACCAATCAGGCCATCCTGCAAACCGACCACTGCATCGGCACCTATATTCATGGTTTCCTCGACAACGCCCCCGTCATTGACTTCCTGCTTGATCACGGGGACGGTTCTTCGACTAAAGATCGAAGTGTGGCCTTGCGATCTGATGATCCAATTTCCAAAGGAAATGGTATCACGCAGAACCGTCCCCATGATCCACGCGCCTTTAAGGACGAGCAATACGACAAACTGGCTGACCACGTACGACAGTATGTGGACATCGACAGGATATACCGCATCCTGTCAGGAGAGGAATAGAAGAGTTTTCGCCTTAGAAATATTTGGTAATCTTCGCGTTATCGAAGTTATTCATTTCGTTCATCATCCGCACCGCCGAGTCGATGATGGGGAAGGCACACAGTGCACCCGTTCCCTCACCCAGCCTTAGGCCCAAATGCAACAGGGGTTTGGCCTTCACGATATCGAGCATCCGCTGGTGGCCACTCTCGTCGCCACAATGGGTAAAAATCATGTAGTCTTGTGCAGCAGGACAGAGTCGGATGGCAGCAACGGCACAGGCCGTCATAATAAAGCCATCAACTAATATAATAAGGTGTTGCTCGGCAGCACGGAGCATGACCCCGATGGCCGCAATCATCTCGAAACCGCCGAAGTAGCGGAGCGGATCGCCGTGATACCGCTCTACCGCACGAGAAAGTACATCGTATTTGTGCTGAATACCAGGCTTGTCGAGTCCTGCCCCTGCACCTATGCAGTCCTTCAGGGGAATATGGCCGAAGAGGTGCATCCAGATGCTGGAGGGCGAAGTGTTGCCGATGCCCATCTCGCCGATGCTCACAATGCGGCAGCCCTCGGCGGTACAGGCGTCGACTAAGTCGACGCCCACGAGCAAGGCGCGGTTGAACTCGTCGTCGGTCATAGCGGGCTCGTAGAGGAAGTTGCGGGTGCCGCGGGCTATCTTGCGGTCGATGATGCCGGGGACGCCCGTGAAGTCGTAATCGACACCCACATCGACGATGCGCAGCTTGAAGCCATGCTGACGGCAGAACATGTTGACACCGCCGCCACCACGGGTGAAGTTCAGCATCTGCTGCCACGTCACTTCACGCGGCGACACGCTGACACCCTCGCGCTCAATGCCGTGGTCGCCGCCGAGAAGCAAGTGACAAGGATGTGCCAGGCTTGGCTGTAGCGTCTGCTGGATAAGGCACACCTGCATGGCCAGTTCCTCCAACCGCCCAAGCGAGCCTTTGGGCTTGTTCAGGTTATCAATCTTCTGCTGAATCACAGGTTGAATCGAGCGGTCGACGGGGTGTATGTTGAATGTTTTCATTTGGGCAACTATATACTATTAGACCCTTCATCATTATTTTAATTTTGATAAAAGTGTAAGCACTGTAATACTCTTAGGGGCATAAGATTCTAACATTATCTGACAAGCCTCTTTTATTGATTGTCCCCTACTAATGGTATCATCAATAATAAGAACGTCTTGACCATTTATCTTATTTGCAAATACGGCAAATCTATCATCACTAAGTTTTAGAGTTGAATCAAGTACATCTCTCATTTCAGAATCTTTTATCAGATGCCTTGAAAACTGACCTTTTCTTTCTTTATCCATTTGGTCAAGATAATTTCCTAATTGGTAATAGGCAGCATTAAACTTTTCTTTGTAATATTCCCTGAATTTTGAGTTAAAGTCAAGAACAATTTCATCAACTTCCTCAGTAGTAAGTTTGCAAATAACTCCCTCTATGAGTTCTGCATTCTTACTTTTGGACATCACGATATCTGCAATATGTGTATTTAATTCATTTCCACTTGGCATTAGAATTGTTACACCAACAGAATACATATTTGCAAATTTAGTGGCAATTGCATCAAATTGTTGTTCTATTGCATTTCTGTCACTTTCATCACGAAATGTCCATCCACCCTCACCTTTAAGTGCATAAACAAGTGGATTTCCATCACCACGAAGTCCTCTTTTCCTTTTAAAAATAGACCAAACTTGGACATTCGGAACTATATCCCCATCCATTGTTGGATTATGTTCAATAGACGTATCAACATTTTCTTCGTGTGAAGGATTATATGAAACAGTTTTGGTATGTGGGTCAAAATCAATACCCTCATTTATAACACTATCTATTGCTCGTACAACTGCCTCTTTTACAATTTTACTTATACGAGAATTATTCATATATTTCTTTAATGATTTCATATCCTTTACTTTTTTTATTTATTATAAATACTTCTAAGCAGCCGTTTTGACTGCCTTTTCATCTATTAGGGTCTAATTGTATATAATCGCCTTCATTTGATTCTGATGGCTATTCCACTTACCATAAGAATGACTTCGTCAGCCTTCTTTGCGATATATTGGTTCATCCAGCCTTGAAGGTCGGTAAATTTGCGCTGGATGGCATTGTCGCTGACACCGCCGAGGCCAATCTCATTGGTTACGAAGATATAGGTGGCATCGTGGGCAGTGAAAGCGTCGAACTCAAGTTTGGCTGATTCAAGCGACTTCTCTACATCGGAGTCATTGGCGAAGAAGAAGTTCGTCAGCCAGAGCGTGACGCAGTCGATGACGACGACGCGCCCCGTCAGGTCGTGACGGCTCAGCTCGCGCTCCTCTTCGATGTTCGTCCACTGCGGCCCGCGCCGCTCCTGATGGCGGCGCACCCGCTGGCGGAATTCGTCGTCCCAGATATGGGCCGTGGCAAGATAGACGGGATTCGGGCTGAGCGAGAGTGCCAGCTGCTCGGCTTGGGTGCTCTTGCCTGAGCGCTGTCCGCCGGTGATGAGTATAACGCGCTTCATAATTCGGGAATTGATATGTTCTGCGAACAGACGACGAGGATGACCGTC
>JAEEGK010006106.1_pt1 | contig 29002 bp, 12 predicted proteins | sample 8958771 | NCBI WGS metagenome assembly JAEEGK01 (sample SAMN16246547, study PRJNA631951) | gut metagenome | biome: gut microbiome; feature: rumen; material: SC-attached | host: Bos | place: Iran: Karaj | collected 2018-10 | reverse complement strand
AAAAAAGAAAATAAAAATAATGATGAAGATAATTTAATTAAAAATTTACATATTAAAAGAAAAATACAAGTTAGATTAACTGATGAAGAATATGAATTATTACAAAAATTAAGAGCAAAAAAATTAAACACAACAACAACAGTTAAATAAAATATGTAATAAGTAAAACAAAATATAAATAATTTATTTTTTTTTTTAAATTAATTAAATATTATATAAAAATTAATTTTTTTTATTTAAAAAAATGGATTATTTGAATATGACAAATGAAATTAAAGTTCAAACAGAATATACAAAATTAAATTACAATATTGTAAAAAATATTTATAATAATAATTTAGATGAATAAATTAAATTCTTTTTTTAAAACAATAAATAAATTTGGATTATATTTTATAGAAAAAGCAAAAAAACCTTTAGAAGATTTCAGTTTAGAAGTACAAAAAATTAATCAATCATCTTCAATAGTCATAGCATATAATGAATTTAAAAATTCATCAAATTTATTTTTGGATAAATTAAAATCAACATTAGATAATTTAAATACTGATTTAATTGAACCATTTGATAATTTTTTAGTTGAATTAAATAATAAAAATAATGAATTTTTATCAGATTTAAGTAGACTAAATACTATAGTTCAACAAAATAAAATGAATGTAGAAAAATCTAAAAATAATTATTTTAATTTATCAAAAGAAACTTCTGAACTAGAACAAAAATATAATAAATTAAAAGAAAATAATAAAACAAAAGATGAAACATTAAGATATCAAAAGGATCTTTTTTATAAAAGTCAAAATAATTCTATTAATGCTGAAATGACTTATAAAAAAGACTTAAAAAAATTAAATAAATGTTTAGAAGAAGGTGATGAAAAATATCAAACAATTTTAGACAATTTAGAAAATGAAGAAACTTCTAGATTAAATTATATTATTTTAATATTGCAAAAATTTTCTATAATTTTCAAATTAAATTCAACATTTGAAACTGAATATAGTGAACAATTAAAGAAAATTGGAAACAATATAAATATTAAAAGAGATATAAAGGTTTATAATAATGCTTTAGATTTTAAAAATGAAAATAAAATACGGTTTCCAATTGAACAATTTTTAAATTATGAAATTTTTAAAAAATCAGAATCAAATGATAAAATTAATAATAATTTATATTTTTTACAAAATCAATTTGATGAAAAAATTTTAGGTTTTGAAAATAATAAAAGTTTAGATAATATAGAATTTTTACAATTAATAAAAGAAGATATTAAAACTAAAGATACAACTTTAGAAAGTAATATAGAAAAATTAATAAATGATACAAAACCACTTCCAAATGATGAGTTAACTTATAATATAAATCAAATAGAATTTAATAAAAATAATTCAATTTTATTTATGAAATATTTATCAACATATTATAAAGATAATGCATTTGTCGAAATTAAATGTTTAGAAAATATACATCATTTATCAAGTTTATTATCAATAATTATGAATAATTCACAATCAATAAAAGAAATATTATATTTAAATTTTATTTTAATTTATATTGCAGAAAAAACAATTTATATAAATCCAGAAAATAACTTTAATAAATGTTATTTATCAAAATTAATTTCAAAAAATAAATTATTTTCTCAAAAAGAATTTTGGAATGAATTATTGGATATGAAAATATCAAGTATAACAGATATTAAAGTTAAAAATGAATTAGAAAAAAAAAATCAAACAAATGAAACTGGTGTATTGTTTAATATAAAAAATATATTTGGAGGAGGAAAAATAAAAGAAAATAAAAAAATAGAAAATGAAATTGTATATCGTCAATTATATTTAAAAAAATTACCAATTTATACTGTTGAAATATTAGATGAATATATTTTACATTTTTCAAATTATAACTTTGCTGTAACTCAATCAATAGAATTAATTAATGATTTTTCTGTAAAATATAAATTTGATAAATCTTATGTTTCTTATTTTATGGCTAAATTAAATTCAAATACTTTTACTATACAAAATAAAAATGATAATTTTGAAAATGAAAAAAAAGTTGATTATGAGAATTTATTTTTTAATACTGATAAATTAAGGAAAAAAAAAATATATGATATGAAATTATTATCAATATTATATTCTATTAAATATATGAATATAAAAGAATTACCAAATATTCTTTCATTAAATAAAATGTACAATGAAAAATTAAGACGATTTATATTTAAAAATATCCTTTTAAAATATCATAATATGAGTATAGAAAATCATATAAAAATATGGAAAGTACTTCTTAATTTTAATCAAATAAAAAAAAAATATGATTATAATAAAATAAAATCAGAGATAGATAATTTTCCAAATTTAGTAATATCAAAAGAAATAATTCAATTAGATGTAGTTAGAACTTATTTTAAAAAAGATAGACATTCAAATAGAGAAAAAACATCATATATTTTAAGAGCAGCTTGTAAAGAAACTCCTTCAATTAATTATTGTCAAGGAATGAATTATATTGTTGCTTTTTTATTAAGTATTACTGAAAATGAAGAAGATACATTTTATTTATTTTTATCTCTTTTAATAAGTACTGATTATGGAAGTTTATTTTCTGAAGATTTAGAAAAGTTAAAAAAATTTTTTTATGTTTTTGAAAGATTAATTAATATATTTTTACCAGAATTATATTCTTATTTTTTAGATAATAATATTAACGTTTCTTATTTTATTTCTCCTTGGTTTATTACTTTATTTACTGATGTTTATCCTCATATTAGTAATTTGACTGAACCTAAAATTATTTTGAGAATTTGGGATTTGTTTTTATTTAGTGGATGGAATTCTATTATTAAAGTTGGGCTTTCTATTATTAAACATTTTGAAAATAAATTATTAACTCTGACTTTTGAAACTCTTCTTAGATTTTTAATTAATGATATTATTAAATCTGATTTTTTTGAAAATGAGAATTTTGATACTTTGACTTATATCACTCTTAATTTTAAAATTGGTGCTGGATTAATTACTAATTTGGAAAATGAATATGAAATAAAGAAAAAAATTCCTCCTATTGGAGAATAAGAGGTTTATTTTAATAGATATATTTTATAGTTTTAGGAAAAATTTTTTATTTATATTTAAAAGTTTTTAAATTTATTATAAAATAATTTTCTTTTCTGTAAAAAAATAATAGAATAGAAGAATGTATTTTAAATTATAAAAAAAATAATACATCATAAAATAATGATATAATATGATATATTTAAAATAATTCATTATTAGATAAACAATTATAAAAATAATATTTAATTTAGTTATTATTTTACAAATAAAATATCAAAAAATAATTAATTTTTCAAAATTAAAATTGACCATTGATTCTTTATTTCTTATTAAAATTAAATTTTAAAAATGTCTTTCCAAAATATAAGTTCAAATGAATCAACAACAACAAATAAAACTAATAAAACAATAAACAAAGAATATTTTCGTCCAAATAAAAAAAATCCTGCTTATATTTACTTAATGGAAATTCAAAGATATAAAGGAAAAAATAAAAAAAGAAATCATACTGCTAGAACAAATAACAAAAGGTTAATTTTACCAAATACAATAAATAAAAACCCTTGGAATACTCCAATAAGAAATATCATTACAGTAGATAAAAAAATAAATCAATTTAATAAAAAGAAATTTGATTTAATTGATAATTCAAAAAATTCTCATAATTACTTATGGCCAAATATAATGCCTGACACGAGATTTAAAACAGAAATTGGTGTTAAAGGTTTTATTAATGGAGTTCCGATTATTGAAAGTAGGAAAAAAAAAGAAAATAATGATTTTTATGAGAATAATAATAATTATAATCTAATTAAACTGAATAAAAAAAGTAGTATTAATTATGGAAAAGATATAATTAAAAATGGAAAAGAATTTAAAGAAAGAAATAATTCTAAAGAAAAAATTAAAAATATTAGTTTTAATAAAAAAGAACTTGGTAATAGTAAAAGTGATGAATTATTTAATACTAATCAAAAAAATTTTTATAAATTTAGAAAAGATATTATTGAACAACCTGAATATGAAGAAGATGATGGTTATGATATAATTGAAGTAGTTAATAAATTAAAAAAACAAAAAGAAGAAGAAGAAAAATTAAAAAATAAAACTGAAATTAATGATATTAAAAATCAAAGGAAATTAAAAGGAAAAAAGGGAAAAAGTTCTATTCAATTCCCTGAAATTTATAAATATTTTCGAAAAATTGCTTCTTAAAATATTTGATTATATCATTTGATTTTTAATTAAATTTTTCTTTTCAAATTATAAATAAAATAAAATTTAAAAATTTATTAAAATAAAAGTAAAAAAAGAAAATATATACCAATTTATATTATAACTATTTTTAAAAAATTTTTTTATTTAAAATTCATTTTCTAATCCTTTTTTCTTATAAAAAAGAATATAAGCATTTTGAGTAACAATTTTATCATCATTAATTAAACTAACTTTACTATCATTAAATTCATACCATTTTCCAAAATTTTTACATTTAGCTATATAATGACCATAAGATAATCCTCCAAAATGTTCAATAATACCATATAAATCATAAATAGAATTTACTTTTTCTTTTCCAATTACAATTTTTGATAAATCTAAATTTCTAATTGGAAAATCTATAAAACATTCATTTTTTCCTGAGGATAATTTACTTGAAAAGAAACTATTTTTAAGATGAAATCTTTTTAAATGTATAATTAAGTAATTTGGTGATTTATATATTAAAACTTTTTTAGAAGCAGATTTAAAATTATTACATTTATTACAAAACCATACATCATCTTTTAATCTTTCTTCTCTTTGAAGAATTTCTAAACTAGAATATAAATCACTTTTATCTTTTTTTTCTATAATTATTTCGTTAATATATTTACTAATTGATACATCAATATTTTTAAATGGACTTTCTTTGATAAAATGATCACTATGAATTAATAAAATTAAAGGTCTATTATCTCTTAATTGATTCATTACATATAAAATTGAAATTGATTTTTTAAATTTTGATAAAATATTACAAAAATTAGGATAAGAATTAAATGATTGATTACAAAATTCACATGTTTGTTTTCTTGAAAACCAATTAAAACTTTTTTCTTTATAATTATGATAAATTAATAAATTAAATAATTTATTTTCTTTTATATTTTCATCAAATATAAAATTTATTTCTTCTTTGATTTTATTAAATAATTCTTCTATTGTTGTTTTTTCAGTTATTGATATTCCAATCGGATAAGACATAAAATGTAATTTTTGACTTTCACTTAAAAACGACCTTTCTAAAATTAATTTAACAGGATATAAATAAATATTAAAATGATTTATTGAATCTCTTTTATAAATACAAATTTCATTTTTATCTTCTAAATATTTCATAACTAATTCATTATCATCTTTAATAATTTTCCATATAATTTTTTCTTTATCTAAAACAATAACTTCAAACAAATCAAATTTTTTTTCATTATCAATACTATCATTATTTTTAATAAATTCAAAGCAAATATTTTTCAATTGATAAATTTTACAATTATCCCAAACAGGGACATCTAAAATATAACAATTTCCCATAATAAAAAATTTCAAATTAATTTTCATAGGACTAATAGGAAGTGAAAGACTTAAAAACATAAAAGGTTCATAAGTAATTGAAATATTATTACAATCAAAACAAACAATTTTAGATTTAAATTGACCATAAAATAAATCAGAAATAATAGAATTTTCTCTTAATCTATGAATTTTCCACCATCTTTCTGATGCTTCTTCGTCACTTTCTCCTTTTGCTCTTTGTTCTAATTCTAAATAAGGTTTATTTGTTACTCTATTTATATCTTCGTGTAAATTATCTAAAAATAATGAAAGAAATTCATGTGAATCTTGTTGTTTACTTGAATTAAATTGATTAAGGATTTTTCCAATAAAATTTCTAAATTCTTTTGGATTTGTTACAGTAATGTATTCTAATGTTTTTGAATTATCTTTTTCAATATCATGATTTATTTTTATTTCCCAAAGTAATTTTATTAATTTTGAATATTGATATATTAATTCTCCATTATAACCTAATTTATTAACGTGATTTATATCTCTTTTGAAATAATCTTTTAAAATGTATTTTGTTAAATCTTCTGTATTTGATAAACATTGAAGTGCACAATTCATATAACATGTATTTCCTAAGTTTTTTAATCCTGATAAACCATGTATTATGTGATTTTTATCAATTATTTCATTAAGTTGTGTTTGAAATAGTTTTTTTAAATTAAATTCTTCTATTAAATATTTATTTAATTTAAAATCTATTTTTTTATGAATTTCATTTTTTTTTGCACATTTAATTGAACAATATTGATTTAAATGGCATATATTACATTTATATTCATTTTCTTTAATTTCTTTATTACATTCAAAACATTTATCATCTTTTTCATTTAGAAAATTATTATCACCATTCTTATGAACTTCAATTAATAAAATTTTTCCACTTTTTTTTAATCCATTATATGGAAACTTATCCATTGTTAAATTTTCGTCAATTTGTAATTTTTTAATATCATATTTTATTAATTCTATATAATTAATATATGCTATTGAAATTTCTGATAAAATATCTTTTTTTTCATATGGTAATATATAAAAATCAATTATATATTTATTTTCATTATTATTAATTTCTTTTATATTAATATGTGAAATTTTTTTATTTGATTTTATTATCATTTCTTCATTCTCTTCTTCTTCTTCTTCTTCATCATTTAATCCTCTTAATTGTAATTCTTTTTTTCTTTTTGTTGGGTTTGAATCACTTCTCATTAATTTTTCTATTTTTTCTCTTTCAAGTTTATCAATTTCATTTAATATTCTTATAATTTTTAATTTTAAATCACTTACTTTTTCATTTTTTAATATTTGAATATATCTTCTTTTAATAAAAGTCTTATAATTATCCTTTTTTAATCTTTTTTCTAAAAGTAAGCATTTTAAAGATATAAATTCATTATCTTTTCCTTTTCTGATTAATTCATTTGTTGATAAGAAAAAGTTATCTAGATATTCCCATTTTTCTTTATTAATTAAATAATAATCTTTATTAACCTCTAAATTATCTTTAATAAAGTAATTATCTTGAATATTTAATGGGTCAATCCAATTATCTTTAAATAATGTAATAGAAAAATTATCAATTGGACCAGGGAATATTGGAATTTTTTTATCTTTTTCTTTTATAATAATTCCAGTTAATTCTTCTCCTAAATATTTTGAATATATATACTCATCATCTAATGATTTATTTATAAAAAATTTTAATTCTTTTTCATTATTTTCTTTTCTTAATGTCTCATATTGATTTATAAAATTTTTTGCCCTTTCTACCCACAATTTATTAATGATATAATAATTATTATCATCAATAATATTTTCATTTTCAACTTCTTCCAAAATATTTCTTAATTCAGATATTTTATCCAAATTAAATTGTTCAAAATTTAAGAAAATATTTTGATATTTTAAAATATATTCATCAATTTTTTTTTTAATTTCATTTGTCAAATCATTTAAACTTTTCTTTGCATTTTCATTAATTTTTGATTGTTCAGAAATTTGATTTGCCACAAAATTATAATAATAAGAATAAAAGAAATTATTTTTCAATAGTAAAAAAGAAGAAACTCTAAACAATATTTTAATATAAATAAAAGATTCAACTCCTTTATATTTTTTCATATAATTATTAATTTTATTATTTAAATAGAAAATATAATTATAATCTTTATTATTATAATGAATATAAGAAATTAAACTAAATGAATCTATTTTAAGTGCTTTATCAAATTTTGTAAAAAAATTACACATATTACAATCAAATTCTATATCATTATATAAATCTTTATTATCACTTTTATCTCTTGCTTTTTGTATTATTTCTGAAAAATTAAAACTATATTTTGGTTTTGAATTATCATTTAAATCTACATATCCTGAATGAATTTCTTCATTTTTTCCTATTATATCCGTATTTAATTGTTTTTCCAATTGTTTTCTTATTTCTTCTTCTGGAATTTCATTTTCTTTTTTTTCTTCTTTTTGTATTAAATTTTCCTCATTTTTCATTATATTAAAAAAAATATTTATTTTACAAATATAAATTAAATTGTTATTTATTACTAATAAATAAAAACTTAAGTTATTTATAAATTTACTTTTTAAAAAAATTATTCAATTAACTCCTTCATACAATTTATTGTCAAATTTTTATCTTTATTTTCAACAAATGATTTTAAAATATTTAAAAGTTTCACATTTTTTGAATTAAATAACTGAATTAAATAATCTTTTTCAGAATGATTAAATTTTGATTTATGAATCAATTTATAGAAAATAAATTTATAATTTTCATTTAATTCACTTATAATATTTAAAGTTTCAATAAATTCATGATGATCTTTAGTAATAACATAAACTTCAAAAGCTGAATTTAAACCAGAATCTAATTCAATTATTTTCTTTTCAATTATATTATAAACTTTTTCTTCAATACATTTTTCTTGATATAATAAATTAATAATTTCTTTTTGTTTAATTAAAACATTTTTATTTTTTAAAATTTTTGAATTCATTAATAAATCTAATTTACCTTTACTTTCCTTTACTGCTTCAGGAGTATTTGAAAAATCACTTAATGAATTTTTATTTTTATTTTTTGGTGAATTATTTAAAGTTTTATTTTCTTTTTTTAAGAAAATATTTATAGATTCCTTAAAATCATTTAAATCTAATTTATTTAAATATACATTGAATATTGAAATTAATATTGAATTTTTTTTTGAATATTGTCCTATTAAAAATGATATTTCTTCTTTTGAAAATGAAGTTTTATTTAGTAATTTTTTAAAACCTTCTAAATCATTTGTTATCTCATTATCATTTATCATATTTTCCTCTAATGAATTAATAGTTTTACATTTATATTTTGGATTTGATATTTGTTCTTGAAATAATTTTTTAATTTTTTCTTCTAATAAAAGAATATTTTTATTATTCTTATATTCATTTAATATTAATTCTATTTCTTGATTTTTTTCTTTAATCATTTCTTTTATTTTTTCTTTTTCTTCATTTAAAATTTGTAATTGTTGTAAACTTTCTATAAAATTATCAATATATGATGTAGATTCATTATCAATTTTATTATCTATTTTTTTAGTTTTTTTTATTGATATTGATAAACTTTTTTTCTTTTTTATCATTGATATTAATTCTTTTACTAATGTTTTAAGAGAATTAGTTTTAGAAAAATTAAGAAAACTATTTAAAATTTCAGTTTGATTTGTTTCAATTAAATAATGCAAAATTTTAAATTTTTTTTCAGACAAATTATAATTTTTTTTATTTAAATAATTTATTATTTCATTATCAATAAACTTCATACAATATTCATTCAATGATGTATATGATTTATTTTTTAATTTTTTATTTTCTGTATATATTTCTAATAATTTATTATATTCATTTTTATTATTTTCAAAAAAATATTGTAACAAAATTTTAAAAGGTTCATTCAAATGTTTTTTAATTTTATTTAATTTCTTTTCACTTTTTTTACTTTTCTTATTTTCAATATTGTCATTATCTTTTTTCTTATATGTTTTAAACTCTGTAAATGTTTTATTTTTATTGTTTTCATTATCAATATTTCCTTGAGGTAAACTTTTGTGTCTTTTTATATTTTTTTTATCAAATAGCCTTTTCTGAAATTTATAATTATCATTTAAAGTTAATGAACTTTCAGATTTTTTTGGTCTAATTTGTTCTTTATGTTTATTTATTTCTTTTTGAAAAAACAATATTAATTCACAAATATTTCCTTCCGATTTATATTTTTTAATATTTAAATTTGAATTTTCACTTTTTATTATTTCTTTTAGAATCTCATAGTCTTCATTTGAAAAAAATTCATTCATTTTTTTAAGTATTTCTTCATTTTTATTTAGATTTTTATTTTTTTCTTTTTGAATAAAAATTTTTTTTTTTATTATATTATCATTGAATAGATTTAATAAAATAAGGAAATTTTCATTTGTAATTTTCCCTTCTAAAAAAAATTTAAATTGTCTTATTAATTGTTTATTTTGTTCTTTCATCATTTTATTGAATTCAAAAAATTGATTTTCGTTAATTTGTTTCTTTGATAAAAGTTGTAATAAATAAGAAGAAAATTTCTGAATTTCAATCTGACTTAATTCATTCATTGAAGTTGTTTTATTATGAAAAATATATGATTTATTAAAATAATTATCTGTATAACTTTCTTCATTTATATTTAAATATTCATATTGCTTTTCATATAAAGAATAATTCCTATGTCTAAAAATTAATTCAAAATAAATATCTTCTTCTAATTGGAATAAATTTATATTTTTAATTAATGAAGATAATGTATAATAATTTCCTTTTGAATCTTTTAATCCTTTAATTTTAGATGATGATGATTTTGTAATAGTTGATAATAAATCTTTTAATTTTGTTTCATTTTCTGGAATTTGAATAGAGATAAATTCTTTTGTTGGAAGTTGAATTTTAATCTTTCTAAGAGGATAGTTCATATTTATTATATTTTAAAGTATTAGAGAAAATATTTTTTTTATTATTAGTATATGAATAAAATAAAATTTATTAAAAAAAAGAAAAAAAAAAAAATGAAATTATTTTAATATTTAAAGGAAAATACATAATAATTTAATAAAAATATAAATCTTAAATTCTGGAATGTAATATATTAAAAAATAAATAATATATAATATATTAAAAATTAAAAAATTTAAAATGTAAAAAAAAAGTAAGTATTAATTTAAAAAAAACTTTTGAATTCTAAAAATAAAAATATTAAATAACTTTAAAAAATAATTAAATTTTTTTATTAAAATTTAAGTATTAATGAATATTCCTTTAAGTATTTTAAAAAATCAAAAATTTATTCCTTTAGAGACTTATAATTATCATCAATCATTGGGAAAATCTCTTAATAAACTATATAAAAATTCAAAAAACATAACAACCCCATTAAAAAAAAACACAAAACACCAATATACAAAGAACGAAATAATAAAATGGTTTACTCAATTAAATATATCTCAAAAAATAAAAATATGTTCAATTCAAAATTTTTGGCTTTCAAATATTTTATATCAAATGAAAGTATTATATAAATATGAGCCAAATTCTGTATTTAGTCCAACAGAAAAATATGAAGAATTTATGAAAAAAGATAATAATCAAATTCAAGATCAAAAACCAAAACAAAATGATAACCCAAATGAAGTTTTTACTGAGCCAAAAATGAATTATGATTTTTACACTACATTTTTTAGTGTTAATAATCCAAATAAAATTGATGATTATGTTTGTAAAAATATTACTAATATGACTGTAAGTGAAAGAATTCAAACTTGTAAAAAAGAAAATAGTTTTTTAGAAGAAATTAGATTTATTACTATTGATAAATTAAGTGATACTATTACTTTAAGTATTGATATTTTAAATAATATTCCTTCTTTAATTGATTATATGAATTTTTTTTCTAAGAATAATATTTTTTCAAGTAAAATTACTTCTGAATATGATTCTAATAGTAAAAGTTATAATTTTAGTTTACCTTTATGGATAAGAAATTTAACAAATTTTACTTTTCCTGAATTTTTAACTGCTATTTTTGAACAAGTAATTTCTATTTATTATCAATTTTATATGAATGATAAAGAATTACCATATTTTCATAAGGATGAAAAAATTGATGAAATATTTGATAAAACTTCTAAATTAGAAAATTTTTTAGCAGAAGAATCAAAAGGTGATAAAAATAAATTTTTTCAATCAATTAATTTTAAATATATAAAAGATGAATATTGTTATAGAAAAGAAATAAGAGAAATGTATAAAAAATTTAAAACAAAATGTGATGAAGTATATAGTCAATATTATAATAGTAAAATTTATACAAATAGTGATGATAATAATAAATTTAATCCTGTAGCCTTATATTCATGTGAAGAGTATTTAAATAAAATTTTTAATGATTCTATTCCTAAATTTGTAAATACTTTATTTTTTGTTCCTATTCAAAAATTATTTGAAGAAGATAATTATGTTTATTCTGCAGTTTTAGAACAATTAATTGAATTATATTCAAAGAAAAATATTGATGAATTGCTTAATGAATTTAATAATGGAAGTTTAAATGTTGAAAGTAAAAAAAAAGGGAAAAAGAAACATAAAAAGAAAAAAAAAGAAAATAATATTGAAAATATAAAATTAGATGAAAGTGAGATATTAAAATATAAACAAAATGAGGATAAAAAATTAAAACAAGATGAAAAAATAGATTTAGATAATATACTCAATGAGAAAGATAATAAAGAAAATAAAAAAGAAATTAAAAATATTTTGTCACAAACAGAAAATAAAATTAAAATTATAGAACAAAGCGAAGAAATTATTATAACAGAAAACAAAATTGAAAAAAATATTAAAAATAATGATAATAAACATGAAAATATTATTAATGATAATAATAATAAGAATATAGAAAATAATAATAAAAATAATAATATTATTGAAAATAATATTAATAAGAATATAGAAAATAATAATAATAAGAATATAGAAAATAATAATAATAAGAATATAGAAAATAATAATAATAAGAATATAGAAAATAATAATAATAAGAATATTGAAGATAATAATAATTATAATATAAATAATAAGACAACAAATAAAAAAAAAAAGAAAGAAAAAGGATTTTTCTTATATCCAATTAAAAAATTAAAACATAAATCAAAAAATGTAAAAGAAAATGGTTCAAAAAATCGTAGTTTTGAAGCATCAAATATTACTTTAGATAAAAATTCAAATATGTCTTCTCCTATTTCTTCTAAAATTTCATCTCCAAAATATTCACCAAAATTATTATCAGAAAAAACATCAATAACTGCTTCTTCATCAAATTTAAATATGAATGAATTTATACAAGAATCAGGTTTATCATTTAATTTCAATTCAAAAAAAAATAATTTAAATTCTAATACAATTATTAATAACAATATAAATATAATAAATGACTCAAATAATATAAATAATCATGGACAAAAAAATTTTATAACTAGTATAAATGTAATTAATCCAATTATAAATAATTATTTTATTATAGATAATAAATTACAAAATACTTTTAACAGTAATCTTTTTCCAAATATGAATTATAATTTATATGAACATTTGAATTTACCATATAATCAATTTTTTCCTCAATATCAATATAAAATTCCTTATCCTTTTGGTTCATTTAATCCTTTATCAACTTTAGTAAATAATCAATACAATACATTTTTTATCTATTTTTCAAAAGAAATTCAAAATAATTCAAATAATGTTACAGGAATATTAGAATCAATAAAAATATATAGAAAAATTTATATTGATAAAATTAAAGAATTAATAATAGAAACATTATCTAAAACATATAATATAGACCTTTTATTTTATGGGTCATATATAACTGAATTAAGTATAGAAAGTAGTGATGTTGATATTTTAGTAAAATTTGAAAATAAAGAAGAAGAAGAAGAAAAAATAAAAAATGAATCATCAAATTATCATATTGAAAAAATAATAAGTGAATTAGTAATGATATTTAATCAAAATTCAAAATCATTAAGCATAGACAATATTAAACCAATATATACTGCATCAGTTCCAGTTTTAAAAATACAATGTAATATGGAAAATGATATTCCAAAAGAAATAAAAGATAATATTTATAAATCATTTAAATTTGATAAAAGTGAAGTAAATTTAATAAAATTTGATTTGACATTTTTTGAAATAAAACATAATCAAAAAATAACATCAATTCCTTCACAATCAGTAATAGAATTTATAAAAAATATTTTAATATGTAATCCAGAAATAAAACCAATATTATTAGTATTAAAAAGATATATGCAAATATGTAAATTAAATTCAAGTTTTCATGGAGGAATTTCCTCTTTTTCTTTATTTTTATTATTATATGCATTCTTGAAATATATTAATATGAATTATCCAATGGGAAAAATTTTATTTGATTTTTTTCAATTTTATGGTAATTTTAATTTTGGTAATTATTGTATAGATGTAAATGATAAAAATCTTTATATTAAACGTAAAGAATTACTTGAAAGTAGAATGATAATTTTAGATCCTTTTACTAAATTAAATGTTGCTAAAAGCTCTTTTAGAGTTGATGAAATTAAATCAGCTTTTAAGGATGCTATGAATATTATAAATAAACATCTTTATGAATCTTTTTCAAATAAAAATCAATTTTCTGTGAATATTTTGGAAGAAATTTTTAGGTTGAAGTAATATATTTTTAAAGTTAAATAAATAATAAATAAATTTTGAGTGTGTTCAATAAATATAATAAATTAAAAAAATATAAATTTTTTTACTGATTTAAATAATATTATAATTTTATATTTTCATAACTCAACATTTTTAATTATTCTATAAAAATTATTTATTTAATTAAATAATTTAAAATATATTATATTAAAAGTAAGCAATTATATTTAATAGAATTATCCTTAACACAAGAGTTACTAATTGTAAAAACAATACCTTTTTCATTATATTTATCATTATTTTTAATAATATCATCAATAATTTTTTCATTAATAACATTTTCTTCAAGATTAATTAATTTTAAAGGAGATTTACTCAAAAGAATTATAGAAACAATAGTAGAAAATCCCATATCACTACCATTAACTTTTTTTAATGATATTGTATCTAATTTAGTACTGTTTTTAATAAAATTACTAAGCATCATTAAACCAACATCACCAATATTATTATTATCTAAAAATATTTTTTTAAAAGTATTTGAACCTTTGCTATTAAATAAAAATAATAAAGTTTCTCCATTAATTTCACATTCATTTAGATTTATAATTTCTAAAGTTGTTGTTTTATTTAATGCATAACCTAAATTACTACATGATAATTGACTTAATTTATTTTTTGAAATATTTAATTTTTTTAAATTTTGATTATTTAATATTATATCAGATAATAATTTCATATCATTATCATTTAAATTATTTTGAGATAAATTTAATGAAATAACATTATTATTATTTGCAAATATACTATTATTTAATATATATGGTAAATTAGAATTATGATTTGATAAATCTAATTCTCGTAATTTTAAATTTCCTTTAAAATAAGGATATAAAATTTCAAAATTTTCTTTTGAAATTCCAGTATTATCTAAACATAAATAATCAATTTCAGTATCTAATAAAGAATTTTTGAAATTTGACAAAATAGAATTTTCAAAAGGTACATTTTTAATAGTTAATGAATGCAAATTTTTTAATGTATTTAATAAAATTGGAAAAGTTTCACATAAAATTGAATTATTACTTTTATTATCAATAACTTCATCTAAAGAATAAATAATTGATAATGATTTTAAATTTTTACAATATAAACAAATATTATATATCAAAAAAATATGAGGTGATGAAGTTATAATTGTTAAATTTTCTACTTTTGGTATTATATTTTTTATTTGATATTTTAATAAAGGATAAAATTTAAACATATTTATTTCATTCATATTAATAGTTAATTCTTTTGGTTCATCTTTTTCAATTCTAAGAAAATCTGGCCTATCACTTTTAAGTTTTGAAATATCCTTATTTTCATTTGTTAAATAATTTTTTTTAAATAAATCAAAAGTAACAATTAAAGATTTGAATAAATTTTCTTTTTTTTCTTTAAATATTTCTAATATATTTTTTTCAGTACCAATATTTAACATAGCAATTTTTTTTAATAACTCAACATTAATTTTTTCATCTTTAATTTTAAAATTTTTTTGTGTAAGAAAATCATTAAAATTACCATTATCACCTTTCATTTTAAAATAACTTTGCATATTATTAAAAAAGTTAAATAAATAATCATCAATTGAATTATTATCAAAAGGATTTAATTTTGAAAAAAAATCTAATAAATCATAATTAATTGAACAATCATTTATTAAATCAAAAACACTTAAATAATATTGTGAATTAACTAATTTAAAAAGAAAATCACAAATTATATCTGTTAATAATTTAATTTGTTCAGGATCTTTTGTAAAAGGAATATTAATTTCTGGTTTTTTAATTTCATTTTCTTCTTTTTTTTCTTTTTCTTTTTCATTTTCATTTTCTTTTACTTGATTTTTTTTCTTTTCTTCTTCTTTATATTTTCTTTTTTTTTTTTTTTTTTTTTTTTTTTCTTCTTCTAATTCTTTTTCTTCTAATTTTTTAGTTTTCTCTTTTCTAATATAATCTAATAAATCTTTATTAGATTCTTCTTTTTTATTAAGTTCTTCTTTTAATTTTTTAATCTCTTCATTTTTTTCTTGTAATTCTTTTGTTAATTCTTCTACTTTTATTTTATCTTTACTTTTTAATTCAGTTTCAAAATTTAATTGTTTTTTTAAAATATTAAATTGTTTAATTAAATCTTCTCCTTTTGCTTTTTCAATAATAATTTCATTTTCTAATTTTAAATTTTTTTCTTCTAATTCTTTTTGTTTTTCTTGAGCTCTATTTTTTTGTTCTTTCATATTTTGATATTCATTTACCTTATCAATAACATCTTTTTCTAAAATATGATTTCTTTCTATTAAACTTTGATTTTGTTCTTCAAGTTCACCATACTTTTTTAATAATTCTTGACTATCTGAAGAAGTTTTTTTTGCTTTTTCTTTTTCTATTTCTTGTAAAAGTTCTGCTATTTTTTCATCTGACTCTTTTTTTTCTTGTTTCCTTTCTTTTCTTTCATTTGCTAATTGTTTATTTATTGAATCCATTGTTGCCATTAATGATTGAACTACTTCATCATTTGAGAGAGACATATTATAAATAAATAGTTTTATTGTTATTTAAATTTTTTTTTGAGAAAATTTAATTATTTTATTTTATTTTTTTTATATTTAAAATTAATTTTTTTTTTAAATTTAATTTTTAAAAAATGTCTGATTTTGAAAAAAAAAAAAGTATTTCTAAAGATAGATTAAGTTTAAATAAGACAAAATCTCCTAGAAAATCTCTTGGAAATGGTGTAAGGAAAAAAAAAGTTATTAATGCTTTTATGTTATATTGTAAAGAACAAAATAAAAAATTATTAGAAGAAGGAAAAAAAATTACTTTAAAGATTTTAGGAGAAAATTGGGAATCAGAACCAAATAAAGAATATTATTTTCAATTGTATAATGAAAAGAAAAAGATATTTGAAGAAGATTTGAATCACAAAAAAAGAAAATCATTAACTAAAAATAAAAAACTAAGTTTAAGTTCAAGTGAAAATTATAATCTTAAAAGAAAAGAAATATAATTTATAAAAAATAAAAAACTTTTAATTTAATTTGTAAAAAAAATACTATAAAATATATAACTATAATCAATAGAAGAAAAATCAGAAATTGTCCAAATAAAAGTTTTAACAAATCCGAAATTAACTTTATTTTATATTCTTCATTAAATTCACAAATATTAGTTTTTTCAATAAGATCAATAATATATATCGACGATATTCATTACTCTTTATTCATTTTTAATCTTGAAGAAATAATAATTTGAAAAGCTTATTTTTTAAAATAATATTGGGAAATTAATTCATTAATTCTTGCTTCAATAATTTCAATCATTATTTTTTAATTTATTAATAAATTCATTTTTTAAAGATTAATGTATTTCTTTATGTCCACTTTTAAGATAAAATTTCATCATTTTTATCATATGAATATACTAATATATATTTTAATGTTAATTTAATTTTGAATATCATTTTTTGATTTTTTAAATCAAAAAATGCTTCATATATTTGCTTTATTTTATTATTATTAAACAATTTATTTTAATTGAATTTCATCTTTTATTTTTATTTTAAATGAAAAGTTTTGAGATTTTAAAGAAATTGTTCTTTTATTCATAGAAAATAATTGAAAAAGGAATTATCATTTTAAATAAAATTTTAAATAGATACGAAAAAGTTAAAATTAGAATTCTCAATATTTTATTTCTTATCCAATAATTATTTCTTTTTTAGAAAAAATTTTTTATATATAAAAAACAATAAAAATTAATTAAAAAATATAAAAATATTAAAGAATAAAATATTAAAACAATAAAGATTTATAAAAATTTTAACTCCATAATCTTATCAAATTATCATACCCACAAGAAGCAATAATTCCATTATTTAATTCGACACAACTATTAATAAACTCATCATCATGTGCTTTTTCTTTTATAAAAATTATTTCCATATTCAAATTTACATATTTATATTTAACAATTGAATTATAACCATAATTATTTAAAATAGAACATAAAAATAAACCATCTAAACATTTATAAATAGACCAAATTATTTTATTTCCAATTATATTTTTAATAATTTGATGATTTGATATTTGAATTAAATAAAAACCTTTATAAATATTTCCACCAATACATAATAAGTTTTCATTAATTAAACACATATTATTCACTTGCCAAACAGTATTAATTTTATTAATAGTTAAAATATAAGAATAATTATTTGAATTCCAAAATTTTAAATTTCTATCTTGAATAGATAAAGTAACATATTCTTTTTTATTTAATTTTAAAATATTACAAGTACATAACCAACCAAATCTTTGAAAAATTATATTTAAAATACATATAAATTCCTTTTCTTTATTTAAAATCCAAATTTTCATATTTTGTTCTCTTGATATTGAAATTAATTCATTGTTCCTTATTTCAATTACTTTCATAACACTATTATTATGTCCTATTAAAGTTTGTTTAATTTCATAATTATCATCATTAACTAAATTAATAACTTTCATTGTTTTATCTTTTGAACATGTAATTATTAATCCATTATTTAATTGAGTAAAAGATAAAATTCCATTTGAATGTTCTTTTATTGATAATTGAAGTTCATATGATTTTATATTATAAATATTTAAAGACTTATCATCAGAACAAGATACTAATCTTCCATCTTTTAATACACTTAAATGATTTATTGACTCTGTGTGATAATTTAAAATTTTGAAATTATTTTTAAGAATACTTGGCTTGTAATTTTTAAAAATATTTGATGAAAAGTTTTTTTTATGTTTTATTTGATTTTCATTTTTAATATTATTTAGTCTTTTTTCTTTATTTGAAGTATTTAAGTTTCTTTTTAGGATTTTAAATTTTTTTTTAATACGTTTATTTCTATTTGTTTTTTTATTTATTAATTCATTATCTTCTTCTTTTATATTTTTCATATTATTTTAAATTTGTATTATATTTGAAAAACCATTTAAATTTTATTTTAATATTAAAAAATTGAAATTAAAAATAATTTTTAATTATTTTTTTACTTTCTTCAAAAATATAAATAATAAAAAAAAAGAATTAAAAATTCTATTCCAATAAAAGGAAACACCCAAAAATATTTTTAAAAAAAATATTATAAAGATATTAACAATAAATATAATATTTTTTTAAAATAAATTTATTTTTTATTTTATTAAATTATTTCTTATAAACATAATCAGCAACATTATTCAAATCAAACTTTCCACAAGGAACAAATTTTCCAACAATAGGAATATCAGAATTATGAGATTGATTAATAGTTTCATGAAATTTGGGTCTAACAGTAAAATTAAAATTAACAACTTCACTTTTATTATTTTTTTTATTCTCAATAACAATTTTTTTTTTCTTCGATTTTGGATTATGAATTCTTTTCATAACTTTTGAATTATAAACATCTTTTAAATTATTAGGAACATTAACATCATAATTAACAGTTTTAAAATAACCAAAATCATCTTTTTTTACATTAAATCCCTCATCATTTTCATCTAATTTATATTCAATTCCTCCAAAATTTCCTTTTATTTTATTATTCCATTTTTCATTAAAATTAATTTTTTTTCCTTCATTTTGACTTTTAATTCCTTCTTCTTCAAATTGTTTTTGTAAATCAAAATCATTTTTTATTTCAATTCCTCTATTTTCATAATTTAAATGATAATCAGGATTTCCAATTTCAATTCCACCATATTTATTATATTTAATATCATTATCAAAATTATTTAAATTTATTTTTTCATTTACATCCATTGACATTAAATCAGTTAAACTTGCAATATAATCTTTATTTTCCAAATCACTTTTACTTGATTTTTTAGTAAGAAAATTAATATCATCATTATCATTATTATCTTTATTAATTTTTTCAGGAGAAAATAATTTAAATGGACTTTTTTTATGAGATTGACTTTTTTTAATATTAACATCACCTTCACTATTTAAAGTTTGATTTTTCATTGTAATTTTCGGAGCTTCAACATTTTTTTTAATTTCTGGTTTTGTTAAAGTTAATCTTGGTTTAGTTACAATATGAGGTTGAATTTTTATTCCACTTTCAATTTCTTCATCTTTCGGATTTGGATGTGGAATTGATAAAGATGATTTTTTTTTAATTTTAGATTCATTTTCTACTTCTTTTGATGATAATGTCTTTAATGATATTGATGGTGCTTTTATCGATGTGTTACTATCTTCTAATTTTGATGTTTGTTTTGGAATATTTAATTGATGCTTTGATTTAATTAAATTATCGTCATCTGGAATTTCAATTTCAGCTTTTACTTTAGGGGATTTTATTTCAGTTTTTGATTTAATTTGAGGTATTTGAACTTTTGGTGGTTCTACTTTTGGATTTGATTTCTTTGGACTTAATTTTATTGGGATTGTTTCTTTTTTTGTTGGAGATTTCATTTCTATTTTTGGATTTTTCATTTCTATTTTACCTGGTTTAATATCGATTTTAGAACTTTTTATTTCGGTTTTTGTATCTTTTGGCATATTGAAATCATATTTTGGTTTTATTTCTGGTGCTTTTATATTTTCTTTTACATTTGGAACTGATATTTTAGGAGCTGAGACATTTATTTTACCCTTATTTTCTATTTTTGGTTCATTAATATTGATACTTTTATTTTCTTTAATATTTACTTTTGGAATATTTGCACTTCCTTTTGTTTTCAAACCTGATTTAGAATCACTTGGTTCTATATTTGAATTATCTTCATCAAATCCCTTTATATCAAAATCTGGATTTTCAATGTTAATATTTGGTGATGTCATCATGGCTTTCATACCAACTTTAGGTGCATTTACACTCATATTACCAATATCAATATTTCCTTCTGGGACAGTAGATACATAATTTCTACCTATATTATCTGTTCCAATTATTTCACCTTCAACACCTTCAACATCAATAATATCTCCTGGAATTAAATTTTTTTTATACATTCCAATTGGTGCATCTACATCTCTTGTTATAATATCTCTAAGTAAATTACCATTATAATTTATTACAATATTATCTCTCGGAGTAATTTTTCTATGTGAAATATTAACATTTGGATTATTAATATTTACTTTAGGTCCTTTTATATCAACATTTACTTTAGGTTCTTTAATATTTTTATTTATATCAACTTTTGGGGCATTTATATTAACTTTTGGGGCATTGACACTAATTTCTGAATCTTTAACATCAACTTTAGGAGCATTAACATTAACTTTAGGCGCATTAACATCAATTTTTGGAGCATTAACATCAATTTTTGGTGCTTTAACATCAACTTTAGGAGCATTTACATTAATTTTCCCTTTTTGAACATCAATTTCAGGTGAATCAACATTAATTTCACTTTTAACACCAGGAATAACACCTTCAATACCTTCACTTTTGAATTCTCCATTATTAACTTTAGCATTTATTTTAGGAGCATTAATATTGATATTTCCACCATCAACATTAACATTATTATCTTTATCAAGATATTTTCCTGATATTTTCATTTGTGGTAATTTCAACTTTTGATTAGGAACACTAATATTTTTTCCATCAATAACTCCATTAATTTCATCAATTTCAATATTATTAGGTAAAATATTCATTTTATTTAAATAAATAGGAGAATCAACATCCTTAGTGATAATATTTTTTAATAAAAGAGGAGCATATCTTTCACTTCCAACAATATAATTTTCCTCAATATTATTATCAGGATTATTAATATTAACATCAACATTATTTAAATTCAAATTAACATTTGGAACATTAACATTAATATTTCCTTTTTGTTCAACACCAGGAATATTTCCTTTAATTTCAAAATTAGAATTCCCATCATTTTCATTTATTTTTACATTTCCTTTAACTTCAGGTTTCTCATTATTAACTTTTGTATTATTTGTAATTTTACTTTCACCATCACTTTCTTCATTATTTTCAAATTCAGTTCTCTTAAAATCTTTCCCACCTGAAAATTTAGGCATTTCATATTTAACAGTAGGTTCCAAATTATAAATTCCAGAACTTTCTAATTTTCCTTTTCCTGGAATTGAACCTTTAATATTAATATCTTTATTATCAATATTTACATTAGGTAAATTTACTTCAATTTTATCTTTATTTTTAATACCTGGAATAACTCCTTTAATTCCTTCAATTTTCTCATTTGAAATATCTCTTTCAACATTAGAACCATAGGAAGAAAGTGGAATTTTTAATTTTTTATTATTTGAATTTTTTACTTTTAAAGGATGAATTTTACCAGGATCATCTTCTTTTTCTATAATTTCATCATTTAAAGTTTCTATATCAATTTTTGGATCTTCAATTATTATTTTTTTCTCATTTTTCTCAGGTGGAGGCAAATCTAAATTTGTAGAAAGTCCTTTTTGAATTTTTGGAGTTGATAATGAAATAATATCATCATTTTCTTTTAATCTATCATTTTTTTTACCTGGGATTATTCCTGAAATATTAAAACTTTCTCCTTTTTTTAAATTATCATTTTTTTCATCTTCTTGTAATCCAGATAATAATTTTTTTAAATGAGTATTTATATTTGCAACTCCTTTAATTTTATTTTGTGGTTTTGGGATATTTATATTTTTCTTTTCTTTTGAATTTTCATCACTTATTTCATTGAAGATTTCTTCTACTTCAATATCGGGAATTTGTTTACTTTTTGATTTAATTGTAAAAGTTCCTATTCCGATATTATTTGGATATTTATAATCAATTTGATCATTTATTATTTTTTCTTCTTCATTTAAATCAAATGGGATTTTTTTAAATGTTTCTTTTTTTTTATTTAATACTATTAAATCTTTATTTTTATTAAAATCATTTGGAATATTTATTGAAGTGTATTTATTAATAGGATAAAAATTCTTATCATTAAATTCAATTATTTCATTTGGTGTATCAATATTTTTTAATTCATTTTTTTCAATATCATATTTAAAACATTTTTTACTTTTTCCTAAATTATTTCCACCAAATAAAATAATATCTCCATTTAAATTTTTTCCAACTGCAAAATTTTTCAAATCAAAATTATTTAAATTACCTTTTGGAGTAATTTTTTCCCAAACTGGAATTGATTTTAAATCAGTTTTTTCAAAAAATTTTTTTCCTCCATTAAATTCATTAAAAGAATAAACTAAACCATTATCAACAACATTTAAAGCAGGTTTAATATTAATTTCATTCATATTTCCCCATTTAATAAAAGTTTTTTTTTCAATATCATATAATAAACAATCTTTATTATTTCCACCAGTGATTAAAATATAATTTTCAGGAATAAAAATCATTGAATGATTACTTTTACAAATTGGCATTTCTGTATGTTCTAAAATTTTTCTATTATGACCAATAGTCCAAAAATCATTTATTGCTTTTCCATTTTTTTCACCACCACTTATAAATAAAGTATCATTTGAATTACAATATGCAGATTTTTCAGAAAAATCATTTAAAGAATATTCTAATATTTCTTTTTGAGGATAAGTTTCTAATGTAATATTACCTTCATTTGGGGAATATGAAATTAAATGAAATGGATTTGCTTCTGGTTTTATTATTTTGTTTATTCTGTTATTTTCTTTTAATTTATTTTTTGGAATATTTAATTCTGTAAAATCAAGTGATACATCAATTTCTATTAATTTTGTGTTTTTATCTACTTTATTTATATCGATTATTCTATCTTTTTTATTTACTTTTTTCTTTTTGAAATTGTATTCTATTTTACTTTTTATTTGAGGATCTTTTATATTTGATTCAAAATCTTGTATTAAATCACCAAATGTTGCTGTGTTTGGGAAATGTTTTTGATATATTATTTTGTCATTTGAATATACTGAATATAAAATTTTTGGATATCCTTCGGGAAGTTTTTCTTTATCTGATATGTCATCTTGTATATTTGAAATCATTTTTTTTATTATATTATTTTAAATGTTTTTATTGATTTTAATTTTTATTTTAAATATTTATATTTTTATTTATTTTTTTTTTATTATTTTAAAACAATTTTTTTCATTTAGAATAATTTATGATTTTAAAAAATAAGTATTATTAATTATTAGATAAATTTTATTTATGTAAATTAATGATTTAAAAATTTTTAAAAATCCTTTAAATTTAAATGATTAATAAAGATAAAAAGAAAATCATTATATGATTATATAGAATAATCATTATACCTTAATATTAAAGATTTTAAAATTTTTATACTCTTATTTTAATAAATCATTTAATTAAATTATGAAAACTTTTATTTGATAAAATAAATAAAACAGTTAAAAAAATGAAAAAAAGTGAAAGTATAGCTTCATTATACAACAAATTTTCAAATTCATTCCGTTCAAGAAATACAACAAATCAAACATCAACAGTAAAAAAATCTCAAAGTACAATAAATATATTATCAAATTTAAAACTTCTTAACAATAAAAAAAGAGAAATTAATATCTGTAATAATTATATATCTTTAAAACTTTCAAATTATGAAAAAAAAAAGATATTGAAAAACAAATTATTCAAAAGTCATCTTACAACAATTACAAAAGTAAAAAAAACAAAATCACATAGTTTAGAATATACAGATTATGACCAAATTGAAAGACCTTTAACTCAAAAAAAATCTTTTTTACCATTTTTAAAAGGAAATTTAAATAGTTCAGAAAATTCCGAAATAATTTTTAATAGTAATGCAAAAATGCTTTTTGAAATTAATGAATTATTATATAATGGACTTTCTGATGATAGAAATGAATTGATTAAAAATTCAAAAAAATTAAATTTACTTAAAGTTTTTGAAAAATATCAAAAATTAAGATTTAATATTCATAAAAAATATGATATAAATGAATTAAACAATAAGATTATTCAAATTGAAAAAAATATGAAAGAAATTAATAAAAAATATCAAAATTTTGAAATGAATATGATTCATTATTTTAAATTTTTACAAACCCAAAAATCAAAAGAAATTGTGAAATTAGAACATATTTTAGAAAACAAATATAAAATTCAAGTAAAAGTAGATAAATTATTATTAAATATTGTAAATAAAGAATATGAATTAGAAAATTTAATTGAAATTAGAAATTTTTTACTACAAGTTAAATTTAAAATATTAAAATTTCCTATAGAATTAAATTCAATTATAAATAATATTTATAATAGAGATAATATAATGAATGAATTAAAAACATTATTTACTAAGTTCAATCATGTTCAAGTTCGGAAATTTATTATTGAGTATCAAGAATATCAAGAAGAAATTAACAAAAATAAACCACAAACAAATTTAAATAATAATTTAAATTTAACAGTAGATACATCTAAACTAAAAATAAATAATTTAAAGAATAAAAATGATAAAGTTATAATGAAAAAAATAAGTCAGTTAATTAAAGAAAAAAATCCAATATTTAACAATTCTGAAGAATTTAAAGATATAATCCTTTCATTAGAAGATAAAAATTTAGATTTATTAAATCAAAGAGAAAAAATATATAGAAATATTATAGCATTAAAAAATGAGTATAATTTAATTTTTAAAGATTTTAAAAATTATGATACAGTTATTGAAACAACAATAAAAGATAAAGAAGATAAACTTAATGAATTATATAATAGAAATAAATATCTTAATAATCATTATCAATCTCTAATTAATCAAAATGATAATTGGAAAGAAAATGATAGATTAAAAAAAATAAATAGAAATTCTTTTGGAATTTTTATTGATTTAAATAAAATATCTATGGTCAAATATAAATATATTATTAAAAATTATAAGTATAATTATACTTTATTATTAACAAAATTAATTGAATTTATTAATACATTTCTTAAATCAAATTATCATAATTATAATAAGCAAAAAATTTATACAATTATTGATAAAGATATATATAAAGCAATAATAAAATCAAATATTTATTCTTCAAATGAAATAAAACATTTAGTTTATGAATATTGTGTTGAATTATTAAAAGTATATGAAAGTATAATTGAATTTGTTCTTATTAATAATAAAAAATATGAGCAAAATAAAAATAATATTCCTTTAATGACAAAATTAAAAGATAAATTAATAAGAATTAGAATGAATCAAAATTCAAAAGAAATGAGAGGCTTTTTTGACCAAAAAAGAGAAGATGAAAAAAAAATTATATTTGAAAAAAGTAAAAAAGCTTTTTATCAAGTTAATAAAAATATATTAGAATTTCATTCAGAAGAGAAAACAAATAAAAATCAAAAAATAAAAAATGATGAATTCCATAAAAAAAATGGTAATGAAAATATTATTAATATGATATTATATACAAATGAATAAAAAAATGAAAAAACAATTGTTTAAAATTTTAATTATTAGTATTATTTTTAATTAAAATCATTTTATCTAATAATTCTTCAATTAATTTAGTTATTTTTTCTTCAAAATCACTTTTTTCTTTTTTTTCATTTTTAAACTTAGTTAAAAATATTTTTAACATATCTTGAATTGCATCTGCTTTATCAAAATTACTTCCAATTAAATCTAAATTATTATCATTAATTAATTTATGTATAATACTAAATTCATTATTCATTTCATTAACCATTGTTTCAATTGTATTTTCTCTATTATTTATTAATAAACTAACTTTTGTATTTATGTCTCTAAAAAATTTTGATAGTTCTTCTTCAATATTTACTATTGCATCAGTATTTATTATATTTTTTGTATTATTTTTTAATGTTTCTTCATCTGTATATTTTGTAAATTTTTCATTTATAAATTTTAAATTTGTTTCTCTTTCATTTGATAATAATTCTTTTAATTTTAATTCAAATTCATTAAAATTTATGTTTTGATTTTTTAAATCTTTATTAAGTAAAATTGATTTATTGTTTTCATAAATCTTTGTTAAAATTAATAATTCGTTCTTTAGTTTATTCAAATTATCATCAAACTTATTTAATATTGTTGAATTTTTTAAAAATAATTTTGTTATTCTATAATCTAAAGATGAAAAATCATCATTATTCATTTTTTTAACTTTAAAAATAAAAAAAATGATTAAATTTATTTTTTTAAATTTAATTTTGTCAATTCAAACTTTATTTAATTTTTCTAATATAACTTTTGAAAAAACACAAGGAATTTTTATTACTGATATTGATTTTGATAATAAACAATTTTTAACTTCAAAAACTTTTAAAAACAAATATTTAAATTATACTTTTAAATATTTAAAACTTGATAAAAATAAAATACTTCAATGTAAACCTTATGATTATTTTCAATGCAAAATTTTATCAATTCATAATGGAAATATTATTAAAACTTCTTTTAATATCATTAATGATTTTAGTACAAAAAAATTTTATCAATCATTAGAATTATTATTATTAAATACTCAAAATGAATTTATTGCTTCTTATTATTCAAAATTATTTATACATTTTGTATTTTTTGATTTAAATGGAATTAGACTTTCAAAAAATTTAAAGATTCCAATTAAAAATATTGATGTATATAGAATATATATTAACCTTTATTATAATAATTATAATAATAAAGAAATTTTATTTTCCTATCATAATGATTATACAAATTATTTATCTATATATGATTTAACTAAAAATAAAATAATTATTTCAAAATTTAATATATATCATAACTATGATTCTCTTAATTTAATATTTTTGAATAATGATGAAATAATAGTTTGTACAACAGATAGTTTAAAAATAAATTTTTGTATAATATTTTATATTGATAGAATAAATCAAAAATTATTCCAAATTCAAAAATTTCAAATACCTTTATTAATTAAACAAATAATATCATTAAATAACAATAATTTTATATTATGGGTTATTGATCATAAAAATAAATATTTATCAAATCTTTTAATATATAAAAAGATTAAATATATTTATATAAAAATTAATGATGAAAAAATTATTTTAAACAATAATGCATTTAAATTAATTGTAAAATTTTCAATAATTAATAAATTTTCAAATATAATTATTGGATATTCATTTATTGAAAATAATAATGAATTGTTTAATTATACTAATTTAAATTTGAATTTAACTTGCTCTGATTATATTATTCCTTTAAATCAAATTAAACAAAAATTTAAAATGAATTTTATTTATTCTTCTAATTTAAATAAAAAAAATGTTTTAATATTATTTTTGTCAAATAATCATTATTTATATACAATTGAAAATTTGAATAAAATATATTTAAATTTAAATATTGAATATAATATTAATAATATATTCATAGATTTATATAATATAAAAAATGAAGTAATAATTCCTTTTCAGATTAAAATTGATAATATAATAAGTGAAATTTGTTATATAAGATTTAATCAATCAATGAAATTTATAGAATCAAATTATGAAAATGAAGATTATGAATTAAATGAATCTGATAT
>JAEEGK010006103.1_pt1 | contig 29014 bp, 15 predicted proteins | sample 8958771 | NCBI WGS metagenome assembly JAEEGK01 (sample SAMN16246547, study PRJNA631951) | gut metagenome | biome: gut microbiome; feature: rumen; material: SC-attached | host: Bos | place: Iran: Karaj | collected 2018-10 | reverse complement strand
TTCCTCTTTTTTTTTTTCTTCTTCTTTTTTTTCTTCATTTACTTTTCTTTCTTTTTCCTCATTTTTATTATTTTCTTTTTTTTCTTCTTCTTTTTTTTCTTCTTCTTTTTTTTCTTCTTCTTTTTTTTCTTCATTTTCATTTTTTTCTTCATCTTTTTTTTCTTCTTTTTTCTTTTCTTCTTTAATTAATTCCCAATTTCCTTGTCCAGTCAAATCTCTTATATATGCAAAATAATGTCCTGAATAAGGAGTTCCACTATGAATAATAATTCCATATAATTCATAATCATAATTTTCATTTTTTTTATCTTCTTCTTCATTTTCATCTATACAATAATTTTTCATATTAATTTCCAAAGGAAAATCAAATTTACTATTAACTTTAATTCTTTCAAAAGTATTATAATCAAAACTAAATCTATTTAACCCAAAAATTAAATATTCAGGTAATTTAAGAATTTTTTGATATTTTTGTAATTGAACTTTTTGTTTACAATTTTCACAAAAATAATCACTTATTTTTTCTTTTCTTCCAAAATTATTAAATAAACTATCAGTAAGATTTTTAAATCCAATAACTTGAATAGGTAAAACATAATCACTTTCCATTTTTTTATTTAAATTATCACAAGACATACATTTCATATAACTATAAAAATCAATTTTATACATATTTTCTATAGTCTCATTAAATTGAGTATTTTTTAAAATTCTATCTAAAATATCAAATAATAATAATCTAAAAAATTCTTGACTATCTTGTTGATCTCTTCCTTCATTTTCGTTCCAATTAAAAGAATCTGTAAGTTCTTTTGTGTATAAACTTTTAACATTATAAAAATTTAATTTTATAAATAATTTTTGAATATTTATTAATATTAAATATTTATTTCCCATTTTTATAAAATCATTATTTATTTCTGATAAGTCATTTAAACATAAAGGTAAATCATATATTAATTTTTTAAATAGTGGAGTGTTATATAAAACTTGTAAACTACTATTTAAATAACATGTTGCTCCTTGATTAAAAAAACCCACAAAATTTGTTTTATTTTTCGGTTCGAGAGGAATTTCTAAATTTTTTGCACAATTATCTTCTTTTGAAATTGGAGTTGAATCAAAAAGTTCTTCTTCATCAAAAAAATTTTCTAACATATTATTAAATAATAAATATATTTTAAAAAATATATTTTAATTGCTTTAAAAAAAATATAATAAATTATATTTAAATTTAAATATTATATAATTTATATATTTTTTTAATAAATTAATTATACTAAATATATAAATAAATAATATTATTTTTTATATTTTTATATAATATGACTGATAAAAATATTTACATTTGCATTGAAGGAATTGATGGAGTAGGAAAAGAAACTCAATCAAATTTATTAAAAGATTATTTGATAGAAAAATATTCAAAAGATAAAGTAATTTTACAAAATTTTCCAAATTATAATTCAGAAGGTTGTTTTCCGGTTAAATTATATTTAAATGGAAATTTATCAAATACCGCCAGCGAAATTACTGCCTATCAATCAAGTGTTTTATTTGCAGTTGATAGATTCATAACAATGAAAAAATATGAAAAAGAAAAAGTCGAAAATAAAATATTTGTATTAGATAGATACGTAAGTAGTAATATGGTTCATCAAGGCGGAAAAATTAAAGATAAAAAAGAATTAAATGATTTTTTAGATTGGTTAGATAATTTTGAATTTAATTTAATGGGTATTCCAAAAGTTGATAAAGTAATTTATCTAAAAATATCTGTTGAAAAAAGTTTAGAAATTAGACATGGAAGAATGAATAAAAATTTAATGGAAAAAGATATTCATGAAAGTGATATTAATCATCTTATAAATGCATCTGAAACTGGTTTATATATAGCAAAAAAATTTGGATGGGATATTATTGATTGTCAAAAAGAAACTGGAGAAATGAAAAGTAGGCAAGAAATTCATAAAGAAATTATTAGAAGAATTGAACCATTATTATCTAATATTAAATAAATATGTAATTAAAATTTAATATAATTATATATTTCTTTATATATATTGATTTAACAATTAATATAAATTAAATTCTTTATTATATTAATAGAATAAACTGTAAATAATTTAAATTTTTTAAATTTTTAAATTTATAAAATTATTTAATAAAAATATTTATAATTATTTTTATATTAATTATTAAAGTTTACACTTTTTGATAAATAATTTTTTCCTCTTAAACTTCCAGGTAAAAATCTATTTGTAATGGGATCCCAAACTTTTGTATAATCATTATTAATATAACTTTCATTTCTATTACTTATATATCTTTTATTTTTATCTCTATTCCAATAATCAAAACCAAACATTTGTTTTGGATCTTTATAAATTGGGATTTGATAAATTGGATGTATTCTATATTCATTATATTGAAAATTTATTTTATCATTTACTGGATTTTTAACATCTTTAGGATCAATATATTCAGATTGATATATTGTATTTTTTTTATAATTATCACTACCTAAAATAATTTTTGAGTTTCTTATAAAATTTTTAGTTGATTCATCTAAATTACTTCTATCTTCTTTTCTCATTTTTATGTAATGAAAATCTCTTTTATTTGAAGATAAAAATTGATTATCACTTGGATTATTAAAATGAATTGTTGAATAATTTGGTTTAAGATAAGGTTTATCTATTTTACATTTATTATTAGATAAATCTAATGGTATATAATTATCTCGATAAATTGATGAAAATTTTTGTTGCCATTCTGGAATTCCAATTTCAAATTGACTTTCTAAAGATTGTTTTGGTTTAAATGCAATACGATCTTGATTTAAAAACGGATTTATTTCTATTTCAGCAAACATTTTTTCCAAAATTATTATTATTATAGTTATATTTTTTAATTAATAATAAATAATATATAATTAAGAATAATAATAAAAATGTATAAAAATGAAAAATATAAATTAAATATAAAAAAATATTTTTTATACAAATTTGCACCGAAATAAATTATGATTTGCTTTAAATGTCATTCCTTCTTTTATTTCATAATCTTCATTAGCATAAATCCATGTTCCATTTGTTGAATTTTTTTTTTCATTTATTTCATTAAAATAACCATCCATAATATACCATTTATTATTTCTAAATTCAATAGTACAATGAGTTCTACTTAAAATATTATCATTTATAAAAATTTCACAATCTCCATTTCTTCCTATTGTAAAAGGAGAATTTTCAATAGAAAAAGTAAAAATTTCTGGATTTTTATTATTATTTCTGAATATTTTGACATTTAAAAAATTATCTAATTCATAATTATTATTTTTAATTTCATTTAAATTATTTATATCTTCTACACCTAATGTAAAAACAATATAAAATTCTCCAATATTTAATAATAAATTATTTGTTATTTCTACCCAATTATTAATTTTTATAAATGTCCCAAATCCTCTGCCTAAATCTTTTATATAATATTTTAAATCATAAGGATTAAATCTTATTTGAAAATGTTTTCCATAAAAACGACCATCATAAATTTCATCTCTGCTTCTTATTAGAAAATCAATATTCTATAAATATTTATTTAATTAATATTTTACTGTTTTTTCATCTTCATCTTCTTCATAACCAAAATAAGTAAAACCATCAAATTTATTTCTTTTTCCATTTTCTAATCCATAAGGATCTATTTTTAATACTAATCCTTTTGGTTCAACGTTTGAATTTATAATTTCAATGTGTAATTTTTTTGCTTTATTATAGACTTCTTGAATTAAAGAATATAAATTATTTGTGTTATTTGAAAAATCTAATAATGAATCTGTATAAAAATTATTAATTGGTATATTATTTGGATTATTAATATCTTCTATTTTTTCAAAATCAGTTGCTATTTTAGCCTCAAGCTTTTTTTGAGCTTTTATTTCTAAATTTTGTTCATCATTTACTGGTAAACAACACTAAAAAATAAATAATTTATTATACATTGTTATTATTTCCCATATATTAATATATATTTAAATATATATATTAATTTTCAATTTAAAAAAAAATTAACATATATTATTAATATTAATATAATAATATATAAATAATAATTAATTTAAAAAATTAATTATACTCAATTCAATAATTATATAACTATAATAATGAATACCATAGTTGTTGGTGGAACAGGTGCAGTTGGAAGAAAATTGATTGAATTTTTATGTAAAGATTCAAAATATTCCAAAATTTATATTCCATGTAGAAGAGAATTAGATGAATGGGCTAATTATAGTGAAGAAGAAAAAAATAAAATGATAATTATAAAAGTTGATAATTTAGATTTTTTAGGAGGAACCAAAGAACAATTACAAGAAAAATTTGGAACAGAAAAAATAGATAGTATTTTTGATTGTTTAGGAAGTAGAACAAGCAAAGGAAAAGAAGAATTAACAAGAGTAGATAAAACATATGCTATATATTGTGCTGAAATGTGTGAAAAATTAGATATACCACATTATAGTTTACTCTCAAGCAGATCAGCAGATAAAACTTCATGTTTCTCTTATCTTCAAGTTAAAGCAGAGGCAGAAGAAGAAGTTAAAGCAAGAACTGTTAATTTTTTAGATATTTTTCAACCAGGATTTTTAAAAAACAGAGAAAATGATTGTCGTTGTGGAGAATGGTTTGTTCAATATATGTGCTGTTGTTGTCAATGTTGTTATCCTTTTATTGAATGTTCAGATGTTGCTAAAGCTTTGTGGATAAATGATTCAAAATTTTATGATAAAAGTGTAATTTTTGATAATTATAAAAAAGTATTGAATAATGAAAATATTCAAAAAATTGTAGATAATTATAATAAAAAAAATAAAATTGATATGGATGATGTTCCTATTAAATAAATTTATTAAATTATTTATTTATTATTATAATTAAATTTTAAATTTATAAAATGATTGAACCAAATGAAACATTATATGTTAATAATTTAAATGAAAAAATAAAATTAGATGAATTAAAAATTAATTTATTTCATTTATTTAGTGAATTTGGAGACATCATAGAAATAAATTGTAGAAAATCTCAAAAAATGAAGGGTCAAGCATTTATTATTTACAAAGATTTAAATAGTTCAACTAATGCAAAATTCTCTTTAAATAATACAATTTTTTTAGGGAAAAAAATGAAGATTGAATATTCTAAAAACACAAGTGATATTATAAATAAATTAAAAAATAATGTTAATTTAAAAGAAAAATTAAAAATTGAAAATATAAGAAAATTAAGAAGAAAAGAAGAATATTCATTAAAATTAAATAATAATAATAAAAATAAAATAAATAAAACAAAGAAAAATAATAAAGAAGATAATTCAAAAAATAATATAGAATATAAAAATAAAATTTTATTTGTTGAAAATCTACCTTCAAATTTAAATATTTCAACATTAAATTATATTTTTGGTAAATTTTCAGGATTAGTAAATATAAATTATTTAAGTGAAAAAAAAATTGCATTTATAGAATATAATAATGAATTTAATGCAGGAATTGCTTTATTAGGTCTTAATAATTATAAAATAACAAAAGATACTTATTTAAATATTTCATTTGCAAAAAATTAATATATATAATTTAAATATCATCATCATTTTCATTCAATAATAAATCATTTGCATTAATATTAATTATTTGAATATTATTTCCATTAATATTTATATTATTATTATTATTGTTATTTTTTTTTTTTAATCCTTCTTTAATTGCTTTTTGTATTATTTTATTATATTTATTATTATTTAATAAATTATTAGCATTTATATCAATATTTGCTTTATATGAAATATATATATTATCTATATCAAACCCTTTTTTTAAAATTATTGAATCAGTTATTTGTCCTTGAGTATTCATAACTTTTTTCCATTGATTATCATTATCAATATTAATTGAAGCTAACAAAAAATTTTTTTCGTTTAATGTTCCTTTTATTTCAAATAAAGGATTAAATAATTTATTAGTTTTTGATTTTCTAGCATAAACTGAAATAAAATACATTGGTTTATGAAATTTAATAACTAGTTCTTCTGATTCTATTATTCCATAAGGTCCAGAAGGATAATCTGGATTATTTTTCATATTTGGAATTTTTGGTAAATTATCTTTTGTAATTAAAAGTTTACCTATAAAAGTTAATTTAATATAACCAAATTCAAAATTTGTTAATATTTCTTCTGGTAAATAAAAATTTTTTTCTTTTACTTTTTCTTCATAAGATTCAAATGTTAGTAATAAATTATATTCTACTAAATTATTTAAATTTTTTATATTTTCATTATTTATTTCATTTTTGCTACTTTTTTCAACTTTTTCAGTGAAAGTTTCAAAATATTTTTTAATTTCATAAAAATCTTTTTTTTTTATATTCATATTATTGAAATCATTTTCTATTTGATTATATTTATTTAAAAAAAAACAATTTGGACCTTGAGAAATTGAACATTTATTTATTGCTATATTATTACTATATAAATTAAATAAATCACCATAATAATAAGGATCAAATATATGAAAAGCTTCTTTTCTGTATATACATAAATTTAATATGGGAAAAATAATATAAAAAAATTTTTTCATTTAATAATTAAAAAAAATATTTTTATTGAAATTAAAATAATTTTTTATTTAATAATAAAATATACCCAAATTTTTTATTATTTAAGTTTAATATTCTAGAATAATTTATTTATAAACTTTATTATGAAATAAAATATTTAATAATAATTTTATTTAAATATAACATTAAAAGTCTTTTTAAAATAATTTATTTTATTTATATTATTTTCAATTAATATATTAATTCATTTAAAATTATAAAAAATTTTATAAAACAACCTAAAGAATTATTTATATAAAGTAAATATTTTGTTAACTAATTTTTATTAATATTTAAGAAATGATCTATAAAAACTTTTATCTATAATAAAAATAAAAGTAATATTAATGATATATTTAAACAACAATAACATAAATTATTTATTTACATTAGGTGGCATACTTGGTGGTCTTACTCTATCAATAAATGTCATTCCTGTATTTTGTTTAATATCTTGGTGTATATCACTTATAATTTCTCCAATTCTTCTATCACTTGCATTATTTTCATTAATAACTGGCATATTTTCTTCAATCATACTTATTGGTCTATTCTTTGCTAAAATTCTTTCAGCAATATTTCCATGTTTTTCATTCTTAGTATCCTTTTTATATGCATATGTTACTTCAATAGGTCTTCCTTTTATATATTGTCCATTTAATTTTAAAATAGCATTATCACTACTATCAAAATTATCAAAACTCACAAACCCATAATGTCTACTTATTCCACTTTCTGGATCTCTCATAATTTTTGTACTTAAAACAACTCCAAAACTACTAAATATATCTTTTAATGATTTTTCATTTATATCTTCCGATAAATTTCCAACAAATAAATTTGCTCCAACTTCTTGAACTCTTTTATCTTGTGTTGCTTTATTAACTTTAATTGGTTTATTAAATAATTTAATCATATGCAATATCTTTATAGCATAATCTGCATCTTCCATTGTTCTAAGTTCAACAAATGCAAATCCATTATGAGTTTGTGATACTTTATCTTTAGGTAAATATATTTTTTGAACAGGACCACATTGAGTAAAAAGTTCCCATAAAATTTCTTCATTTACTTGTGGGTCAAGATTACCAACAAATAAAGTTGCTTCTTGATTTCTTTCAAAAATTAAAGCTAAAGTTGAATTAAAAGCAGACATATAATATAATAATATAATACAAAAATTATTTGAAATTTTATTATTATAATTAATATATATAATGTCTTTTAAAACTAAAATAGATAAAACTTTAAATTACCTTCCAAAATCGACTCAAAAAATTTTTAAACAAGCTTTAGATGGTAAAAAAACAACATATGAAGTATTTATTCCTCATAATTATTCTGAAAATAAATCATTAATTCAAGGAGATATTCTTAGAAATAAATTATATTTTTTTCAAAAAGACTATCAAACTTCATTAAATTTTTATAATGCTCTTCACAAAGATACAAATAATTTTACAAAAGGATATAATTCTATAATAAAGAAAAAAAAAGAAAAAATATATGATAAATATGATAAAGATAAAGTAGAAAATGTATGTTCAAATGAAATAAATAATTATAAAAATTTAGGATATAATTCATCTAATTTATTTCCAAAATCAAATATTTTTAATAAATCTTTATTATTGGAACAAAATCAAGATAATTATGTTTCAATTTTAAAAGAAGTTGATAAAAATGATATAAAAAAAGATAAAAAATATTTTGAAAAATTAGAAAAAAAACTTAAAATATATAAAACATTAGATAATTATAAAGAACAAATGAATAAAAGAAATAGTTATTTAATTGAACATAATAAACAGTTTATTAAAGAAAATGGAAATTTATTACCTACTTTAACTCAACGAACACAAGTAAATACAATAGAAGTTAAAGAAGATAATGAATCAGAAATGGAAGAAGATAATTTTGAACAAAATGAAGATTTTATAGATATAAAAAAAAATATTCAAACATTAGAAGAAGATATTAATTTAACAAAAGAAACTTTATCAAATCTTGATAAATTTGATATTACAAGAAAAAATTTTTATAATACTATTTCAAATGATAAAAGTATTAAAATAAATATAAATTCAAATAGTAGTAAAAAAAAACGCAGAGTAAAAAAAATTAAAATAAAAAATCAAAAAAAAAACATTTCTCCTTTACCTATACAAATAATAGATAAAAGAAAATCTCAATTATTTTTTGGTAATAACAAAGAAAAAGCATTTATTTTTAATCCTAAGAATATTATCAGTAAAAGAATATCAAATTTATATAATGATGATTATTCAAAAATTTATTTCCAAACTTTTAAAACAGAAATAGAAAATAAAATAAAAAGTAGTAGAGAAGAAAAACATTATCAAGATGCTTTAAATACATATAATAAAATAAAAGAATTGGATTATATAAATGGTGAAAAAGAGGCTATTGAATATATGAAAAAATATAATCAAAAAATACCAGAAAGGATAAAAAAATATAATGGTTCTAATTTATATGGTTTTGCAAGAAATTTTAAAAATAAAACATCAAAAACAAATATTCCAGAACTAATGAACAATTTAAGATTTAAATTAGGTGATTATTCAATAGGAGGAGCAAAAATTGAAAAAGAAAAAGAAATCGATAAAAAAATTTCAACTATTGAATTGGATTATATTGATGATATATTAAAATTAAATGATGATTTAATGCAAAATGAATAAAATAATAAAAATAATAAAAATATTATTATAATATTATATATATAATAATATATTAAACAATTTATTTTTCTATTTTTTTAATTATACTTTTCTTTCTTCCATTTTCCCAAAATTCTTCATTCCAAATATTAGTTATATGATAATAAACTTTGGCATAACCATGTTGAACATCCCTATACCAATCTCCTTCATATATATCTCCACTTTTAAAATAGCATGTACCTTTCCCTTCTTTTAAATTATTATTAAATTGTCCTATATATTTATCTCCGTTTCTTAAATATAATATTCCATTTCCTTGTTTTAATCCATTTTTATATTCTCCTTCATATTTATCACCAAAAGAATAATAATAAATTCCTTTTCCTTCAATTTTATTATTATACCAATCTCCATCATATTTATCTCCATTATTGAAATAAAAAATTCCTTTTCCACATTTTATACCATCTTTCCATTGTCCTGAATATTTATTTCCATCATTATAAGTATATGTTCCTTGACCATTAGGTTTATTATCATAAAATTCTCCTTCATATTTTCCAGTATTATAAATTTTTGTTACTTTTTGAAAACCATTCATTATTAAGACTATAAAAAAATAACATATAAATGAATAAAACAATAAAAATAAATTATTAATAAAATATATTTTTTAATAAAAAATAATATGAATTTTAAACACAATAAAAATTTATCAGAAGCAATAGATGGAATGAAAAAAATATTTTCAATTTCATGGAGTCCTAATTTACTTAGATTAGCAGTAGCTCATGTAGATGAAAGAAAATGGGTAAGAATCTCTCTTTACGATGAAAACGGAGAAAAAAAAGAAATGTTTCAAACAAAACCAGCAAATAAAAACTCTAAATATTATGTAGTAAAAGAAATAGCTTTTTCTCCAGATTCAACAAAATTAGCAGTTTCTCAAAGTGATTGTATAATATTTGTTTATAATTTAGGAAGAAATTGGGGAGATAGAAAAGTAATTTGTAATAAATTTGAACAGAATTCAAGTATTACTTCAATGATTTGGCCAAATAAAAAAAATCATGAGTTATTTTTTGGAATAGCTGATGGTAAAGTAAAAAGAGCTTTATTAAAAAATAATTCGGCTCAAATTTTATATGTTACAGGTAGTTTTGTTGTTTCTATGAGTTATAGTGAAGATAATAATTATTTAATTTCATGCCATTTAGATAAAACAATATATATGTTTAATATTGAAACAAATAATGTTAATAAAATTTGCACAACAAATAGCGTTTCTTATTGTTTAACTTTTTTAAAAAATAATAAATTATTAGTTAGTAGCTTAGAAAAAATAATTTATATTTACAATACTCAAGGTGAAATAGTTCAAAAATTTGATTATAGTAAAAATGATAAATTGAAAGAATTTATAATATGTAAAATAAATTCAAATTTTGATTTAGTTGCCTTAGGTAATTATAATTATATATACATTTATTCATATAATTTAAAAACATTAAAATGGGAAGATTCATGTATTATAGATATTCCAAATTACTATAGTATAACTGCCTTATGTTGGAAACAAGATTTTGGAATTTTAGTAACAGGTTCTTTATGTGGAAGTTTAGATATATTTGAAAGTTGTATTAAAAAAACTATTATATCTAATTTTGAAATTTCATATATAAGTTTAAGTCAAATATTAATTAAAAATATTGAAAATGATAAAAGAATGACAATAAAAACAACTTTGTCTCCAGAGATTAATAAAGTTTCAATAGAAAATAATAATTTTGTTATAATTAATACAAAGAATAGTTTAATTATAGGAGATTTAACTAGTCAAAAATTCAGTGAAATTCCATGGAATTTAAGTGGAGAAGAAAAATTTGATTTTAATAATTTTGGAATATGTTTAGTTTATGTGAATGGAGAAATTGCAGTTATTGAATTTGGGAACAATGAAATAGTTGGTTATTTTAGAACTGATTTTTCACATCCAAATTTAATATCAGCTAAAATAGAGAAAAAAAAAGATAAAAACATATATGAAATAGCATATTTAATTGATAGATTAACAATTTATATTCAAGATTTAATTTCACAAAATAATATTTTATCTTATACTAATGATAGTGATATAGAATTTTTAGAATTTAATAAAACTGGAAATAAAATTATATTTAGAGATAAGAAAAGAAAATTAAATTTATTAAAAATAAATGAAAATAAAAAAATAACTTTAATAATTAATTGTAATTTTGTTCAATGGGTTCCTAATACACAAGTATTAATAGCTCAAAATAACAAAAATTTATATGTTTGGTATAATATTGATATTTTTTTAGAACCAAAAATATATACAATTAATGGCAATGTTGAAAATGTTCAAAGAAAAAATGGTAAAATCGAGGTGAATTATATTGATAATCAAGAAGGAATTGGAAATAAATTATTTTTAGATGAAAATTTAGTTAATTTAAGTATTGCAATTGAAGAAAGAGAATTAAATAAAGCTATTTCAATATTAAATAATTTATCAAATTTAACGAATAAAAATGAATTAGTTTTATATTATAAAATATTAGCTAAAATTTCAATAGAAGAACAAAATTTATACATTGCTCAAAAATGTTTTGCGACATTAGGAAATTATTCAAAAATTTATTACTTAAAAAAAATTATAAAAGAAAAAGAAAAAAATCCTGATAATCCAATTATAAATGCAAAATTACTTTTATTACAAAAAGAATTTGAAAAAGCAGAAGAATTAATGATTAAAAATAATATGATAAAAGAAACGATTGATATATGTAAAGATTTACATAAATATGAAGAAGCAGTAAGATTATGTAAAGAATTTGGATTAGAAGAATATGAAAAAATGAAAGAAGAATATTTAAAATGGCTTCTTGAAAGTGAAATGTTTGATAAAGCGGCTGAATTGAAAATTAAAGAAAATTCATATATTGAGGCTATTAAATATTTAATTCAAGGAGATATGCAAGTTAAAGCAGTAAATTTAATATTAGAATATAAAGTCAAAATTGATAAAAACACAATAGAATACTTAAAAAATTCAATTAATGAAATAGGAATGAATGAATTAAGTGATAAATTAGATAAATATTGGAAAGAAATTAATAATTTATAAATAAAATATTTTGTTATAAATTTACTTTAATTAATAATAAATAAATATATTTTTTTAAATTATATGATAAAAATTTAATAATTAAATATGTATTTAAAAAATAAAAATGAATTATTATAATATTTTATTTTTTATATTATTATATTTAACATATAATAAAGAACTTCCAAATCCTTATAATTTTACTAAAGAACAAATTGAAGAATATAATAATAAAATACCTAATTTAATGATAGGAACAAAAGAAAATTTTACACAAATAGTTAAAAGTAATAATTTTGTTTTACTTTTTTTTCATTCTCCTCGTTCAGATACTTGTCATAAATTAATAGATGATATAGTTAAATATACAAAAATTTTATCTGAATTAGATGATCCTTTATATATTATAAGTATCAACAATGATGATAAAGATAATAATGCTGGTTTGTTAAAAAATTTTAAAATAGCAAAAATACCTACATTTATTATATATAATTCAATAAATAATAGATATAAAGTTTATCCTCAAGAAAAAGTGATTAATAAAATATTAACATTTTTTATAAAAAATTCAGGAGAAGCATTATTTAATTTAGATTCTAAAAATTATTTAATTGATAATGTGTTTAGAGATAAAAAAGTTTCTTTTGAATCTATTATTTTATTTAATAAAAAATATGAGGATAATTTTTTAAATATATCAAAGCATATTCCTTTTTCTTTAATGGGAAAATGTTATGAAGAAAATTGTCAAAAAAAATTTAATTATAGTAAAAATGAATATGATTATATTATGATAAAATCTTTTGAAGATTATTTATCCCCAAATGAATATGAAAAATTTAAATTTGTAAATGAATCAAATGAATATTATAATATCTTAATAAACTCAATAAAAACAATTGATTTTCCAAGTGACTTTCAAAGACAAATAATTTTTTCAGCTCGTTTAAATACAATATGCTATATTAAAAAAATAGATGAAAATTTATCGGATAATATAATTAAAAGGACGTTACAAAAAATAATTGATGATAAATCTAATAATATAACTTTTGGAATAATTTTTGATCCAAATAATTCAACAAATAAAGAAATAATTGATTATTCAGGATTTGAACCTGAAGAATATAAAGATAATGGATTAATTTTTATATATAATTTTATTCATGGTGTTAGAGGTTCAAAAATTTTTCAAATGGATGATATAGAAATTAATTTAAATACCATAAGAAAATTTTTATTAGATTTCAAAGAAAATAAAATAAAACCTAATATTTATAGTGAATCTATTAAAAATGATATAAAACCAAATTTTAAAATTATTGTAGGAAAAAATTTTGAAAAATTTGTTTTAAATAATAATGATCAAGCTGTTTTTATGGTTTTTGCTCAAAATGGATGTAAAAATTGTGATATGATGAATTATGTTTTAACTGAAATGAGTAAAAGAAACAAAGATAATAAAGAAATTATTTTTTGTGTTGGAAATCCATATTTAAATGAATTTAAAGATTTTAATATTAGTATGTATAAAGGAACTGCATATGTTAGATATTATTTTAAAGATAAAAGTAAAGGTTATGTAGATTTTAATTATAAATTCTTAATATTAGAAGATACAATGAAATGGATTAAAGAAAAAAATGATACAATATTTTATACTGGACATGAAAATGAAAATAAAAATGAAAATGTAAATGAACAAAATACAAAAAAAGAAAACGAAACCAAAAAAGAACAAAAAATAGAAAGCGAAACCAAAAAAGAACAAAAAAAAGAAACAGATTTGTAAATTTAATTAAAAAAATATATTTTTATATATTTATTTAATATCATTTAATTTAACTATTGAAATTATTTATTTTTGAAAATTTGAATAATAATTATTTAAATTAATTAATATAAAAAATAATAATATATAAATTAAAAATAAATTTAATAAAATTATTATAACTTCTATTGAATATTATAAAAAATATTATTTAAATTTAATTTTTAAATATATTAATTTTATTCTTTTTATTGAATATTTGTTAATGGAAGATGAGCAGCTTTATAAAAGATTTAAACCAACAATTTCAATGTTTGAATTAATTTCTGTATTAGGAAAAGGAGGATTTGGAAAAGTTTGGAAAGTTAGATATCTTCCTACTAATAAATTTTTTGCATTAAAAATTATGTCAAAGAAGAAGATATTAAAAGATAAAATGGTAGATAATGTTTTTTTAGAAAGAAATATCTTATCTAAAATATATAGTAATCATTTAGTAAATTTATATGTAACTTTTCAAGATGAAGAAAATGTATATATGTTATTAGATTATATGCGATTTGGAGATTTTCGTAAGAAAATGAGCATAAAATATTTCGAAGATGAAATTCGTTTTATAGCAGCTAATATTTTAATATCTTTAGAATTTCTTCATAAACATGATATTATACATAGAGATGTAAAACCTGAAAATTTATTATTAGATAATAATGGTTATTTATACTTAACAGATTTTGGTATATCAATCAAATCAAATACTGATGTGAGTAACGATTTTTGTGGAACTCCAGGTTATATGGCCCCTGAAAGATTATGGGATAAAGAAAATATAGGATTTGAAAGTGACTATTTTAGTTTAGGTGTTATATTATATGAATTAATTATGAAAGAAAGACCATTTAAAGAAACATGTAAATCTCACATGATTGCTGAATTTGAAAAAAAAACTGTTCATTTAAAAAGTAATGAAGAAGGGGAATATGATGATTTATGTGATTTAATTAATAAATTATTAATTATTAATCCTTATAATAGATTGGGTTATAGAGGAATTGAAGAAATAAAAAGACATGAATTTTTTAAAGAATATGAAAATAAATGGGATAAATTATATAATAAAACTTATCCAAGTCCACTAGTAAAGTTTTTGAATAAAGAATTTAAAAAAGATTTTGTTAAAGCTTCTATAAAAGAAGAAAATAAAAATTGTTTTAATGAAGAAGAAAAAAATAATAATATTATTGAAGAAAGTGATCAAATTTTATTTAAAAATTTCTCTTTTGTTCATAAAGAATTTTTAAACATTAATTATGGTAATGTTCATAGAACATTTATAAGAAAACCAAGAAGTCATAGATCAAATAATGCAATAAAACAAATTTTTGATTCTGTAGATAAAAAAGTTTCAAACATTAATTTGTTTCAAAAAAATAATTTTCAAAAGAATTTAAATGAAATATTATTAAGTAGTATAAAAAAGAAAGATTATTATAAACAAAATAATTTCAATTTATTAACCAAAGTTAAAAAAGTGAACATTGGAACTACTTCAAAAAAATTAATAAAATCAAAATCACAAAAAGATATAATTGAATTGAAAATAAATCATAAAAGAAGTTTATTATTAAAAAAAAATTTAAGTTCAACAAATGAATCTTCTTCTTTTATTCAAAAACAAGAAATAAATAATAAAAATTCTTATGCTAACAAAATAAATTTATATGAAAAAAATCCAAATAAATTTTATTTAAAAAAAAGAGCCTCAGTAGAAATGCCATTAATTAGAGATAATTATATTAAAAATTATTGAAAATTTTTAATTATTAGTTTATGATAAAAAAAATGTAATTAGAAAGTGGTAATTAATGTTATTTCTATTATTTTTATATTTGTATTAATAGCATTAAAAAATTTTTTATAAATATGTCCCTATAGATATATTAAATTATTATATATATATATTTTTATTCAAAAAATATTTAAAGGAATATAAATATTTTATATTATACAAAAAATAAATGTATGAAATAAATAAATTTTGTTTAATAATATTTAATTGATTTTATAAAAATTTAAATAAAAACAATTAATAAAATTTTATTTAATTATTATTTTAAAATTTTTTTCATATTATAAATTCTTTTTTTGAATTCTATTAAAGCTTCTAAATATTTTTTTTCAATAGAATTTTTATTTATATTTAGATTTTTAATTAAATTCATTGTATCATTAATTTCAGGAATATTAACATATAATTCTTTATTTTTTAGTTCATTTAAATTACTTCTAATAAGTTCTAATTTATTTGATAAAATATTTTTAATATCTTTTGTAATTAAATTATTTTGTTGATTATTTTTAATATTATTTAATTTTATTAATTTATTTTTAATATTTTCAATTTTTTCATTTATTATTTTAAATTTATTAATATTTTCATCTTTTAATTTATTAATTTTATTTTGATTATTTGATAATTCATTTTTTTTATTATTAATATCATCTAAAATATTATTTAAATTATCATAAAAATATTTTAAATAATTTAATATACATTCATAAGAAGAAATATTATTTTTTATGTTATTTTTTAATAAATTTTGATTATTTTTTATTTCATTTAGAATTTTAGTTTCATTTTCTTTAAATGTTTCAAAATTTATTTGTTCATTAAATTTAATTACATTCATTTTATAATTATTTTTTTCAAAAGTCAAAAAAAAATTTTTATATTTTTCATAAATATCATTTAAAATATTATTATTATAATTATTATCATTATTTTTATATAAATTATATTGTTCATTAATTAATTTTAATTCAAAATTATTATTTTTATTTTTGTTTTTATGAAAACTATTTAAATTTATTTCATATAATACTAAATTAATTTTTTTATCATAATAATATATACAAAATTGATTATAAAACAAATAATTTGTAACTATTAAATTATTTATATTTATATCAAAATTAATTATTTGTTCAATTTTTGAATTAAAATTATTTGGCATAATAATTTCATTATAAATAGTTTCATTATTCAAATTTTCATTTTTATTAATAATATTTGAAAAAATATCTAAATAAGGAATATTTAATAAAAAAACATTATTATTAATATTTATAATAATTTCATTGTTTAATAAACTATCTTTATAAAAAAAATTAATAATATTATTTTCATTCATAAAAATATTTTTATTTAATTTAAATGATTCAAGTAAAAAAAGATCATAAAAAAAATCATCTTGATTATTAATGTTATTTTGTAGTTCATTTTTTCTTAGAGGTAAAATATTACTTGAATATATTAATAAATCAATATAATTATTACTGATTCTTAAAATTATGTAAGGATAAACATTATTTTGTAAAATAAAAAATTTATAATAATTATTATTTTCATTTAAAAAATCTTCTGAATTTTTATTAAAAATTATTAATTCTTTGTCATGAATTTTAATATTTTTAATATAATCATTTATTTCAATCATATTATTTTCATTTAAACAATTTTTTAATTCTTCAATTAATTTATTATTTAATTTTTTATTGTTGATATTATCAACAAAATTTTCATTTTCAATGAACATATTATTAAAGATATTTGTATTTTTAATTGAAAAATAATTTGGAAATAAAGGATTAAATAAAATAAATTCTCCTGAATCATTCATAAATATTAATGAGAATTGATTGAAAGAATTAAATTTATTTTGAATTGGAACAAAATTAAAATCTATATAATTTTCATTTTCAATCTCATTAAGCGCCAAATTATTATTTTTTATATTAAAATAACTAAAATTTTTATTAAATAGAATTCCATAAAAATCTTCAAAATAACTAAATTTAATAGAAATTATTTCAAAATTAAATTTTATTGTTTTTAAAAAAAATTCTTCATTTTGAAAAAAATTTAAATTTGAAATAGTACTAATTTCAATTTTATTATAAAAAATTATATTTAAATTAGAAGAATTTTTATTTATAATGAAATTTTTTATTATAAAATTTTTATCTTCAAAATTTAATTTAACTTTTTTTATTCTATTTTTATCTAATTTAAAAGGAGAAAATAAAATAAAATAATAAAATTCAATTTTATTTATTAATATATAATATTCATTATTTATATTATCAAAATATGTTAAAAACATATCAAACAAATTTATTTTGTTTATTTTATTAAAATTAATTTCATTCAATTCTTTATTAATTAAATTTTCAATTTCTTTTGAAATTTTTTCTTTATTTAAATTTGAATTTAACATTATAAAAATAATAATATATTTATTTACTAAAAAATTTTTAATTTAAATTTATATAAAAATAAATTATATTTAAATTAAATAATTCTAATTTAAATTAATTATTTTATTTTTGCTTATAAATAATACTTTTTATTTTTTCGTTTGTAAATCCAATATTATTATATTTTAAAAATTTATGTCTAAAAAAATTTTCTAAAATATAAATAATAGAATATTTATCTTCTTCTTCTTTATTTTTTAAATAATTATCATCATCAATATTTTTTCTATTTTTTTTTTTGCTTTCCATTTCTTTTTTTTTTAATTTTTCTTTTTTTCTATATTCAATTGGATTATTTAACATAAAATATTTTTCATCCTTGTTTTTTTGAATATTAAATCTAACAGTACATAAATAATTATTAATTCCATAATCAATAACATTTTTATATTCATTTAAATTATTAATTTTTGAGCTTAAATCAATAAAATTATTTTTAATATTTGGAATTTGATTAATATCATAAATAAAATTAACTTTATTTTCAAATTTTTCAAAAAATGGATCTTTTCCAAATTGTAATTGATTTAATTTATTATCTTTTGCGCCTAAAAAATTTTTTATTAATCTTTTTAATTTAGTTTCTTTTAAATCTTCATCGAAAAAAAAATCATTAGCTTCTTCTATTTCTTCTTTAGTTCTTTTATCATTTACAGCATTTTTAATTCTATTCATATCTTTTTTATATTCTTTAATTTCTTGAGAAATTAAAAAATTGGTTTTTAATTCATGTATTTTTTGACTATGATTTTTATTAAAAATTTCACTTAAATTTTTAATTCTAATTAATGTTTTAGGTGTATAAAATTTTAAATTAATATAACCTAAATTATCATAAATTTGTTTCATTTCAGGTAAAACTATGTCTCTAATTTCTTCTAAATTTGTTTTTTTTATTATGCTATTTATTCTAGCAAAATTAGTATTAGATTCATTATTATAATCCATAGCAATTTCTGATGATGAAGTTTTACTATAAATTTCATCTTCATTATTTTCGAGATCATCATTTGTATTTCTAAAAGAAATTTTGGTTTTATTTTTATAACTTTTATGAATTAAATCAATGTCATTTAATAAATCTGTTTTATTTCTGGTTTTTATTGGTTTTTCAATGTCTTGAAATTTAATTACTAAATTTTTTTTATTTTCATTTTTTTTTGAAATATAATTTGTAACATCAGAAAACATTGATTTATGATATGATGTTGAAATTATGTTTGGAAGACGAGTTGTTTGAGATTCAATTGTATAATAATTATTTGAATTATTTGATTTATCTACTGTTTTAAATAGTTTTTGGTAGTAATCATAATTTTTATTTTTATTTGTTAAATATGAATAATTCATTTTAGGATCTAATAAAAATATATTTCTTTTTAATTTATTATCAAATTTTTTAATATGAAAAGTTGTTTTTTTACTATTTAAATATGAACTATAATTATTTAATAATTCTGTTTTATGAGGTTTAATATTCATAGTATTATTTGTTAAAAAAAATTTTGTAATTTTATGTTTATTAATCATTTTTAAGTTATTATTATAAAATATAAATTATATAAAAATAAACTTATCTTTTAAAATTTAAATAAAATGGAAGAAAATGAAAATACAACACAAAATAATTCACAAAATTATTTAACTTATGGTTCTATTGTTTCTTTAATGTTAGATCATAATTCTTCAAATTCATCAATAACATTATCTTTTGATCCAAATAAAAATAAATATAAAAATAATAATAATAAAATAAAAAACAATCCTGAAGAAAATAATAAAAAAAAAATATTTTCAAATAAAAAATTAGAAATGCTCAAAGGAAAAGATTTTTTATTTACTCAAGGAATTTTTAATGATAATTGTTTTTTTTATAATTTTAAATCTGAATCTGATGTTTTATTCAATTATTTAAATACTTTATTTTTAATAATTCCACCTTGTGAATATGAATCACTTCAAAAAATAAAAGATTCAATTAAAACAATAAGAGATAACATTTTTTCTGGTTCTTATAATGATAAATCTATTTATCAAAAAAGTACTGATATTTATATTAAATTTAAACAAGAAATTTTAACAAACCATGAACAAAGTATAAATATTTTGGAAAAAAAAACATGTGTTAATTTTGGTGATTCTGTCCAATTTTTACATTTAGCAAGTGGAAAATTTTTAAATTTTAAGAAAAATTCAGATGATTTAAAGATATATATAAAATTATCACCTAAAATGAGTTCTAATACAATATTTCGTATTTTAAATGGATTTAATTATCAAAGTGAAAATAGTACAAAAATATTTTTTAATTTAGGAATAAAAATTGCTTGTGGTGATAAAAATACAAATCGAGAAAAATATTTAGCAAATGGAAATGTTAATCGTAATGGAGTTTTAATTCGTCCAAAAAATTTTTTGAGCAGTATAAATTTCATAAAAAAGAAAAATTTTGGAAAAAATACATTAAAAATATTAAAAACAAAGACTAATGCTTTAGTTAATAAAAAAAGTCTTAATATTGATAATTCAAATATTGATTTTCTAAGCCCAAGAAGAAGTTTTAGAAATAGTTTATTAAATATGAATGGAAATAATAAATATTCATCATTTGGAATGAAAATTCCTTTAGATAGCAATCAAGTTGTTTGTGATGATAAATCTTTTAATCAATGGCAATTTATAAAATTTTCTAATGATTATTTATATGATGAAAATTTTATAAATTCTTTAGATTTTTTTTGGATTGAAAATTGTGAAAAAGAAGTTTATTTATCAAGTACTGAAATTTCAGAAAATCAAGAAAATAATTTTAATAAAAGAATAAATGTAGAAAATGATTGGAGTAATTTAGGAAAAGATTTAAAAATGAAAAAATCAAATGTTATTAGAAGTTCTTTTTTAATTAACACAGAAATTTCTAATGAAGCTCAAAGAGAAAATTTATTAATGGATAAACAACCTGATAAAGAAGAAAAATTACCAGATATTGAAAAAGGAAGTATGAAAGAAAAGATAAAAAATAAATATGAAAAACTAAATAGTAATAATAATGATATTGATTATCTTAAAATTCCTCTTAATTATTTTTATGATGAACAAAAATCTTCTCGACGTTTTTATAAATTAGGATTATCTATTCCAATAAATGATAATAAAGATCCTTTAGGAATATTTAAATTTGAAATAGTAAATAATAATTCAAATGATATTTATGAAGATACTTTAATTATGGAACCTGGTTTAATAAAAAAAAATTCAGTTTTTCGTATAAAAAATATTCTTTCAAATAAATATTTATGTGTTGAAAATAATTTAGTTTTGTCAGCTACAGTTTCTCAAAGTTTTAAATTAATAAATTATAGTGAAATTGAAGCTGATGAAGAGAAAAAAAATGATTCATTATTCATGATAGAAACAGCTTATGAACAAAAGAAAAAAGATGATGATGATGATGATAATGATGAAGTTAATATAAATAAAATTTATTCAAATTTAAATAATAACTCAAGTAATAATGAAAATATGTATATAAAAAAAAATGATACTGTGAGAATTAAATCTAAAAATTATCTTTCTTCATATTTAGCTGTGAGACAAGTGAGAGAAGAAAAAGAAAATAAAGTTACATTATTATTAACTAAAAATTTAAGTGATTTAACAATATTTAAACTAAGTTTTTTAAATGAATATGATAAATATGAATTATATTTTTTAGAAAAATTAAATTTGTGTTATGAAAGATTAATAGATTATTTTAAATTAGAAAATAAAGAAAGTATTGATATTAAAAATTATGAAAATATAACACATATTTTAATTATATTAAAAACAATGATTGAAGATTATAAAATGAAAAAAGAAAATATTAATGTTGAAGAAAATAAATCTTTAGATTTATTAAGAAATCTAAATCAATTTGATATTATTTATAAATTAATGGAATTGTTTTTAAATATGTGGTTTAAAAATTATAAAAAATTAAAATCAGAAGAAATGAATCAAATTTTAATAGATTTATTTGAAAATGACGAATATAGTGAATATTTAAATTATAAAAAAATTGTAACAAACAAAATATTAAAAATAATTAAAATGATATATGATTTAGATTCTGAACTAATTGTTTCAATTCAAATTAATCTTCATTATTTTTTTTTATTTATAGGATATATTGATAAAGTAACAAAATTTTTAATTCATATATTAAAAAATAATCATAGTTTATTATTAAAATTATTAAGTTTAGATGAAATAGGTAAAAATAGTAAATTATATGAAGAAATGAAAACAAGTTTAAATAGAATTATAAAATATTATAATGATTTTAGTTTGGGTGATATAAAAAATAATTTTAAAAGCTATTCTTTATTTTTTGAATTACTAAATGTTATGTTAATGTGTGATGATGAACCTTTTCATCAATTTTATGATGCATTTTTTATAAACTTTAATTTAATTAAAGATAATAAACCAAATATTGAAGATAATTGTACGTTAATAAATTTTTATATTAAAAATGAGCATATCTATTTAAAAAAGAAAAGATTTTTTAATTATCATGAAAATATAAATTTAGTTGGAAATGAAATTGAGAATAATATCATAAATAATAGCCAAGATAGTAAAGATAAAGAAGAAAATAATGATTCAGAAATTGTTAGTGATGATGGTTCAAGTAAAATATTAGATGATTATAATAAAAAATATATTGATTGTGAATTAACATTAGTTGATTATAAAAGTGTTGATTGCGAAGAATATAATTTTGCAGAAATTAAAAATGAAAAAGAAATAATAATTAAAATTATAAGTTTTAATATTTTATTATATAGTAATCTTTCTTTACATAATGTTGAATTTAAAGAATATTTAACAGAAATATTTAATATGAAAATAGTTAATAGTTATTTTAATGAAAATCCCTCAAATATAAATAATAATAATATAAACAATAATGAAGAAAATAATTTAAATAAAATGTATATACTAAATACTGAAATTAAATGTTCTTTAATCAGAATGATTAACTTTTTGTATCTTAAAATAAATAATCCTCTTGTAGGAAATATGGGTCTTTGTAGAAATATAAATAAATATAATAAAATAATAGAAAATAATGATAATACAATTGATAATAAAGACAAAAATTTATATTTAATAAATAATCAATTTAGTAAAGATAAATCTCAAGAAATTGAACAAATAATAAATAATATAGAACAAATTTTACAAGATCAAATTAGTTCACATTTAATAAGTGATTCTTCATTTTTTTTACATGTTTTTGAATCTTTTCATTATATTATGAGACATATTTATAATTTGGAAAACACTGAAAAAAAACAAAATAAAAGTTTTAATTTTATTTCATTGGTTTTAATTATTTTAGAAAGTTATATAGGAGAAGATCAAAATCCAAATGAAAATAATGTATCATTAGGAATGGATAAATCAAAAAATGCCTTAATTAATTTAATAAACGGAGATAAATTAGTTTTGTCAAGAAACGTTTATATAATTTCAAATCAATATATTAAAATGTATGAAAATTTTAGAAAAGATTTTGAAGATGTTTTAACAAATACAAATTTAAAAGAAAAGAAAAAAAGATATTTAAATAAATTATTTACTGACACTGGAATTTATAATTCAATGTCAAATATGGCAACATTAAAAACAGGAAAAACATTAAAAGAAAAGCCCACTGAAACTTTTGGAGTTTTACATAGTTTAACTAAAAGAAATACAGTAAATAAAACAAATGCATTTTTGAATCAAAATAAAGTTAATAAAAATAAATTTTCATTTAATGAAGATAATGACATGCATAAAAAAGAAATAGTCATTAGAATTAGTAATATTTTTTTAGAATTTTTAAAATATATTGAAAATGAATATATTAATAGAATTGAAAATAATTTAATAGAATTAAAAAAGAAATTCGATGAAGGAAAAATTTTATTAGAAGTAAAAAATGAAGAATTAAATGAACAAAATGATGACGATGAAAATAATGAAAATGAAGAAAATTATCAAGATTCAGAAGAAAGAAAAACAACAATATTAATGAATGATATAATAAAATTAAGTGAATTAAATCAAATTAATTATAAAAGATTTTATGAAAAAAATAAAAAGAAAAAATTTTTTGAAGTTGATAAAGAAGATGCATTATTTCAAGGAAATAGTCTTGATCTTCTTAAAAAATTTTCAGAAGTTTTTTATAAAAAAAAATTTCAAAAAAATAAAATAAATAGAGATGATGCTTATATATCAATTATATTTTTACGATGTATTCATAAATTAGATATTATGGATTTAAAAATAAGATGTTTTGAAATATTATATAGATTAAATAGTCAAAATTTTATATTTTTTGAAAATTTAAGTAATTTAGTAATATTTGATTCTCATAATGATTTAAAAAAATTTGAAAATATTAAATCATATTTTTTGAATTTATTTGTTATTATTAAAAACATTTTTAGTACTTCAATTTTAGATACTACTATTAAAGGTGAATTGGAAAATTTTAGTATTGAATTAGCTAAATTAAATGATAATTTATATGATAAAAAAAAATGGATTTTAGAAATGGATGTTTTAAAAAATTATTCAAATATAAAATTAGAAGTTCAAAATAATTTAGAAGAAAGTGATTTTTTAAATAAAAGTGATAATGATAATAATGATTCAAGTAATAAAAAAATAAGTAGTAATTCTTTGATTTTAAAAAATGCTAAAAATAACAACGATCAAAACCAAGAAAAAGAAAAAGAAGATAAAAATAAATCAAATTATTTTTTAAATAATAATTCATTGGAAAGAATTCAATTAATTCAACAAGTTTTATTTAATTTGGGATTTGAAAATATTTTAACAAAATTCATGCAAAAATCTAATGATATTATAAATAAATTTACGGAAACAAAACCAATCGATTCAAATTATATTCATTTCAATGATTGTATAAAAAATATTTTAAAATGTTTAGAAGAAATTTATAATTTATTAAGTTTTTTCATTAGAAATAATAAAAAACATCAAAAAATTATTGAAGAACAAATTGAAGTTATTTTATTTCCAATAAAATTAACTAATAAAATAACAAAAAATGTAATGATTTCATTAAGTATTTTTTTGATAGAATTTTTAAGAGATTTTAATTTAAATGAATTAAATAATGTTGAAAATTTTATAAAATTATTAACATATATAATTAATTATGAATGGAAGGAAAATAAAGATTTAATACCATATTGGATAGAAATATTAAAAATAGTTATAAAATCTTCATCAAATGAACAAAATGATAAATTAATAGATATTTTAAATAAAATAAAAAATGTTTTAGTAGATGAAATAATTCAAGAAGGTGAAAAAGTTAATGAAGATATTATTATTTCTTTAAAAGAAATATTAGAATTAATAATATCTTTAAAAAATATTTATTTAGAAGATTATGAAGTAAAAGCAAGAAATATTTTAAGTTTAAATTATATTATTAATAAATTTTTCTCAAAAATTTTTAATAATACAAATAAATTTAGTGTTTTATTAAATTTAGTTATTAAATTTATGAATGATAATTTATTTTTATACAAAGAAGAATTTGAAAATAATAAATTATTAAAAAGAAAATTTATAAAAAGTGTTTCACTTGAATACAAAAAAGAAGAAAAAAATGATATAAATGAATTAAAAGATAAAAAATTTATAAAAATTACAGACAATATGATATATACAAATTTAAATAGAAACAAAAATTTAAAATATGAAAATGAATTTTATGCTATTAGTTTACCAAAATTATATAGTATTTTTTCAATTATAAATCAAAACGAAAATTTAAATAATATTATGAAAGAATGTGAACATATTTTGGAAATTAGTGAACAATTTTATGATAAATTATATGAATTATTAAAAAAAGATAGTCAAATTACTGAAACATTTTTTGATGAAAAAAATAAAGATGAATTTAATGACATAATAAATAATTTTAAAGGAAGATTTTTAAAGTTACCAGAAATATTAAAAATTGTTTATGGTAATAAAGTAGAAAACAATTTAAATTTAGTAAAAAGAAAAAAAGAAAGTGTACATAAATTAAATACAAAAAAAATAGAAAATTTATCAAAAGAAAGAGAAAGGCAATTACAAAGAAGTGAAATATTTGTTAATTATTGGAATTTAATGAGAAAGTATATTAATAATCCAGAAAAATTAAAAACTTTTCATAATAATGTTAGATTAATGATAAATGAAGAAAGAGAAAATTTTATTATAACTTTTTCAAATTTTATCGATGGTTTGGAACAATATAATAAAAATATAGAAACAAATGTTGAAAATAAAAATAATATGACAAAAATACATTGTTTATTAATATTTCATAATGTTATTAAAGAATTTTTAAAAGATAATTCATTAAAATCAAAAAAAGAAATTTATTTTTATTATTGGATTTTAATTCATTTAATGAGATTTGATTTTAGTAGCAAAACATTTTTATCTGAAAGTAAAGGTATTAAAGAATTTACTTATAATAATACTCCATTTAATAAAGAATTATTTATTGATCAAAAATTTTTTATTTTTGCATTAAAATCAATTAATAAAAAAAATATAAAAAATATTGATTATGAAATGTTAATTTATTTTAAATTTTTTAATGCATATTTAAATGGTTTAGATGACAATAATAAAAATAATTTATTTTCATATTTAATAAATTCACAAGAAAGTGAAAAATTATTTTTAGTAATGAAAAATATTTTAGAAAATTTCAAAAAAAAATTAACAAATATTTTTAATTTTTTTACACAAGAAAATGAATATATAAAAATATCTGAAGGATATTTTTTAAAATTAAGATCAAAGTTAAAACATAATGAAATTTCAATGAATAAATTTGAAAATGAATTAAATCCTTATGTAGAAGTTATTCAATTAATTTCATATTTGAGTGACAATAATAAAATAATACATAATAAAATGAAAGATTATTTACGTTATCAATATAATAATAATAAATCAATTAATTTTATAAGTATATTAAGTAGTATATTAGATTTATTTACTAAGGTTAAAAATGATAAAAATAATAATGAATATGAATTAAAAAATTATAATGCTGATCATAGAATATTTATTAAATTTTATTATCCTGTTATTATAAATATTATTGAAAGTTTAACTAAATGTTGTCAAGGTCCGAGTTTTGAAAACCAAAATAGTTTAGTTAAAGATACAAAAATATTATTTTTTATAAATCAAATTTTATTTGGTTTAACATATAGAAAAAGATTATATGATGAAGATGGAAAAGACATTGAAACTTCAATAGAAGAAAAAAAAAATAATTTAAAAAATAAAAATATGGATAATTCTTTAAATAATTTAAATTTGATAGAAAATTTAACAAATCAAACATTTTGTTATAATATAGATTTAAGTAGAAAAAATTTATTATATTTAAAATATAAATTATTATTATTATGGGAAATTGTTGTAATGCTAATTTTAATGACAATGATTTATTATCAAGCCCTAAAATTAATAATTTAGAAAAATGCAAAGATTATTCAAATGATTATCAGAATCAAACAAAAAATAATACTATAATAGATAACATTCATAAAGCAATTACAAATTTCAATAAAATAAACGAACATATTTTGCCTAAAATATCTCTTGAAAAAGATATATTTATTTCAAATATAAAATTAAAGATAATAATAAAGCAAAGTAAATGTTTACAAGAAGGAAAAGAATATTTAATAAATTCTTTAGGTCTTCTTGATTCAAATAATAAAAATAAATATTTTGATGGGATAGTTATTTTTGGCGATGTTAATGTAAGCAATAATAACAATAAAAATAATATATTTATTTTATATATGTTTAGACTAATACAAGAACAGATTTCGTATTTCCTGAAGAAGAAAGTAGTACAAAACAAAATCATGCAGAAATACGTTATGATAGAACATTAGACTTATATCAAATAAGAAGTCTTAGAGGTAATGGATGCTTTCTAAAAATAGATAATAAAACAGTAAGTCTAAATTTTTAAATTGTTTAAATAAATAGTTATTAAAAAATGAAGATTTGTTTTCTTTTTCTTATTTTATGTTACAAGTGAAAATTGATATTAAATCAGAGGAAATAAATAATACAAATACTGTTATTTCTTCCTTATTAACTTTAGAAGTTTTATTTGGTGAAGAAAAAAGAAGAAAAATAACTTTTGATTCAAGAAAAAATCAAATAATAAGAATAGGAAGAATCAGAAATGAAGAAACTGATTTTGCTTTCGAAGACGGAGATGTATCTAGGAAGCAATGCCAGATAATTTTCGATGATAATAATTGGTATATTGTTGATGGAAATGGAGAAAATCCGAGCTCTAATGGTACTTGGTTGTATCCGGAAAAATTTG
>JAEEGK010006102.1_pt1 | contig 29015 bp, 18 predicted proteins | sample 8958771 | NCBI WGS metagenome assembly JAEEGK01 (sample SAMN16246547, study PRJNA631951) | gut metagenome | biome: gut microbiome; feature: rumen; material: SC-attached | host: Bos | place: Iran: Karaj | collected 2018-10 | reverse complement strand
CATCATTATCATACAAATTTCTTTAAATTCACTTGATAAATATAAATCATAAACACTTTGAGGAACGTTATTATAATTTTGATAAATAATTTTATTTAAAGAATATTTACAAACACCTTCAGTTTGATTTAAATAAAATTCAACTTGATTAGTTGAATTATTTAAATTAAATTTAATTTGTTCATTTAAATTATATTTTTCACTTAAATCCAAAAATTTTGTTGATAGAATTAAATCTAAATTATCCATTGAATTATGTTGACAATAATTATTAATATAATCAAATAAACCAAAACTATCACTTTCATATAATTCAATAATATTAGAATTATTATGAAAATTCATCATATTTGCATTATCTGCTAAACCTTCATTAATTAATTCATTCATTTTTTTTCTATAAATTGTTTCAGAGAAAATTGATAATATTTTTTCATTAATATAATTACCTAAAAAAGTAGATAAACTAAATATATTTCCATCATTTAAATTATTATTCATAATATCATTTAAATTTGTAGTTAAACAATTTCCACTAAATCCAGGTGAGTCAAAAATTGAATAAATATGAATATCTGTATCACTTATTGGAATTGTATTTAAGTGACTATTAATTTTTAAAATAATCCATTGAAATAATTTAGAATATGTTTCTTTACATAAAGTTGTTTTAAATGTTTTGGCTTCTTCATATGTAAAAGGAATTTTATCAAGTTTCCCTTCATTTAATTTTTGTGTATAAATAAGTGTATTTTTAATATTATCATAACTAATTTTTAACATTTTTGAAATATTATTTATTCCTTCATCATTTTGAAAATAAACTAAATGATTTTCATCATTATAATTTAAAACTATATTATTAAATATTACAATTGATGATAATAATTTGAATATTAATTCAATTTCTAATTGAGTAAAATTTAATGAAGAAAATGCATTTGAAATTTCTTCAATATTAAATAATTCTTTTATATAATCTTCTTCATCTGGATTTATATTTTCTGGTATTTCTATAAAAAGATTAATTTTCATTTCTTCATCATTACAATTAAATAAAGTATGAAATATTAAAAAATCTTCAATATTTGAAGTATCATTAAATAAAAAAGCATAAATTTTATTTGCTCTTATTTTATAACTTTTCTTATCTATCATATCATAAAAAATATCATTTCTATATAAAAATTTAGATGATACTTTACATTTTTTTTTATCATGATTTAATGCACAACCAAATACTTGAACTATTTTATTAGCATTTTGAATTTTATCTTCAATAGTTATTTCTTTATTATTTAATGATTCATCTTCATCACTTGAATTACTATTTTTTTTATTAAAAAAATCTAAATTTGATTTTGACATTTTTTGTGAAAGTGATTCTTTAGATTTTTTACAGAAAGAATTTAATATATTATTAAATATAGTAGTTTTTCCACTATATAATTCCCCTCTTATTATAATATTTAATTTTCTGTTATAAAACATTTCTTCTAAATTTAAAGTAAAATCATTATAAATTTTACTATCAAAACTTTCAATATTATAATTATAATTATGATCATAAAATTTTTCATATGAATTTAACAAAAGTAAAATTTCATTTCCAACTTTAGTAAAAATATATCCTTCTTCAAATCGACTTGATAAATTAGTATAAATATCCATATTTGTAAAAGGAATAGGAATATCTACTAAATTATTAACAGTTTTTAAAAGAGGATTTGAAGGTAAAGGAAGTGTCATATTATATTTAACTGTAGAATTATTTTTAAATGATGGAACATATACATTTATTTCTTTTTTAGGTCTGTTTATTTGAATAATTGTGGCTTGAATATAAGGAAAATCTGTTTTTTGATCAATATGAGGATTTTCAAATGGATTTACATCATTTTGAATTAATATTTTATTATTTGGAATTATATATGAATATGATATTGTTGAGTCATCTAAAGAACTTTTAAATGAAAGGTTTGATTTATTCATTTTTTTTAAATTAATTACTTTATTTATATTAATTTTAATTATTTTTTATTGTATTTTTTGTTTTATAATATTAAAAATAAAACAATATTTTTAATGGATAGAACGAAAAATGAGAATAATAATAAATATATTATACTTGGATTATTTATTAGTTTAACAATTTTATTTTTTTTCTTAGGTAATGATGTAAGTGAGAATAATATTAATGAAAAAAATGAAGTCACTCAAACTAATAATAATGAAAATGAAGTAAATAAAGAAAAAACAAAAGAAAATGAAAAAAATAGTATAAATGAAAATAATGAAAATAATAAAACAAATTTAAATGATATGCCACAAAACGTAAATGTTGAAACATTGAAAAAAAATATTAATCAAACTAAATTAGAATATGAAAAATATATTGAAGAACAAAGACAATTATTTATACAACAATCAAGTAAAATTCATACATTTTTTTTAATTTTATTTTCTTCTATTTTATTAATAATATATTTATGGAGTGGATATAAAATCAAACAAAGAGAAAAAAAATTAAAAAATAAAAACTTAAATTCAAATCAAAAAGATAATGAATATAAATTATTAATCAATGAAGATGAATTTGAAGAATTTTTTTATGAATAAAGCAATAAAAAAAATATTTTTATATTTATAATAAATTTGAATGAAATTTTAATTCATATACATTTTAAATTTATAAATAATAAAATATATATTAGATTTAATTTAAGAAATTATTTTTGCATTTACTATTCCTGTATTTATTCACAGAATTAATTCTACAATTAATTTCATAAAAAGATTGTTCTCCTAAATTATGAATAATTTGATTATAATAATTTGAATTTTTAAGTGCAATAATTGGACTCATTGTTTTATTATTATTTACATTATGAGATTTACATGGAATTATCATTCTAAAATCAAAACATTTTTGATTATTATTCTCTAATAAATTTTCAAAATCTAAATCTTTTGTTATTTTTGCATTTAAATAATCTTCACATGTTATTTCATTAATTTTATTTTCTTTTATTACTAAGTAATCTTTATTATTCCAAGAAAATAAAGCATTACTATTATAATTAGGGTAATATATTAATGAATTATTTAAATTTTTATCTTTTGTATTATTATAATGTGAAAAATTTTTTTCAAATAAATTTCTTGTTTTATAAATTTTATTACCTTCATGACTAAATAAACAAATAATTCCAAATAATAAACATAATAAAGTAAATAAACTTATTCCTAATTTTGAATAATAAGAAGACTGATTTTTATGATTTATATTATATTGAATTAAAGTATTATTTGAATTATTCTCATTTATAAAATTTTCATAAGATAATATATTTTTGCAAACTGAACAATTATTAATTATTGATATTAATTTATCTATTATATCATTTTTTTTTTCTAATTCTTTTTCTAATTTATAAATTGTTTCTTTATATTTATTATTTTCAAATTTTAAATCTATAATTAATTGTTTTTGTTGATTTCTTGATTTCTGTGCTGAAATTCTATTTTGAATTTTTCTAATTTCTTTTTTTTCTTCTTTAGTTAATTTATCAGAAGTTCTATAAATTTTTCCATCAGAAATAAAATAATTTTTATCTCTTATTGTTTTTTCACCTATTAAATTTTTAATTCTTTCTTTTTTTTCTTTCATTACATTTTTAATTTTTTTATTTTTTTCAATTTTAAAATAATTCTCTTTCCTACTTTTTGTACTTTCAGAACTATTAAAATTATTATTTGAATTATTCTCTTTATTTTCTATTAATAAAATATTATCCTCAAAATTTGAATTAAATATTATATTGTCTAAGGTAATATTATCTTTGTCATAAAAAGAATTTTCATTTTCTTCAAACATGTGGATTATATTTATTTTAAAAAATTATTAATATAAATTAATAATGGAATTAAACAAAAAAAAAAAATTAAATTTTGTTTATACTCCAAAAAATTCAAATTCAGGTAAACTTAAAAATTATAATACATTTAAACAAAATAAAAGTTCATCAAACTTAAATTTTGATTTGGAAAATGAAAATAAATTTAATTTTTTTAATAATAGATATCATTCATATGGATATTATTTAAATAAAATAAATAAACCAATTTGGAAGGTTAAAAGAGATAAAATTATTTCGAAAGAAATTAAAATTAGAAATACTACTTTATTTGATAAGTTACAAAATAGTGAATATAATGATTTATTAAAATTATATTTTAAATATAGAAAAAGAATAATTTTAATTGATTTTATTTGTGTATATTTTTTAGATATTTTATCAGTAATATTATTTTCTAGATCTTATAGTTTATTATTAAAAAATAATTTAAAATTAAAAAAAGAAATAAATTTATATAGAATAATAGGATTTATATTCTCTTTTATCACAATAATAGGTTTAACTATAAGAAGAAAATTTTATAAAGATTTAAGTGTAATAAAATATATTTTAAACATTAAATTGACTTATCCTTCAAATACAATAAATTTTAAAAAATTATTACTTGAATGTATAATTCATTTAATACAACCATATCCTTTTGTAACATATCATATAATTTATCATAAAGATCAAGAATCTGATTATACAACAATTTATAGTTTAGATATGATTTTTGTTATTTTTAGTTGTTTAAGATTATATACAATTGCTAGACTTGTATTATGTTCAATTAATTATAGATTTATTAGAATATGGAATTTTTATGGTAATAAAAATACATATAATATATTTTATAAAAAAATTATTCAAGATTCACCAATTATTTTTTTTATATTAGTTTTAATTATTTTCTTATTTTTTTCTTCTTTTTTTTATTCATTAGTTGAAAATATTATGGAAGAAGAATATCGAAATTCATTTTTTAATTGTTTATGGATTGTTTTTCAATTTGTTATAAATTGTGGTTATGGTGATAAACAAATTAGAACATCACTTCCAAAAATATATTTAATATTGATATCTTGTATTGGGATATTTTTTTTTTCTTCTTGTATAACATCATGTTTAAGAATATTTGAATTTCCAACTGAAAATGAATTAAAAGCTTATCAACAAATAAAAATAATTTATAGTAAAAATGAAAAAAATAATTCATATAATCTTTATTTTGATCATTATTTAAAATATAAAATGACTAAAATAAAAGAAACTTTAAAATCACATAAATCAAATTTAACTTTAAGTTTTGATAAAAAAATAAATATTGCTTTGGATATTAAATCATCTTTAATTTATAAAAATAATACTTTATTTCGTTCATTAGATTTAAAAAATCAATTGAAAATATTAAAAGATAAATATTATCTTTCAATTTTAGCAAAATTAAAATTTGAACCAACAATTTCAGATTTTTTTAATTATATAATTAGAAGATTTGATGTTAAAATGGAAAAAATAAATATTAAAACTCATAAAAATGTTAATGAATTAGCTTTATTTCATAAATATTTTTGTAATGGAATTACAGAATATTATCATAATGCTATTGAAGTTTTTTATGATAGTAATAAATTAATTAATTTAATGCAATTAATTTTTTGGACTGGATGTCAATTTACAATAAAAGATTATGATGAATTAATTAAATTTAAAGTAGTTCAATTAAAAGATTTTGATATTAAATTCAAAGAATTTAAATTAATTTTTGAAGATAGACAAATTAAATATATTTTTAATTTTGATTCTCATAAATCAAAATTTTATAAAGATACTGAATTATTGAAAGATATTAGAAATTATCAATCTGATTATGATGATGATTTAGATTTAGATTTGGATATAGACAGTGAACAAATTAATGATTTCTCATCTTCAAATATAGAAATGGTTAATAGTCATAAAAATCATAGTAATGGTGGAATTCAATTTCTTGAAGAAAATTAATAAATTATAAAATAAAATTTTTTTTTTATAAATAAATAATAAAAGTATTATTAATACTTTAAAACTTATAAATATGTAATAATTTTCTAAAAAAAAAATAAAATTATTTTTCATTTTTAACAATATTCAAAATTTCATCATTAGAAACTCTTCTCTTATAACTATCTTTAATATTACTTTCTTCTCTATCATTATCATAAATATTTAAATCAAAAAGCATAATTCCTTTAGCTAAACTTTTAACATGAATACTTGGATAACAACAACAACAACAACAAGACATAAATTTTTCTCCACATCTTGCATTAGCTCTTTCTTTAATTAATCCAGGTTGAAAAATATCAATAAATTTAACATTTTTTTTTAAAATTTCTTCTTCAGCTTCTGCTTTAACTCTCAAATATAAAATACAAGAATTAAGAGAAGAACCTCTTGAACTAATTATTGAATAATGATCAATTGATAATTTTTCACAAAGTTCTGCTGAATCAATTGCATATTCTTTATCTACTTTTCTTAATTCTTCTTCTCCTTTTGCTGTAACACTACCTAAACAATTAAAGAATGAGTTTATTTTTTCTTCTCCTAAAATTTCTATTATTTCTTCTTTTGATTTTTTTAAAAAATCAAAATTTTCCATTTTTAATATTTTTAATTTTGATTTTTGATTGTCTGGCATCTTTTCCCATTCTGGTAAAGGATTTCTTAATGGAAGAAGGATTTTGGAATATTTAGGTGAGGATGTTAAACATTGTATTAATTCTCTACCTACTGCACCTGTTGAACCTAAAACTATTGATATCATTTTAAATTTAATATTTTTGGTTTTTTACTTTTATATTATTTTTAAGGATTTTTTTTATAATTTTTTGTAAAGATATTATATTTAAATTTATTTTTCTAATATAATTTTTATTTAACTTCATATATTTATTTAAAATGTTCGATTTATAATTTGTAAACAATAAATTTCATCTTATTGAATTTATTATTTATTTATTTTTTGTTTATCTTTAATATTTATATATATTATATTTTTTTTTTTATTTTAAATAATAATATCAAAAGTATGGTAAAGAGTTTATAAATTTAATAAAAGGTAAAAGTTTTATTTTTGTTAATGGTTTTTTTATTATTAATTAAAAAATTTAAAATTAAAACTCCTTTATTTTATAATTTAAAATATTATATATATTATTTTTTATATTATAATATTATATTTTTTTTTTAATTAAATGATTAATTAATGTATACATCTTTCCTTAATCATTAAAATAATTTGTAATTCTGTAAGTAATGATACGTATGTTAATTGTTCAAATAAGAATAATAATTATAATTTAAAAACCATATTGATAGTAATTGGTTGTTTTTTAGGAATAATATTATTCATTTTTCTTTTAATTTTATTTTAGACGAAATTTATAAGTATTTTCTCAAATAATATTAATAATCCATCTGAATCTTATTTAAACAATGATAAAATTATGAAAAAAAAATTATACTATTTAATTAATTATGAAATAAAAAAAGAAATTTATCAAAATTTGAAGATGAAAGTAAAGAATGTTCAATTTGTTTGGAAAAAATTAAAATGAATGATAATATAATTTACTTTCTTTTAAACAAATTTTTCATTTTAATTGCATAATATTATTTGTTTTACGTAAAATTGATATTCATTTTCCCTTATGTAAATATGATTTATTGACATTATTAGAGGGAAAAGAAATTGATTTTGATAACATTAAAATTAATTTTGAAAAAGAAAAAATGTTACAAAATTATAAAAATTTGAATAATATTGAACCTGTTGCTATCCATATTCAATCTAACAATAATTTGAACATAAATTCTTTTGAAGAATGAAATTATTCAATATATAAAAATTTTAAATTTGTATTATTTGAAATTTTTAATTAATAATATATATATTTTGTTATTAATTTTTAAAGACATACGTATTATTTTTTTTAATATTTATTTTAATAATATTAATGAATATCTAATCAATTTTAAAAATATTTAATTCAATCTAATATAACCAAATTTTCTCATATTCATTTATTTATTTTTTTTTATTTAGTTTTTACATAATTTTAATAAAGTAATAACATTTATTTAATTTCCTAAACACAATTTATTTTTTATTTAATTATTTAAGTATTACATTGTTTAATTATTTATTTATAAGTTTAAAATATATTATTTTTCTTATTTATTAAAATCAATAATTAAAAATCTTTCAAAATAAATAATTATACTATAAAAAAAATGTAAAAGATAGCATTTTTAAATTTTATATTTCATCTTTGTTAAAAAAAAGAAGAAATTAAAAAAAATATTAAAAGAAAACAAAGTAATAAATAAATCAAAATAAATATCAAAAAATAACAAATTAAAAAAACCCATATTGTCAATAAATACTTATTTACCCTTTATCAGGAAATTTCATGATTTCTCAAAAAACAAAAAACCAACATCCAAAACCCAAAGAAAAAGCAATATTTCCAAAAATAAAATAAAATCATTTTCAAATTACAAAAACATCAAAAAAACCTTTTAAAACAAAAAAAATAAAAAATATCCAAAAAATTAAAAAAAAATTTTTTATTAAATAATATAAAAAACATATATAAATGTAATTAAAACAAAAAAAAAAAATACAAAAACCAAAATACCAAAATAATGGAACTTACATACAAACATATTCGTAGTGCAACAGGTCGCATAACATACGCAGGATTAACAATCTTAATCGACCCCCTCCTTGCACCAAAAGGTGAATACCCAGGATTTGAGTTAGCAAAACTTCAATCAAACAAATTAAAAAGAAACCCTTTAATAGACCTTCCAGAACCAGTAGAAGAAGTAATAAAAGGAATAGATGCAGTAATATTAACACATACTCATCTTGATCATTGGGATCCATATGCAGCAAAAGTAATACCAAAATACATTCCTATATTCGTTCAACATGCAGCAGATAAGAAATTAATATTAGATGCTGGATTTAATGATGTTCGTGTTGTTGGTGTTAATACACCTTTTAAAGGAATAACAATAACTAAAACAAGTGGTCAACATGGTTCTGATTCTATGTATTCAAATCCAATTCTTGCTGCTTTACTTGATGAAAGTATGGGTTTTGTTTTAAAGGCTCCTGGTCAGAAAGTTGTTTATTTTGCTGGTGATACTAGATGGCATGAATATGTTGAAGTTGCTATTAAGAAACATAATCCTGATTATATTGTTTTAAATACTGGATATGCTGAAGCTGATGGTTATGATGGTAGTTTAATTATGGGAACTGATGATGTTGAATATTGTTATAATTTTAGTAATAAAGCTAAAATTATTGCTGTTCATATGGATGCTATTAATCATTGCGTTTGTACTAGAGAAATTATGAGAAAGTTTGTTGAAGAGAAAAAATTAGGAGATCGGGTTTTAATTCCTAATGATGGGGAATGTATTAAGTTATAAATTGTAATATTAATTATGATGAGGAGTATTTTTTTTTTATTTGGTATTTAATTTTTAATGATTTATTAATATTTAATATTATTTAATAATTGGCAATTGTCAATTTTATATTTTAAAGTTTCAATTTCTTTTTCTAATGACCAATTATTATTTTGAAAAGAATTTGAATTATTTTTACTTGAAATATGTATATTTTGTTTCAACGTTTTTAAATCATTCTGAATATTTAGTATTTGATCATCAAGTCCAATTAAATATGATTTAATCATTTATATTTCTTTTTAAAACATTTTTAATATTCATTTCCATTTCATTACTAATTATTTTAAATTCTTTAATCATTTCTTCTTTAAATTTACTTATCAATTTTGGTTTATTTTAATATTTATTGTTGATTGAATTTTAAAATATTTTATTTAATTATAAAAAATGATTGTTGATAATGGGGAACAAAATATGAATTCAACTGTTAATTTTAATAAACACAAGTTGAAAAATTCAAATTCAAAAAAAATTTTAAAATTAAAACCATTAGCAATATTAGATGATAAATATTATCTAATAAAAAAATTAGGAAAAGGTTCAACATCATCAGTTTTTCTTGGATTTTCACCAAAAGATCCAGAACACAAACTATATTCATTTAAATTAATAAAACCATCAAATATAAATGAAACTCTTTTCAAAAAAGAAGTATCAATATTATCAAATTTAAATCATCAAAATATATTACAAATATATAAAAGTGGTGAATCATTAATAAAAAAATCAAAAAAAGAAGAAAAAAGAGTATATTATATAATAGAAGAATTTATGCAATATGGTGAATTACTAAATTATATTTATTTAACAAATGGCTTTGGTGAAAATTATGGAAGAATAATATTTTCTTCATTATTAGATGCAATAGAATATCTTCATAATAATAATATAGTACACAGAGACATTAAAGCAGATAATATAATGATAAATTCAAATTTAGAAATTAAATTAGTAGATTTTGGTTTTGCTACAAATTCATTAAAAAATAATAATTTAATTGATTTAGAAAATAATAATGAAAAAGGTAAATTAAATACTTTTTTAGGAACACCAAATTATGCTGCTCCTGAATTACATTTAAAAATACCTTATTATGGTAAAAGTAATGATATTTTTTCTTTAGGTGTTACTCTCTTTATTATTGTAACTGGGACACTTCCTTTTAAACTTCCTTTACCAAATGATCCTTTGTATCAATTCATTTTTAAAAATGATTATATTGGATTTTGGATTAAAAGAAAGTTAAATTTAAGCCAAAATTTTATGGAATTATTTGAAAGTTTAGTTGCTTTTGATTATAGTCAAAGACCTACTATCAGTGAAATTAAATGCTCTAAATGGATGAAAGAAATTAATTTTGATTTAAAAGATCAATTAAAGGAAGAAATAAAAAAAAGATTTTTTGTAATTAAAAATAATGAAAATAATTATAAAGTTAAAAAATCAAATGTTTATAAATAAAAATTAAGATTTTAAATTATTTTTATAAAGGTGTTTATATAATTTTTAAAAATGTTTTTAATATAAAATGATGAGGAAATTTGGGATGATTTAAAATTTATTATTATTATTAGTTTTATTTTATATATAATTAATATTCAAAAAACTTTATTTATGTGAAATATTAAAAACTTTTTTATAAAATAATTTTTTTTTTTGTTAAAAGATTATGAAACAATTTGTTAAGATTTTATTATATATAATATATTATTTTATTACAAACATTAAAACAATTAGTGCAAGTAAATATTTTCGAATTGATGAAAGAAGTTATTTTACTGTTAATTCTCAATGTTCAATTACAAAAAGAACAGGAACAACTTACACCGAATATCCATATAGTAATTATGAATGTTTTATTTTATCAGGAACTTATCAAGATCCAACATTATATTATGATAATATATTACAAAAACCAATTTATTTAATTTCATATGATAATACAAATAATGAAATTCATATCTTAACTTTTGAAACAAATATTACAAAAATTATAAGACTTGATTCACAAATAAAATTATCAAATACATTAGAAAAAATATCAAATGATTGTGCAGTAATAATAAGTTCAAAATTAATTAGACCAGAATTTCAAATAGGAGAAATTAATTATGAACATACTATGTTATTTGTAAATTTAACAAATCAAAATATAGGTAATCAAGTAATTTTAATTCCAGATGAATATTTTATTAATTCAGTTTTTTTTTCTTTATTGAAAATGAATAATGGATTATTACTTTTAACTTCATTTAATTGTTTAGGAGATTATGACCCAATAAATGATGAAGGTGTTTTATTATCTGAAGATGATATTTTATCACAAGAATTTTCAATTTCTTTTTTTTTTGTTAATTTAACAACATATTCAATTGAAAGAAAATCTTTTTATGATGTTGAATATGATTATAGATATTTAGAAAAAGAAATGAAAATGATTGAATTGAATGAAAATGGTATTAGTTATATAATTTTATGTTATTCTATTTATTATAATACAAGCAATTATAATGTAATTTGTTATTCACAAAAATATATGAATGATAATTTATACTTAAGTAATAAAGAAATTTTATTATATTATTGTCAAAATAACAAACAATTTTATTTATATAATATTTCAAATATTGGATTTATTGGTTGTAAAACTAATCTCGGATTTGAAATAAAAAAATTTTATGTGAATTTAACAATAATAGGTTATATTCCACCAAAAAATGATGCTGTAACAACTTGTTTTATTCCATTTCAAAATTATTCAATTAGATATTTAGAATCTAATAATGATAAATATATTCCAGAATGTGTAGATAATATAAATATACCAATTGATAAATCTAATCCAACTTTTATATTATTAAAACCAAAATATTTACCTGGAAACAATTATAACATACACATTTCAAATATTGATTCAAATTCAGGGATACCAAATTCTTTTTTAACAAATTATCTTTTAACTGTTCCAATCAATTTAAATATTTATGAATCCAAAGAAATCTCTTTTGAATATTATTTAAATCTCAATTATTATGAATCAAAAAAATGTATTGGAAAATTTATTGTATGTTATGAAAGATGTGGAACTTGTGATAAAATTGGTGACTCAATTAATCAGAATTGTAAAACATGTAAAAATAATTATTATTTTAATCAAAGTAATATAACTGGAAATTGTATTGAAGATCCATCTGAAAATTATTATAAAAATCAAACAAATATTGAAATGATAAAATGTTATAAAACTTGTAAAACATGTGAAAAAGGTGGAGATTATGATAAACATAATTGTAAAGAGTGTAATAAAGAGAAATTATATTATCCATTAGAAGAAGATTTGATTGGAAATGATAAAAATTGTTATTATTTATTTGATAAAATAGATTATCATTATTATGATTCTAATAGTCAAAGTTTTAAAAAATGTAAAAATGGATGTAAAGTTTGTTCAAATTATAATAATTGTAGTGAATGTGATTATGAAAATGATTATTATTTAATTTTATATGAAGAAACACAAAAACAATATGAATGTAAATATTATTATGAACAAATACAATTGAAATTTTATTTAGAAGGTAATAGATTTTCATATGGTGAATTTAAAAAATGTTATTCATTATGTGATTTATGTTATGAAAGTGGTAATTTTGAAAATCAAAATTGTGATTTATGTAAAAATGGTTATTATCCTAATTTATTAAATAAAAAAAATTGTGAATGTGAAAAATATTATTCATCAGATGAGCCTCCAAATTGTTATATAAAATATGGTACATCAATTACAAATTGTAAATATATAATTAGAGAAATATTAGATAAAGGAAAATGTGTTTCAAATTGTCAAAATACAAAATATAAATATGTATATAGAAATCAATGTTATGAAAATTGTCCAAATGGAACAAGTAATATTCAAAATAGTTATATTTGTCAAGAAAAAAATATTTGCTCAATAAATGAATATTATACTAATATTCCCTTATCTTTAATTGATAATGATTTAATGAAAGAAATTGCATTATCATATATTAAAGAATTTGGAAATGATAATAAACATATTAAAATAATTTACTCAAAAGATAATTCTTATAATATTACTTTATTTTCAAATCAATTATGTGAAATTGATATTTTTTTAAATTATCTTCATAAATTAGATGTTAGTGTATGTTTAGAATATTTAAAAAAAAAACAATATAATAATATAATCATAGAAGTAATTAGTATATTTAAAAGTTATGAATTACCTTTTGAAATTAAATATTATATTTATTCTCCAATTAATCAAGATTATGATGATTTGATATTATTAAATGATTTATGTATAGATACAAAAATGTTTATTTATGTTCCAATGATATCAATTCAAAAAGCAAATTATTTATTATCAAGTGAATTATATCCTCAAATTGATATTTTTAATAAAGATGATCCTTTTTTTAATGATATATGTTATTTTTATACAAATAAAAATAATAAAGAAATTACATTAAGAGATAGATTTTATAACTATTATCAAAATTATTCATATTGTTATGATAATTGTGAAGAAATTGAAAAAAATTATTCTACTTATGAAGTATTATGTAAATGTAATTTTTTAGAAGAACAAAATTATAATAAAGAAATAAAGGAGAAAATTCCTTTTGATAATAAATTAGTTTATTTCAATTTTGATTGTATTTATTGTGTCAAAAAAGGTTTTGGTTATTTTTTTAAAAATTCTGGAGCAATAATTACAATTATTTTATTATGTATTCAATTTGCAACATTTATTTATTATTTAATTTTTAGAAAAGATATTATTCATTTATATTTTTCATTAATAAATGGTAATCCACCTAAATTCACTAAATCAAAACAATTTATTGATTTTAAAAATGAAGGAACTGATAGAAATCTTTTACAAACTTTTAAAAAAACATTAAATATTGAACCAAAAAATGAAATTCAAAATATTGAATATCAAACATGGGCAAAACATAAATTAACTTTATATGATAATTCAAATATCAATCAAGAAAACTTAAATAATATAAATAATATAAATAATACTGAAAATATTCATGATATTAATATTATGGAATTTAACAATGATTTAGATAATAATAATGACAATAATAATTTTATTAATGAAAATGAAAGTGAAAATGAAAATAAGAATAAGAATAATTATATTTCGAATAATATAGTTGAAAATAATAATTTTGTTATAGAAAGTCAACTTTTAAAAAATTCAAATTTAAATAAAGAAACAGATTCAATGATAGAAGAAAAAAAAATTGAAATAGAAAAACCAAAAATATTTACATATTATAATGAAGTTAAGAAAATATCTGAAAAACCAAAAAAATTTAAAAAATATATAAAAATATTAATTCAAATATTTAAAGATTATAATATAGAAAATGAAGAAATTCAATTTTCAGATGCATTAAAAAATGATATTTCTTTTTATAAATTTTTTAAAAAACAAATGATGTTTAAAATATCATTATTATATGTTTTTAATATGAAAAATCCTTTTGAACCAATTTGGGTTAAAATTTTAATTTTAATTTTTAAAATTGCAACAATTTGTTTTTTAAATGCTATTTCATTTACAAAAAAATATATTTCTAAAAAATATTATTCTGATATAAACAACAGATCAACATTTTATTTTAAAAATTGTAAATATCAATTATTATTTACATGTACAACTTTTATTTGTATAAATTATCTTTTTAAAATATTGCAATTTCCAGAAAGAAAAATAATAAAATTATTAAATAAATATAAAAACACAATTATTTTAAGAAAAAAATTAATTAGAGAATTTAACATATTAATACTTCAACATTTAATTTTTGGAATATCAAGTATTGTAATAATGATTTTTTATGTAATTTATATTGGAGAATTTTGTTATGTTTATAAAAGGACTCAAGTAGATTGGTTATTAGGAATTATAATGACAATTATAATATTTGAAATATATCAAATTATTTTGTCTTTTTTAAATTGTCTATTACGTTTATTTTCTTTACAAATTAAAAGTGAATGTCTATATAATTTAAGTTATGAATTATCATATTAAAACATATTTATATAATTAAAATTTATAATAATTATATATATAATTTAATTTTTAATAATTATATATGTACACTCTACATTTTTTAAATTTTTATATTTTCAATTTTTAATTTATTTAAATCAAATTTTCTTATTTCATTCATTTCATCATTATTTATTTGTTCTTCTTCAATTTTTGCAGTATTTATTTTTAAATGAGAATTTAATTTATTTAAGACACTAGTATCAATAGTATATTCATAAGGTAAAATAAAATCATAAGGTAAATCTTTAATTTTAAAATACCAAATAGTATTCCAAAAAATTTTAGAAAAATCATGTTTAAATTCTTCAATGTCTAATTTAATCCCAAATTGTTTAATTAAATTATCATTATAACTAGTTTTTAAAGTCAAAGGAGAAAAAAGAACAAAATTATCTAAAGAACAAGTATTTAATTTTAATTTTCCTAATTTATTCATTTCTTTACCAAATTGTACAGTCAATTTAGGTATAATATTATTTCCACAAGAAGGACATTTTGCCCAAATAATATCACGACTCATTCTTTTAAAATTTTTTGATAACTTTTCTAAATTAATTTCTTCTTGACATTCAACACAAGTATCTATATAATAAAAAAATACATCTTCTCCTAAAATATTACTATCATATTTATTTCTAAAAGTTCTTTTTCTAAATTTATTCCTATCAAATTTTAAATTATTTATTTTGGAATTTTTATCTATATTATTTAATAATAAATTCAAATTTCCTTTTTGACCTTTACTTTCTTTTTTATCTAATATTTTCATTACAATATTATGAACTTTAAAACTTGGATTTAAATGTCTTTTAATGAAAAAATTATATAATTTTAAAATCATATAATCATCACCATATAAATTAATAGATTCAAATAATAAATTATAAATTTCCATTTCATGATTTGAAACTTTATTTAAAACATTAATTAATTCATTAAAACGATAATATCTTTCAATTTGATCACAATACCAAAATGACATTGCCCAAATTATTATCCAACATAAATCAATATAATTTTCCATATCAGTTTGATGAACATCAATTCCTCCTAAATGACTTTTTGAAACAATATCTGCATTTATTTTACTTATTTCTTCATTAAAATTCATTGGATAAAAATAGTCTTTTATTGTATCTTTAAAAAAAAAATTTGTTGTTAATTTTGGAAATATTGGATATATAAAATAAATTTGATCATTTTGATTATTTACTATTATTCCATATTTTAATAATTTTTTTTTATTTTCTTTATTTTTATAAAATGATATTTCAGTATCTGAAAGAGTTCTTGGTTTTTGAACATTATATTGATTATGAAAATTATATTCTTTTGAATTTATAAATATATTTTGTATTTGTTTTGATGATTGATTTATTCTTTCATCAAAATATAATATTTGTAATTTTTCATCACTATTTTTTGGTATCATTCTTTTATATAAGAAATCACCAAAAATTTGAGTTTCATTTATAAATTTTTCATAAAATTTTCTATCATATGAAGGAATACTTGATAAATAATTATTTACTTTAAATAAATTTTCTAAACAAGGAACTGAATTTGAATTATAAAAATCTGTATTTAAATATTGTGAATAATTTGGTAATAATTTAGTATTTAAATTAAAAAAACATTCATGAAATTTTTTATTAAAATCATAATCCAAATTTTGTATTTTTATTCCATTAGAATTTGAAAAAGACCATATTGAAGTTTTTTTTTTTGTATTTTCCTTTATTTTCTTTTCTTTTTCAAGAAAATTAGATAAAAGTAAATCTAAATTATTAAATAAATTTTTTTTTTCATTTCTAGGTAAATCAGGAAGGTCTTTTGATAAATTTTCTTCATCATTTATCCAAATTAATTTCTTTTTATCAATATCAACTACTAAAATAATATCAGATAAAGTCAAATCTTTTTCAATAAAAAAATCTTCATAAAAAGTTTCATTAATTCCTGCAATAAATGGAGTAATACTTTCTAATATTTCAAAATTTTCTTTTGGTAAAATAGTAATAATTTGATATTGATAATAAAAAGGAAAAAGTAAAGCAAGAAATCCATAAATAAAAGGATTTAATAATTTAATATTTTTTGAAAAAAATAAAATTCTAGTTTCTAAAATAATATTTCTATATATATTTATAATTAAATCAGTTGAAAAAATACTTAAAATTCTTAAATCAAGGTCAATTATGGGTAATTCATTCATTAAATTTTGCTTAATTTCTCTTTGTTGATTAATTAAAGTATATTGAAGAGTAAATAAACCTCTTGGTGGATATGGTATTTCAATTAATAAATTTTCAATAAATTTATCAATTGGAATAGTTATATTTTCTTTAAGATTATCTCCATTTGTATAAAAAAATAAATTTTGAATTATTGTTTCATATTCATTAAAAAAAGGATAAATTGATATAAATAAAAGACATTTAGGAATATAAATATTAGGATTTTTAATATTAACATTTTTAACAGTATTTAAAATTTGAGTTTTAAAAGTAGAAGACGCAGTTTCTGCATTATCATTAATATTAATATCATTTTTATAATTATTATCATCATTTATATTATTTTCATCACTATTTAAAATTTTATCATCATAATATAATTTATGATATTTCATAATATTTTCATAAATAATTAAACAAGTAACATATTTTTGAGGATAATTCATACAATAAAAATTATTATCTAAAATAAAAGAAAAAATTTCATTTTGAGGTGGAAAAGTAAAACTTTCAATTAATTTAAAACCTTTTGGAAAACAATGAAGAATTATTGATTCATCAAATGAAGTTGTATGTTTTTGAAAAGGAGGAAAATATGAAATTATTTTTGGTTTTATTTGTTCTATAAATTCAGAATTTAATTCATCTAATTCTTTTTCATATAACCATGAATTTAATGCAATACTTGGATCCAATCCAACTGTTAAAAAATATTCTATAAAATTATTTCCTTTGTCTAATTCAATTTTCATATCATTAAAATCTTTTGAATTTAAAAATGAATCATTTTCTAATTTTTTTTCTTGATTTATTAATGTTGGTTCATTATTATTTTTTATTTGTGAAGTTGTCATTTTTTAATTTTTTTTAATTAATGTTTTTAAAAAAAATGGTTATTAATAATTATTATTTTAACTTTTTATATTCAAATAATTATTTTAATACAGACAATAATTAATAAATAAATGGAAGATACACAAATGATAATCAAATATTATGATAAAGAAAAAAAATTTAATTACATAAATAATTATAAAGATTTTTTAGAAAAATGTTGTAAAACATTTGAAATTGATGAAAATGAATTTAAATCACTACTAATATATAAATTAGATGAAGACGACAAATTAATAATTGAAAATGAAAATGATTTTAAAGAATGTCTTGATGTAAATGATGATAATCAAATAAAATATATTTTAGAATCAACAATAAAAAAAGAAATAAAAAATAAAGAAATTAATGAGAATATTAATAAAGACAATGTAAAAGAAGAATCAAATCCTCAAATTAATAAAGAAATAATCGAAAATATTAATTTATCCAATTTAATTACAGCAGAATCAAAAATAAAAAATATACCTTTAAATACAAATTATACTAATATTAATAATAATAATGATCCTAATAATAATAATAATAAGGAAAATAATATAAGTTATACTAATGTTGAATTAGATTTTTTAAAAATAAAAGAAACAATTCAATTAGAAAACAAAGCATTTAAGGATGAAATAATGAATGAAGTAAAAAAATTAAACTCTGAAATGGAACAAGAAATGAAGAAAAATTTTAAAAAAAATATTCATGATATTAAAGAATTTTTGGTAGGAATTGATGATAAAATAAAACAAAATAATAATGATTTACAATCTTTTAAAAAAAATATTGTTGAAAGTATATCCTCAATTCAACAAGTAAATAATAACAATAATTCAAATGATAATCAACTAAATCAAAATGTATTATTAGAAAATCTAAAAAATGAAATAAATAATCAGATGCTTAAATCAAATATTTATACTAACAATTTAATTTCATCTTTAAATGAAAAAATAGAAAATTTATCAAAACAAATTGAGAATAAAGATAATATCATTGAAAAAATAGAAAAATTATCAAAACAAATAGAAGATAAAAATAATATAAATAGCTTACCAAAAAAAAAATTTGAAAATAATATAATAGAAAAAATAGATTTACAAATTGAAAGCAAAAAAAATAAAAATTTTGAAAAAGAACAAAATGAAATTCCAAATGAAGAAATTAATAGTTTAAAAGATAAAAATTTTGTCCAAAAACAATTTTATGGTTGCCGTATTGAAAATGAAAATTTGACTTTAACTAAAAATTATGAAGAAATAATTAAAATGAAAGCTTATAAATTTGAGCTTATTTTATTAAATACTGGAAATATACCTTGGCCAATAAATTCAATGATTGAAGGAAATTCTGATAATAATATTTTACAAGTTAAAACAATTATAAATAAAAAGAAAGAAATTGAACCAAATGAAAGATTAAATATCCCTATTTTTATTAATTTTAAAAATGTAAAAAATGAAGATGCTGAAATTAATTTACAATTAAATTTATTTATCAAAGATAAATCAATTAATATTATTCAAAATACTTTTTTATTTACATTAAAAGTTGGAACAAGTAATATATTAAATAAAAAAATGAAATGTGATTTTGTTTTAACTGAGGATTTATTTCAAGAAATAAAAAATAAATTAAATGAAGATTATGAATATTCAAAACAACAACCAGATGATAATAAATTAAGAAAAAAACTTATAAAAACAATTATTGAAAATAATCTACAAAATTTATTCAATGAAAATAAAGAAAAAGCAATAGAAAAACTTGTAGAAAGTATTGGAGAGGAACTTCTTGGTGTATGAAAATTTTTAATATATATATTTTCAATATATAATGATGACTTTAAGAATATTTATTTATGTGTATTAAAAATATATATACAAAATATTTAAATAAAGCACAATTAATTAATTTTTGTTTCAAAAAAGTTTTTTTTATATAATTGTTTATAAAATAAAAAAATTATTTCCAATATTGAAAAATATATTTAAAAAAATGAAGAAAATAAGTTTAATTTGAAGAACAATGATTAAAAAATAATTAAATTTATTTTATTGAAAAAAATATTATAAACAAATTATATCAAATACTTTTCTAAAAACTCTAAAATAATTCTCATACATTTTTCACAAGTAAACCCTCCTTTTCCATGTGTAGCTCCTTCTAAAGAATATCTAGTACTTTTAACTCCAAATTCCAATAATTTATTATGTAAATTTAAAGACTGACTAGGACTAACTAAATTATCTTCATCTCCAGTAAATAAAATAAAAGGACATTCTTTTCCATTAATATAATATAAAGGATCACTTAAATTAACTTCATCAATATTATCCAATATACTTTTATTACTATAAACACCAAAAATAAAATGACTTTCAACACTATTTTTATCTAAATGACTTTTTTTTCCATCATCATCAAAATCATCTCCAGTTTTTCCTAAAGAACAAATACCATATAAAATAACATTACATTTTATTTCTTTTATTTTTTCTTTAATTGAAAATAAAGTTGCTAAATAACCACCAGCTGAACTTCCATATAAAGCAATATTATCTGTATCTAAATTATATTTTTCTTTATTTTCTTTTAAAAAATTTATTAAATCAAAAATATCATTTAATGCATCTTTATATATTCCTTGTCCTATTATGTGATATTCTATTGAGACTATTGAATAACCAAATGAGGCAAAAAATTTTTTTTCATTTAATTTTGCTGTTGAATATTTACATTGAACAAATCCTCCTCCTGGAATAAAAATTATTATTTTTGAAGGATTTTTACTTTTTGGATGATACATTATTGTTGTATGTAAATCAAGGGGGGAGTCTTTATTTTTTCCATCATAATATTTTGAATTTTTATATATTAAATTTACTTCTTCTACTGAATTTAATATTTCATTTTCTTTTACTGAAACTGGAGGTTCATTTAACCAATTTACTTTTATACTATTTGATGTGTCACATTTTATTTTTAAAGATTTAGATGTATGAATTTTTGAACCATATTCTGTTTGTAATGTATCATATGATGATTTTTTTAAATCTTCTAAATTCATTTTTTTTATTTATTATTTATTATTTTTTAAAATGTAATTTTTTTTGAAAATTTATTATGTCTAAAAGTCTTTTAATTTCAAATTTAAAAAATCTTTTAGTTACTATTATTAATGGAGTTAAATTATTAGAAAAACCTAGGATAAATTTATATAAAAATCCTGGATTTAATTATGATACTTTATGTAAGTTAATTGATAAAAAAAAAATAGGAATAATTACAGTTTCAGATTTATTTACTTTTCTTCAATCAAATTCAGTTAATGTTCCAAAAAGTTTAATTCAATTATTAATAACTCATTTTGGAATGAATAAAGAAGGAATACATGATACATTTTTAACTTATAATGATTTTAAATTGTTATTATATCCAAAAACATTTATTGGTTCAAAAGTTGAATTTAAAAATAATAATGAGAATATTGATTTTGATTTACAACAAGTTTTCAGTAAATTAATTTTAAATGAATTAAAATTACTTACTGCAATTTCTTTTGCTTTAGATAAATTTTTTGATGATGATACATTTACTGTTTATGATATAATTAAATTATTAAATCAATCTGAGACTAATTATATTGATGAAAATATGATAGAAAAATTTTGTATGAATTATAATATTGAATTAGATCTTAATGAAATGAAAATAATTTTATATTATTTAAAAGCAGATTCTGACAGAAGAATTTCATATAATCAATTAAAGAGTTTATTTAAATTATTTGTCGTTTCAAATGATATGATTAAATTTGATAAAAATTCATCAAGTCTTTCAATTAGTAATTTAAATCAAATAAAATTAAATTCAAAAAATTCAATTGATGAATATCAAAAAATAAACTTACATGAATTTTTATTATCAGTAATGAAATATGAAACAATTTTATATAATTGTAGAAAACAAATATTTTTAAATCAAGAAATAATACCAATAGAATTATTTTATATTTTTGATATAGAAGAACAAAATATGATAACAAAAGATAATTTTAAAAATACTCTTTATAATGAATTTAATATTTCACCAACAAATGAAGAAATTAATATTGTTTATCATCAATTTTCAGAAAATGAAGATTATTTTGAATATGATGACTTTAAAAAAATGTTAATTCCTTTTGATGAACTTGATAATGGTGATAAATTAATTGAATTAAATAATGAAGAAATTTCTCCTGAATCAAAAGAATTAATTGTTCAAATTATGAAATTAACTCTGACTTTAGAAGAAAAAATAGAAAAGTTAAAATTACAATATGTAAATAATAAAAATTTTTCACCTTATGAAGAGTTTTTAATTTTAAAAGGAAAAAGTTTCCCAAAAGCAAGAAAAATTGATAAAAGAATGGTTTATAATTTTTTGGTTTCTGGAACTCAAAAAAATGATAATTTAACTGAATTTGGAATTAGTTTAATTTTTAGTAGATTTGATTATGATAGAGATTTAATGATTTCTTATGAAGATTTTGTTAGGGCAATCTCTCCTATTTATAATTACAAAATTTAAATATTATAGAGTATAATATTTTAATATTTATTTTGAATTTATTTTAAATAAATATTTTTTCTATTTATTTTATATTAATTAATATTCAATTTTTGATATTATTATAAAATTTCTCCGATGATTAAATAAAAATAGAACGTTAGAAATTAGAGGAATATATAAATATTTTAATAAATTTAATTAGACTATTTATATAAACAAAATTATAAATTTTTCTTTTTTAAATATCTAAATAAAAAGAATTAATATTTTATATTAAATATATATAATTATTTATTTTTTTAATCCATTTATTATATTTTTTTATTATTTATTAATGATATTTATATTTTTACAATAATAATAACAACGAATAATAATTATTTATATCCCAATTAAGAAATAGAATAAAAAATAAATTATTAAATCTAATAATTAAAAAGATATTTTGTTCAAAATTAAAAAAAAATATTGAAAAAATAAATAAATTAATAAACCCCCAAAAAAAATATATTTTTATTTTTTTAAAATATTTAATTGAAAAAAATATAAAAAAATTAATTTTCAATAGTATTTATTAGGGGGAATATAATATGGAAGATAATTCACAATATTATAAAGAATTAGTGATTAAACAATTTGATTTGTTTGAAAAAAAATTTAAAGAAGTTTTATCTAGTCCAAAAAGAATGATTGAATTTGATTTCAATACCTATAAAATCGAAATATATCGAACCACAGATTATTTGATAAAGTTTTATACAGTAAATGGGAAATTTATTTGTTTTGTATTACTCCCAATTGGTTCAAGAAAAATAAATTTTAAAAAGTCTGATAAATCAAATTGGGAATTTATTTTTGGTTCAGATGATATAGGAAAATATATTGAAGAATATAAAATTGATCATCCAACTTATTATGATGAAACAAAAAATAAAAATATTACTTTTTCTTCAAGAGATTATGATAATATTTTTAATGATAGAAATATTATTGAAATTTTTGATGATGAATTTCAAGAACAAATTTCTATAAATGAATTTGGTAGTATAACACGTAAAAATGATAAAGCATCTAATCTTTATATATATATTCCAGAAGATAATATATCAAATTTAATTAATAATAATGAAATTATATTCACTGATGAGAGACATACTTTGATAAATGAACTAACTGTATTTATAAATAGTGAAAAAAAAAATATTTTTTGGTTATCTGGAGGAAAAAAGATAGGAAAGACTGTTTTTATCAAGTATTCAATATACCACTCTAATATCTTTTATTTTAATTTTAAAATATTTAAATCAATAGAAAAAACAAATGATAAAAAAAAGAATTTATATCGTGAATGTATAAATCTTTATATAAATAAAAATTATAATGAATTTAAGGAATTTTATAAAGAAATTAGAAAAATAAAAGGATATAATAAAAATATTTGGGAATTAATTTATAAATATTTAGATATAATTAATAAAAATAATATAATAGAACCTATAATTGTTTTAGATGATTATGATGATTTATATATGAATAATGATGAAATTATGAATAAAAAAATTATTTCTAATATTTCAAAATATAATAATTTAAAATTTATTATTTGTGGAAATGGAAAATTTATTAATAATTTAATGTTAAATTATTTATCAAAAAATGAATGTGATAAAAATTATCAAATTTCTTATTGTAATGATTTTGGAATTGAATTAAATGGAAAAAAAGTATATAATTTATTATATAATTTTGATAAAGAAAAGAGTAAAGATGAAATAATGAATTATTTAAAAAAACAATATAAAACTCAAAATGAATTGTTATTTAAATTAATTTTATTTGAAGAATTAATAAAAACTAATTATGAATTTAAAAGAAATGATAGTTTTTTAAAAGAATTACCAATTCAATTTTTTAAAATAACATATGATAAAGAAAAAGAGTGTTTTAAGATTGATTATTTTTGTGAAGATTTATTTGATTTAACTGACTCTATAATACAATTATTAATTACAGAAAAAATAATAATAAATATAAATTTACATGATAATATGGGAAAATTACAAATAATACATGGTTATATTTTAGAAAGATATATTATAGGTTTAATTGAAGCAAATGAATTATTAAAGATGAATATTCCAAAAGAAAATATAATAAGAAAAGATGAAATATATAATATAAATGAAAATAATGTTGAAAAAAAAGAAAATATTAATAGTAATTTTCCTATATTAATTAAACAAAATAAAGAAGGTGCTTATTATGATTTTGTAATTATAATAAAAGTAAAAGATGAAGAAATTTATGGAATATTAATTCAAGTAGGAATAAATAAAAAAAAAAGTTATATTGCTAATGTTTTTTCATATACTATAATGAATTATGATAATTTAATTAATGGATTAAAAAAATTAACTGGTCAAAATATTACAAATTTATGTTTATTATTTATATTTGATAAAGAAAAACAAGATATTCTTTGTAAAAAATTAAATGAATATGAAAATAAAATACTTAATGAAACAGATAATAATAAGCTTTCAAAATTAAAGAAACAAAAATCATGTATTTATATTGGAAAACAGTATTCTAATGAATTATACATTCAATATTTAGAATTTTCACATGAAAATAATGAATTATATTTAGATGATAAAATAATAAATAATAATGAAAAATTTTTAGAATCATTATGGCCAGCCTATTATTAATTTTAAAGAAGAAACTCTAAAAAATTAATAAAATATTATCAGATGATTGTGAAGATTTTTCAGATGATTTAATATTATATTTTAATAATGAAAATATTTTAAAAATTAAAATACTATTTGAAATAAGTAATTATGAGGATTTAATAAAAAGCTTCAATACAATATTTATTATTATTTTTATTTTAGAAGATTTATATTTAATTATATTGAAAGAAAAAAAAAAGAATTAAATATCTTTTGTATAATAAAAGTACAAAATTTGAAGATTTGAGTAATAGAAAAACTTAAAAATAAATCTTATAAAATGTTTTTATGTGAAAAAATTTATCATTAAATGGAGGAAGATGAAAATATTCAAATTATGAAAGCAATTAAAAGAAAAGTACCATCTGGTTATGAAAAAGAGAAAAAAGAAAGAGAAGAAGAAGAAAATAAAAATTCAAAGAAAAGAAAAAAAAAAAAAACAAAAAATAAATTATTATTATTATTTAATAAATTAATCATTTTATGATAAAAAAAAGGTTATTACAAAATCAATAAAAAAACAATTTGAAAAAATAATATTTTATAATCTCTTATTTTAATAGTTTTATAGTAAAATTAGATTTTTCACTTAAATTGAAAAAAACTTTTTTGATATAAAAGGAAATAATAAATTTTTAATTTTAAAATTTTCCTTTTTTAAATTCTAAAATTTATTTAAAATCTTTAGTAAATGTTTTATTTATTTTATTATTTCCTTTTATATTATAATCAATTTATTTATTTTAATAGTTTTAAATGAGATAAACAAAATTTATTTTTTTCATCTTAAACTAAGAAAATATAAACAATAATATCTCAAATTGATTATTTGTTAATAGAATATTATTTTAATATTTTAAGATTTTTTATAAACTGTAAAGCAATTTTTAATCAGATATTAAATGATTTTTTCTAAAATTTTAAATTTCATTTTGAATAACATAAGCAATTACTTTTTTTTTTAAAAATTTTTAATAGCATAGTATTGAGTCATTATAAATCTCAAGAAAATAATCTTTTATTTGATATTAAGTTATTTAGGTTATGCTTGAGTTTTTGTTAATGAAAGTTATTGAGATGTTAAAGAACAAAAAATAAAATATTTTTATGAAGTAATAAGTGATTTTATAATTGATGCAGATTCATTTTCAAATGATTATCATAATTACATTAAAAATTCTACTTCAACAAAAAACAATGTATTTTAAATTTACTCTAATGTCTGATGTTGGATTTTTCATTCAATTAATATATGATAAATCATTTGTAAAAAGACAAAAATATAAATATCAAGTATCAAATAATAAAATGATAGGAAATTTCAATTTAAATAATGCATATTCAAATTTAGAATTTTGTTTATCTTTAAATAGTCAAAAAGGAAGAAAAGCAAAAGTTTAGATTAGAATAAATATAATTATTAAAATTATAAAACAATATAAAATTTTACTGTTATATAATTTATAATCATAATTTTTAACTGGAATTATTTCTTTTTAAAACAATATTTAAATAAATTAAAAAACTTTTTATTGATTTCTAATAAATTTAGAAATCATAGTTTTAATTGAATCAACAGTATCTTCTTCATTATCAGGAGCATAAACTTCTAAAACAGACACAATAATATTATTATAGATAAAAATAAATTAGGAAATAATCTTTTTGCAACATCTAATAATATATCTTTTTATCATAATGCAATGTGTAATGGTTGTGAAAGAGATTTCAATAATATGAATTTAAGAATAAGATATTTATGTGTTAATTGTAGACCTGGAAAAATTATTGATGGAGGATTTGCTGATTATTGTTTTAAATGTATAAATGATATGAGAAATAATGAACAAAGAAGAAAAATAATTGAAAATATTTCAACTTTTGGTGAATATAATGAAGATTATTATTTTTCAAATAACATTATCAAAAAACATTCTCATTTTAATCATGCTTATTTAACTTTACCACTTTCTGTTGATAATAATTAATTTTTTAAAAAATTAAAGGATTTCATTTTTAATATCACTATTTTATTTTTTTATAAAAAAATGGTGAACCTAAATTTTTACTTTGAAGACACAGATAAATATTATAATATATCATTTCCTTCATCAGGAACATTTGACGATTTAGTCGACAAAATATTAGAATTAAACATTCCATTATCAGATGATTCCTTTCTTTTGACGAAAGGAAGTAAAATAGAGTTAGAAAAGAAATATGATTTTGAAGAAAATCAAAAAATAATAGTAAGAAAAGAAGGTACCTTAGAATGTTTAATCACATTTAATGATGTCGCATGTAAGACAAAAGATGCAATAATAAAAAGAAAAGTACATAAAGTAAGTAACGGTTGTGGTTATAGATATATTTGTCCAGGAATAAATTTATATGGTGTGTGTGGTAATAAAAATTGTAAAGCTTATTCACAAGAAGTTATTCAAATGATTAAGGAAAATGAGTTAAATTTAGTTAAAAAAAAAGGACTTATGCAATGTCCTATTTGTGAAGGGAATTTTGATGCCAAAACTGTTGGTTTTTATAAATGTTATTTTAATATTTATGGAATTAAATATAATGAAGAAAAAGATGAAAATGAAAAATTCGGTGTTGCAATTGAAGATTTTTGCAATCAAGAAATTAATACTGATAATACTGTTTTAGTTAATGGAAAAAAAATTCAGGTAAATAAAACCGATGAGGATAGTGTTTCTAAGTTTAATGAATATAATGGTGAAGCTGATTTTATCAAGTTAGTATTTCAGGTTAAAAAATTTTAATTAATATATTATTTCTTATTTTTTATTCAAAACTTTTATTCTTTTAATATTCTTTTTTTTTTACTTTTTTGAATAAGATAATAATTTAAAAGTAAAATAAAATATTTCAATAATTTTTAAGGATTATATTATTGTTATTGGTGTAATATTTTTTTTTGTGAAAAATGTACAGAAGAAAAATTACTATTTCGAACTAATAATGTAGAAGAATATAAAAATAATTTAATTCATAAAGAACATAATTTAATATATTTCACAACAAGAAATATAGAAAATTTACAAAA
>JAEEGK010006099.1_pt1 | contig 29024 bp, 24 predicted proteins | sample 8958771 | NCBI WGS metagenome assembly JAEEGK01 (sample SAMN16246547, study PRJNA631951) | gut metagenome | biome: gut microbiome; feature: rumen; material: SC-attached | host: Bos | place: Iran: Karaj | collected 2018-10 | reverse complement strand
TCGCCCCTGTTTCGGGGCTCCATCACTACCGAACAGCCCTAAAGGGCTGCCCTTACACCCCCTGCCCTACGGACGGACATGCCATGCGTTCGTCCTAGAACATTTGCTAAGTATGTGCATTTTGAGAGAGAAAAAGATGCAACTCTACGCAACTAGTCAATAATATCTTTCCACATACCTATAATTTTTGTTCTGTGAGGGAATTTTCTTTTGTATATATTGCTTTTCAAAGGAACAAAACCGTTCTTATTATAAAACTCCACTACACCTGGATTATGCTCAATATCAGCATCTACGGAAAGAACGCGGCAAGACATAAAATCCTCGTTCACAAGATATGCCTGCAGCCTTGCAAATGCAACCAAATATGAACCAATATTCTTATATCTTTCTGAATAACCAGAAGAAACAGCAAGCTTTGTATTCAGCATAGTTTTCAGCCAGTGTGAAACTATCATTCAAATTCTGCTCCGAGAGTTTTTCAATCGTTACAACCTCAGAAACATCATCTTGTAAAAAATCTAGCACGGGCGATACACTTTTTTAAACTTTTCGCGAAGCTCTTCCATTTTGGAACGCTGCTCAGATGTGATAGGCTTCATCACTTTCTCAACAAGAGCTTTCCACGTTTCTGCGTCTGCGTACTGATGTTCCTGCGCAAATGATTTTTTTAGCACTGCCATCTCACACCTCCTATAATAATATAACACATAAAAATCAGACTGTAAAGAAATGAAGCTACTCTCTCAGCTTATTCAATCCGGTCAGCAGAACATACAAAACTTAATTCTCTATGTCATTTTACCCAAAATGACATAGAGAACAAGCTTGTTTTCTTACCAAAAAATCACAAACCTGTGCTATAATGATTCTAACGCCGTTTTGCGCGGCGACTAATAAAAAGAGAGGTTTTTCATGAAACTACTACATAAAATTTTCATCCTGCTGATTTTTGCATGTTTTGCACTCACCGCATGCAAAACCAACGAACCGGTTTCAGAAGTCGAACCCCTGCCTTTTACAAAAGGTGTAAACCTGCTTCGCTGGTTTGAAACATGGAATAATACCCTACCGCCATTGAATAAATATGATGAAGCGGACTTTGCATGCCTCAAAAGCATGGGCGTAGATATAATTAGACTTCCTATCCATTTTGAATTTGTTATGGAACCGAATTATACAGGAAAAATAGATAACATTATTCTTGAAAAACTGGACCAGGTTTGTGACTGGGCAGAAAAATATCAGATTTATCTTGTCATAGATAATCATTCTTTTAATGACCCAGAACAACAAAAAGATGCAACACCAGAAACCTATGAAACGCATTTAAAGGCTTTGTGGCCACAAATAGCAGAGCGCTACAAAAACAGAAGCGAATACATTATTTATGAGATACTAAACGAACCGCCAGAAGACCTTCTGAATAGCTGGGATAAAATCCAAAGAGAAATACTTGCCCTTATCAGACAGTACGACACAAAACACACTGTTGTTGTAACCACTGCAAATTGGTCTCATACCGACGATCTAATAAAAATAAAACCATACGAGGATAAAAATCTGATTTACGCATTCCATTTTTATTTACCGGAAATGTTTGCAAACCAAGGAACAGGTGTATGGTCAGCAAATATACGAGATTTACCATTTCCTTATGACAAAAAACGTATGCCGAAACTGGACGACAGCCTAGAAGCCTGGGTAAAAAACAATATTCAGACTATATATCCGCAGCAAGGAAATGAAGCTTTTTTGAATAATAAGATAAAAGAAGTAGCAGACTGGGCAAAAAAGAATAACGTAAGAATATGGTGTGGTGAACTCGGTGTAGCAGCCAGAATGATGCCAAAGGATCGTCTTTATTGTATCAAAACAAATGTGGCAGCGCTAAACAATTACAATATTCCTTATTGTACATGGGGAATAGATGCCGATTTTGGATTCCTGGAAACAGAAGATCTATCATTAATCTTCCCTGATGATATTGATAAATATGCTTTGGATGCTTATGGCCTTAAACTGCCTGATGAATCGCTTGTTTCAAAAACAAACCTTGAACTCAAAACCTTTCCTCAACAGCCTTATGTCGTTTTTGACGGGCTTTGTGGAAAAGGTACAAGTACATATCATTCTTATCTATCAAAAGCAGCGAAAGATGATGAATCTCACAACTATTTTCAAGAGTCATCAGGCATGAAGGATGCTAATTTTATTCTTAATCTTCCAAAAGCAATTGCTTCCAAAGTGGCAGAATACCACAATGAACTTGCATTAAGCTTTACTGTAAAGTTTAATGACGCAAATCAAGTCTTTGAAATTCATCTTGTGGATTCTGACGGAGGAGAGAAACTGCCGCCATGGAGAAACACGGTTTATATAAGAGCTTCTGATTACAAGGTTGGAGAATGGGTAACTGTTGAAGTTCCTATGTCAAAATTCAAAGAAAGCGGTGCATGGTCAGACAAAGTCAATAAATGGTACAACCCGCAGGGTAAATTTGACTGGTCTCGTTTTGAGCATATCTTTTTTGGTTTTCATCATGATAACAACCAAAACGACGACATCTACATCGACGACGTTGTAATTAAACAGAAGTAAAGCCTATAATTCTTCCAGCACAAAGAGCAGCATGTATATCGGTTTATACAAGAGCTGCTCTTTGTTGTATGCTACCTTCCCTAATTTAATTTGCTGTTCAACAAAAAATCAAACAGGTCAATTGTTTCAATTCCGTTTTCGTCTATAGATGGTTTTAAATTGTTCCTGGTGATAATAATCTTTTTGAATGAATCATCTATATGACAAAGTGATTTTTTTTCTTGCTCACTTTTTTCGATAGAATTCATTTCCAAAGCAGATTGAATATAAAATTTTTGGCTACCGGAATTTGCAATAAAATCTACTTCAAGTGTTTTTTGTGCATATATATTTTTGCTGTTTGCGTCAAGTTTTTCAGTCCGTTCATTTATACTTATTTCACCAACATCGACGAGAAAACCTCTGTAGCGAAGTTCATTATATAATATATTTTCCATTATATGAGTCTCTTCAATCTGACGGAAATTAAGTCTGGCATTTCGAACACCGATATCTTCAAAATAGATTTTAAACGGAGAAGAAATGTATTTCTTGCCTTTTATATTGTATTTTTTTGCTTTTGAAATCAAAAAGGCATCCTCAAAATAACCGATGAAAGTGGCAATCGTGCTATCCGTTATTTCTTTTTTTGTAATTGTCTTAAAAGTGTTTGAAAGTTTCAAAACGTTTACTGGAGTACCAATCATTGAAGCAAGCATATCAAAAGTTTCAGAAAGTTCAGTTTGCTTTCTTATTCCGTTGTGTTCGATAATGTCTTTTAGATAAGTTTCTTCGCAAAGGTTTCTTAGATAAGAAAAACGTTCTTCATCTGTTTTCATCAATGCAACAAGGGGAATTCCTCCCGTTACAATATATGATTTCCAAGCGTCTTCAGGAGCAAGACCTAATCCTTCGCAATATTCCGAAAAAGAAAGCGGTAAAATGTGAACTTCAGTTCCTCGTCCTTTAAACTCTGTCACGATATCAGAAGAAAGGAATTTTGAGTTGGAGCCTGTTACGTAAATATCAAAATTCTGATGCCGCAAAAAACTGTTCAGAGTTCCTACAAAATTTTCCAGAATCTGAACTTCATCAAGAAGAAAATAAAAGTCATCTTCTTCATTTGTTTTTTCTTTTATAAACGCACGGAATTTTTTTGCATTTACAAGATACGAACCATTTTTTTGTACAATCCTTGTAGGCTCATTCGGAAAATAAGCATCCAATAAATCCAAATCATCATCAGAATCAAAGGCAAATCTAATAATGAATTCTTTCTTAACATCTTTTTCTTTAAGATATTTATAAAAAATCTCATTCATCAAATAAGATTTTCCTGTGCGCCTGCTTCCAGTTATAATTTTTATGAGACCATTTTTTTCCCGTGATTTTAAACGCTCAAGATAAGTTCTCCGTTTAAAAGACATAATTATCTCCTATTAGAAAATGTTCAAAGTCTTTGGCTAATTTCTAATAGGGCAATTATACATGTGTTTTGTCGAATTTACAACCCTCAATCTTTCCTGTGCCTTTTCCGTAAAAGCGTGTTATAATTTTTTTTCACGCGCCAAATACAAGTTTTATAATATTTTTGTTGTCAGCCGCAAAAGGCTATTTTTTTCCAAAAAAATTACAAACCTGTGCTATAATGATTCTAACGCCATTTTGCGCGGCGACTTATAAAAAGAGAGGTTTTTCATGAAACTACTACACAAACGCACGGGGGCATTCTATACCTGTAAATTCTTCATCCTACTGATTTTTGCATGCTTCGCGCTCACCGCATGTCTATCAACCGAACCGGTTTCAGAAGTTGAACCGTTGCCTTTTACAAAAGGCGTAAACATGACTGATTGGTTTGGAACAGGTACTGATGGTCTTCCTGATTTGAATAAATATGATGAAGCGGACTTTGCCTGTCTTAAAAGCATGGGCGTTGATGTTATAAGACTTCCTATTTTGTTCGAATTTCAGATGGAACCAATAAACACCGGCAAAGTAAATGACGTAGTTTTAGAAAAACTTGATCAGGTTTGCGACTGGGCAGAAAAATATCAGATTTATCTTGTTATAGACGATCACTCTTTTGGTGCTATAGAAATACAAAACACTATACCGCCAGAAACATATGAAACCCATTTAAAGGCTTTGTGGCCACAATTAGTGCAACGCTACAAAAATAGAAGCGAATATATCATTTATGAAATAAAGAACGAACCGCCTAAAAATCTTTTGGACTGCTGGGATAAAATCCAAAGAGAAATTCTTGCCATTATCAGACAGTACGACACAAAACATACTGTTGTTGTAACATGTGCAAACTTTGACAGCCTTGATGACCTTGTAAATATGAAGCCGTATGAAGATCCAAATCTTATATACGCATTCCATTTTTATGAACCGGGGCCATTTACCAACCAGGGAACACATGGTCCGGCTCAAGATGTAAAGTATTTACCGTTTCCTTATGACAAAAGCCGTATGCCAGAATTAAACCCCAGCCTTGGATGGTTTGGAAAAATTGAAATTGAAGAAAAATATCCCCAGCAAGGAACTGTAAAATATATAAATGCTCAGATAAAGAAAGTCGCATCGTGGGCAAAAAAGAATAATGTAAGAGTCTGGGCAGGCGAAATTGGAGCAGCTGCAAGATCAATGCCCGTTGATCGCCTTGTTTGGATGAACACAACTGTTGCTGCATTAAACGAATACAACATTCCTTATTGCACATGGGGAATTGATTTCGATTTCGGATTTTTGGAAACAGAAGATTTATCATTGATTTTCCCTGATGATATTGACAGATACGCTTTGGAAGCATACGGCTTTAAAATGCCAGATGAATCGCTTGTTGCAAATGCAAACCTTGAGCTCAAAGCTTTCCCGCAAAAACCTTATGTCGTCTACGATGGTCTTGCAGCAAAAGGAACAAGCACAAAAAGTATGTTTAATGTAAAATCTGCTACAACTGACGATTCCCACAAACTATGTGCAAAGGTGTCTTACCCTGTTCAATCGAGTAATTTCCTTTTAACTCTTCCAAAAAAAGTTCTATCAAAAGTGATAGAAAACCATAATGCTTATAGCATCAGCTTTGCCGTAAAGTTTACGAGTGCCAAGCAGGAATTCCGTCTTAATCTTGCAGATTCTGACGAAGAAGGATTTCTGCCGTGGAATTTGGGTTTTACAATTAAAGCTTCTGATTATAAAGTCGGCGAATGGGTAACGGTTGAAATTCCACTTTCGAACTTTAAAGAAAGCGGGGCATGGTCAAGCAAGGAAAACAAATGGATTGATCCTCGTGGTGAATTTGACTGGAATCGCTTTAAAACCCTTCATTTCGACTTTGATGATTGGGAAAACAGAAACACCGGCGACATCTACCTCGACGACATTGTAATTGGTGGGTGAAACTCGCCTCCACCCACCAAAACGAGTGAGTCAAGGCTTTAAGCGAAGCGTGCCTTGACCACTCGTATCAAACATAGGTAACGCAGATTCCCCGGCCAAGCCGGGGATTTTTGCACTCCAGAAGGTCGCTTACTCCAATCTGTCTCCGGAGCGTCCAAAGCCAATCCGCACTGTCGTACCTTCGTTCGGACGTGATTCTATCGAAATCGTGTGGTTCAAGTTGTTGCAGATACGCCGGCACAAGTAGAGCCCTATTCCCGACGAATGGCTTTCTCCGCGTCCGTTTCTGCCTGTGTAGCTGTTCTCAAAGACGCGCGGCAAATCTTCCGGGTTTATACCGATTCCAGTGTCGCGTATACAGAGCGTGTCATCATTCTCGACAAAAATGGAAACAGAACCTTCAGGCGTGTATTTGAGAGCGTTCGAAAGCACCTGCTCCAAAACGAACGAAAACCACTTAGCGTCAGTAACGATTTTCTTTCCCGTCTCGCTGTAATCAAGCCGCAGATGTCTGCTTATGAACTCGCCAGCAAAGCCGCGCACGGCGGATTTTATAATATCATCAAGCTTATGCTCTTTGATTACATAGTCCGTTGTCTCAGACTCAAGCCGGATAAACGTAAGAGCCATGTCCACATACTGCTCTATACGGTGTAATTCGCGCCCCAAATCGCGGGGTAAATCGGCTTGGAGTCGTGCGGAAGAAGCAAAGTTTTCGTTCTGGAGCATCAGTTTCATCGCTGTAATCGGCGTTTTCACCTGATGCACCCACAGACTGTAGTAATCCTGCATGTCGGCGTACTGCGCGTCTTTCTGCGTACTAAGCTCCGCGATGTTCGCGCAAAGAATACGCAAAAGTTCCTCAAAATCATTTTCGCATATCGTCCGCGCATAAAGGTTTTCCGGCAGCTCAGGAAGGCAGTTTTTCAAATCCTGCAGATACTTGTGCCGCTTTTTTTCCGCATTGAAGCGCACTCCAAGCACAAGAAGCGAAAACACCACGCACACTACAGCCGGATAAATCACCGCCATCACCGGAATGTGATACAGATAAAAAGTCACGGAGAAAAAAATCGTGCCCGCAAAAAACACGATGAAAAAAGTCTTGTACTGGCTGATATACTTAAGAAAAAACTTCATCAAAACCGTCCGCAAAAGATGCCGAATCGAGTTACTTAACTATATACCCTTCGCCGAACTTTGTCGCGATAAAATCAGACAGTCCTTCCGCCTCCAGCTTTTTCCGAAGCCGTCCGACATTGACGGAAAGCGTGTTCTCGTCAACAAAGCAGTCCGTCTGCCACAACGCTTCCATAAGCTTTTCGCGGCTCGTAACACAGCCCTTGTTCTGCATAAGCGTAAGCAGAATGCGGTATTCGTTTTTTGTAAGCTCAATGCGCTTTCCGTTGTACAAAACGGAATTTTCGCCCATATCAAGGATTACGCCTCGATGCTCCATAACAGGAACAGAAGCCGCAAAATCGTACGTCCGCCGCAACAACGCCTGAATTTTCGCCATCAGCACGTTCTGGTCGAACGGCTTCGCAATAAAGTCATCGCCGCCCATGTTCATTGCCATAATGACGTTCATGTTGTCTGATTCAGAAGAAATAAAGAGTATCGGCACGCGCGAAAACTTACGGATTTCCGTGCACCAGTGAAAACCGTTAAAGCACGGAAGCTTTATGTCGAGTAAAATGATGTGCGGCGAAAAATCGGCTACTTCGGCGGCGACATTACGAAAATCGTGGACTGTGCGCGTCTCCATATCCCACATCGCGGCTTGGTCACAAATAGCGGATGCAATTCCTGTATCGTCTTCTATGACGAAAAGTCTGTACATACAAATCCCTGAATACGCAAAATCTTAAGCGGGGCGTTGCGGGGCTGGCGTTTGAAGCCCCGCACAAGGGGGTAGCCCGCAACGACGTGCGGGCGAGGGGGATTTGCCCCCTACCTTAATTCTTTACTTCGGCAGTCTGCCCCGGAATACCAAAGCGGCTCAGCGGCAAGAAGCGCAGGTTCGGAGAACCAAGGATGCGGTCCTCGCTCACATACTGCGGATCAACATTCGACTTATAATATACGGAGTACGGGTCAAATTCCGTTATAGGAATTGTTTTCTGGTCATAGGAATGGCGCATATCGAGCGAGTTGAACCGGTTGTCGCCCATCATAAAATAATTGCCTTCCGGAATATACTGCGGATTTCCGTCCGCGTCGTTCGCCGGGAAAACCGGCATATTACGGCTTTCGTTAAGCACAGCGTACAGAACATAACGGTTCGCTTCCGTCAACAGATTTGTCCGCGTAAAATCGGTGCTCCGAACGGAAACTCCAAGCCCTTCAAGGTTCATTTCCGCACTGCGAAGAATAATATTACCCAGGCAGTTCTTTATCATTATGTTGAAGCGGAACATTGACTCATCATACAAGTTTCCGTTTATTTCAGTGTTTCCTGCCGCAACGGATTTTTCATAAACAGGAATCCACGACGTAAGGAATTCAGAAAGCCATTCCGCGCCGCCCTTAACTGTAAGCAGCTTTATGAAAAGTGAATCAGCCTTGTTAAAAAGCGTCGTCACATACATATCTGATTTAGACAGGATATCGGTTGCGGCTTCTCCTGCAAGCGTCGGGTTCACAAGATTCCGAATTTCCAGGAACCGTTCAGCCAAGGCGCGGCTTTCGGCAGCTGCATCTGCGTAATTCAAGTTGCGGCGGGCTTCCTCAACTTCGAGCAGCGCGTCGTACATTTCGCCTGTAATCGGGATTGTCTCTACATTCTTAAGGAACTCAGGGGACAACGCAGAAACATTCCACTCTGCCCAAGTCGCATCGGCCTCAACAGGCTTGAAAACAGGATCCGCCGCTGTACGGCTGTAAAGAACGCCGTCCTGCAACATCAGCTGCTCGCCGGGAACACCGGTAACGCGCTTAACAAGCGGATCGGCTTTTTGCGCTCCGTCCTCGTCTACATTCAAGTTAACTTGTGTTAATGTAAGCATATACACAAGCGTCGAGACGAAGTTTTTTACCTCGCTTTTTTGGTTGTTCGCGTAATGCGGATTCCTAAAAACAACGATGTCGCCCCGGTCATAGGAGCGCAGACACGGAAGCCCGATGTTAGAAAGCGGGAACTTAGGACCGGATGTAGTTTTGAAAACAAAAACCCTGTCTTTTATAAGAAATTCAGGCACCATCGACTCTGACGGGATTTCGTAAAGCTGGAACACAAAAATGTTGAGCAGTGCGACCGTGAAAGCCGCCTGTATAAAGGCATCAATCCAACTGACAGTCTCTAGAAGAACCTTAACAACACCCTTCCGCTTCTTGGGCGGATTTGCTTCACGCTGTGCCATAAAAGCAGGATTATCCCGGCAAACACGCTTTTCTGAAAGATAAAAAGACGCAAAAATCGATGCCACAGTAAGCAGCACCCAAAGGATTACCGTAATTAGGTCATAACCCCATGATGTTCCGTTCTCGCCTGCGCGGCGGAAAACGAACGCCATCAACATAACGAAAGGAACATATTCGTTGAATTTGCGAAGGAAACCGACGTATTCAACATTACCGCCGCCAAGAAGAACTTTAACATTTACAAGTGCGAGCAGCACCGAAAACAGAATTGAAAGCGGGAATGCAAATACGGAAATATCGCCGACAAAATGAATCTGGAAAAAAGAAAACAGCACGCACAGCGCGGCTGAAGCAATATTAGCTATAACAAGTTTCTTTGAAATTGAAGTCGTCTGCACCGATTCTGACGGCGCAACGGCATTTGTATCAACAGTTTTCTTTGACATACAATAATTATAGCAAATTTCAAAAAAAAATGTTACAATAAAATCAGCAATGCCGAAAAAAAAATGCCACGGAGGTTAAAATGGAAAACTTAAAACTTGTCAACGTCGAAGAAGCTATGGCTCGTGTCGATAACGACAAAGAATTATATAACGATTTGCTCACAATGTTTTTTGAAGATCCTCAGTTCAAACCTGAAGATTTGGACAAGCTCGTCTCGGACGGCAAAATTCAGGAAGCGGAAAAACTCGTACATCTGCTCAAAGGAATTGCAGGAACGCTTGGCGCGGAACTGCTTTTCGACGCAAGCCAGCGTCTTGACGACATTCTTAAAGGAAAAACGCAGGGCGATATTCCGGCGGGAAAAGACGAAGTAAACAGACTTTTTGCGGAGACGACAGCAGAACTGAAAAAAGTCCAGGCGACACTGTAGTTTCATTGGGTTTATGCATGTTCGGCGGCGTTTGCCACACAGAATTATTACCTTATGTCATTGCGTAGCGAGGAGTGTTGCGGAGTAAATCGTAGGGATTAAATCATTTGTGATGAGCGGGACGCAGACAATAATTAAGGGGGGACCCCTTTAGGGGATGATACCTTAATTTTTGTCGTCGCTGGGACCCGCTCATCATATATTTGTAATTGTTTTTGCTCTCACCATTTACAAACCGTACGCACGGCGGAAATTTTCGCCGCATACCGCTTCAAGCTCGCTTACAGAACCCCCACGCAACTTAGCCGCAGCTCTGAAAACGGCAGGAAGCAATTCGGCGGCACTTTCTGCCGCATCGGTTTCCAAAAGCAGCCTGTCAGCCGGCAGTTGCGCCACACACTCCGCCGCATGTTTGCCGCCGCGAATAACCACAGTCTGCATTTTCTGCGCCCCATGTACTTCTGGATGCTCGCCGTTCTGAGTCGAGCCCACTTTCTGCACAAAACTTCCACCAAACGAAAAATACGCGTTTATGCCGCGCCACAACAAGCTTTCACATTCCGCGAGCGTTCCCGGATAAGCATGGAAAATAACTGAAGGAAGTTTTTGTAGGCGCGGCGCATACTCAAAAAAATACTGGATGCTGCGGCGGCAATGAATGACAAGTGGCTTTTCGTAGCGGGCGGCAAGTTCCATCTGCTTTTCAAACGCATGTAACTGCGCCGGGAGCGCGGCTTTTAGCTCCGGCGTGTACAAGTCGATTCCGCACTCACCAACGGCCGCAACATCAGCAGCATTGTGCGCAAAAAGCTCTGTAAGCCATGAAAGCCGCGCATCAATACTAACGGTACTGGCGGCATCCGCAATTTCCGGAGCTTCCGCAGCGAACCCAGTTGCGCCCGCCGAACCACGCGCAAGGCTCCACGGATGAAGCCCGGCAGAAACAAGTGCGCGCCCCTCCCCAGATGCGGAACCGCCGCCAACAGCCCCCGACGGCGAGAACGGCACAACACTAGCTGCGCTGTTCAAAACGCGCGTAAACTCCGCAGCACGCTTCCATTCCTCCGCGCTTCCGGCGCAAAAGCAAACCGTCTGCCCGCAAAAATCCGCCGCAGAGAACGTTTCCTTAAAATGCACATGCGCGTTTGTCAGCATATACTTTGCCTTGATTTTGCGTTAGCAAAATCGAATCCGTGTGGAATAAGTATCACTCCGTGGCGGAGACAATCGTCATGTGAAGGTTCTCCAAAAGATTCGCAGCGTCCTTGAGATTTTGCGCCGTATTGTTCACAGTGCTTGTAGAAGTCGAGAAGTTCTCAATTCCCGATGAAATCTGGCGGACCGTCGCAACAATCTGGTCAAACGCCGCAGACTGCTGATGAATTATTTCCTTTATCTGGTTCGCAGATTCTACAGTGATTTCAGAAGAACTCTGAATGTCACTGAATTTTTCCTTAAGCTTTTCGGAAAGTTCAAGACCTTCGCGTATCTTCTCCGTTCCGCTTTCTGACGTAATTATCAGATTATCAGATGAATGCTGGATTTCCGTTATCTTGTCCTTAATCTGCTCTACAGAATTCGTAATACCGGCTGCAAGGCGGCGGACTTCGTTCGCTACAATATGGAAGTTTCGTCCGCTGTTACCCGCGCTTGAAGCTTCCAGCTCCGCATTGAACGCAATAATACGTGTCTGGTCAGCAATATCGTTAATAATCTTTACGATTTCCCAAATGCTTCCGATTTTCTCACCGAGCTCGCGGATTCCAGAGATTGTCGAAACATTCGCTTCCGTAATCTCTGTCATCTTGTCAAGATTAAGCTGCAATGTCTCAAATCCGGCGTTAACGTTCTTTTCCGTACCTTCAGCAACATCCGTAACGTCTGCAATCTTCTCTACGATATTGCGTGTCTGCCTGTCCGTATCTTCCATTGTCGCAAGAATTTCTTTTACGCCGGTAGACTGCTCCAGTGAAGAAGAAGCCGTCGCCTGTGAAATTTCAGAAAGCTCGCCAATCGGCATAACCATCGTCTTCGCGATTTTTCTGATGTCGTCCAAAATCGAACGGAAAAGAAGAACAATCTGGTTCACAAGGTACATATTGTATGAAACTTCGTTCTCAAAATCGGTTGCGACAAGATCAACAGTGAAAATATCGTTCTTGATGATATGACGCATTGAACCCTGCAATTTGTCAGAAGAAGTAGAGATTCCCTTAAAGAACGAGTAAACGGAAAGAATGCCGATCATCATGTTTATTAAAAGGACAATTCCGATGCGCATAAACTGAGAGTTTTTAAGTCCATATTCACCATAGACGGCGGGAAGGAATCCTGATCCGGCAGAAATATTGTTGTAATAATAGACATAGAACAGAGCCATCGCAAGCAGAATGCTCCAAACAACAGGAACTGCTCCGTAAATTATAAAAGACCGCTGGTATGACGTACCGAACGCATATCTTTCTTTAAGGATTCTTTCATCAATTCCATCTTCCACAAGCATGCATGCATATTTTGAACAGATTCTGCGCGTATAAGAAAGCGCAAAAAGAGAAGCGACATAAGAGCCCAAGAACATAGCAAAAAGATTCACCATATTAAGCACAAAGTTCATGTCATACAAAAAGTGATACATCGCAGTCAGAATGAATGCGGTTCCTACGAAGAAAGTCGCCGTTTCAAGCTGCTTTCTCATTGGCATTCTATGGATCATCTTAAAAAGCTCGGTCCGTTCCTCGACATTCATGCCTTTAAGCTTGTATTCCTGTATTTTTTTGGACACTTTGCCCATCACCATGTGATTTATAACAGGTGATACCAGGAATTGGAAAACGACAATCAATATAAGTATGCCGAATATGACTAAATAATGACTCTTAACATCAAGATTCAGAATGAATATTGAATAAATCAACATCACTATACCGCAGGCGATATCTGGCACATAGCTCGCGTTCAAAAGTTCCTTTTCAAATGACACTGTTCCGTTTTTATCGTTCGTATTCATTTTTCCACCTCTTATTCTTCTTCTGGCTGCAGTTTTTTAAGGCTTTCAGAAATCGTACATAGATGCTGTGCCGAATCGCTGATTTTCTGCGTTGAGCTGGAGAACGATTCCGTTGTCTGCGCAATCTGCTGCAGCGTTATAACAATCTGCGCGAACGAAGCCGTCTGCTGCTCAATAATCTTCTTGATGTCCTCAGATGCATAATCCATGCTTTCGGAAGACTGCTTAAGCTCTTCGAAACGGGCGTTAAGCTCATTTATAATCTGGTTTCCGTCAACAATCTTTTTCGTGCCGTTCTGCGAAGAAAGCAGAAGCTCATCTGACGAATGCTGAATTTCTATGATGCGCTTGCGTATTTCTTCCGTTGACTGAATAGTGCTGTTCGTAAGACGGCGTATTTCGTTCGCTACAAGCGAGAAGTTTTCGCCTACATCGCCCGCGCTCGAAGCTTCCAGCTCCGCATTGAACGCAATGATGTTCGTCTGATCGGCAATTCCGTTTATAATCCTTGCGATATCCGAAATGCCGGATATCTTTTCAGTAAGCTTTTTAATGCCTTCAACAGTTATGTCGTTGGCAGCCTTGATTTCGTCAAGCTTCTGCATATTCTGCTTAAGGATGCCGAAGCCGTCCATAATGTTGCCCGTCGTCTTTTTCGCAACGATTGAAACCTCACCGATTTTTTCCGCGATATTCTTTGAAAGAGCGTCCGTCTCTTCCATTGCGGAAAGAAGCTCTTTAATTCCAGAGTTTTGCTCCAGCGATGTGACGGCTGTTTCGCGAGAAATAACAGAAAGCTCGTTACTCGACTCAATTACATCCATACTTATTTTCTGGCTTTCCTTTAAGATTTTCTGCAAAATCCCCAGAATTGTGTTAATAAGATGAATGTTGTACATAAACTCGTTAGAAAGGTCAGTCTTTTCGTACTGGACTTTGTGCAGATTTTCTTTGTTCATTCCGCCAAGAATGTTTTTCATATTGTGAACAGTACGCATCATCTTATTGAAAACAACACGCGCGAACACAAGATAAAAAAGTGCGCTTTCACCACCAACGACAATAAGGCGTTTTAACATGATGTCAACAGGCATATTTGACTCATAAGCACGCCATGCAAGAAGATAGAAATTCAATCCTATAAAAACGATAGGCACAAAAATACTGATGATCGCAAGCGTTTTGGATTTCATTCCGAATGAATGATATTTTTCTATTTCCACGCTTGAAATGCCTTTCTCGGCAATTTTGTAGGCATAGCGTGAGCAGACTTTTTGCAAAGCCCTGATAATTAAATAAACAGCCAGAAAATAAGCACCAAGATAGATATTAAATGCACACAAAAGGATGGAATCCGTATCTAGTTGTGCATTGTCAGCTACGATAGCAAGCCATATTGCACCACAGACAAGGAAAAACAAGAAACAAATAATTCCGATTGTAGTCGGCAAATTCACGAGTTGCTTCAAGAGCTTCGTTCTTTCCCGTACTGTTGACTCGTAAGTATTTATTTCAACGATATTCTCGCCAATATGATTTGAAACAAAATTGTTTCCCATAAATACGAGCCAAAAATAAATAAAATAGCAGAGGAAGGCACCCATGGCGACTGCTTCCCCAAAACTCTCTGTAGGAATATCGCCAAGCAAGAAACAGAAGGCAAGAGTTACAGTCCAGATAATTGCACCGGGTATTAAAATATTCGTAAAAATCTCATTACGAAAATAATTCCCGCTTAAAGAATCATCTTTTTGCTTCTTTTTCAGTTTTTCCGTAAATTCCGTCAGTTTCATACATTACTCCTGTTTTATTTTGAAGTAAGTGCTATCGCACCGTCCCAATTCTCTGGTTTGTTTACAGCAAACTCGGCACAACGTCCGAGCAGTAATTTTGCGGCTTTATCGTCCGGCATCATTTCAAGTGCTTTCTCAAAATAAGGAACAGCAAGGCTGAACGCACCTTCGTTATATGTTTTGAAGCCTTTTTCATATATCTGCATAAAGTCTTCCGGCAGCGGTTTGTCGTCAACTCTGTAAACTTGGACACTTTCTTTTCTTCCTTTAACTTTTACAGAATCAAGAAGCATTAAGTTTACAGAATCATCAAGCTCTTCCTTAACAGCCTGTGAAACAAGAATCTTCGCGCCATAAAGCTTTGTAAGACCTTCAAGTCTTGAAGCAAGATTCACCGTATCACCAATAACAGTGTAATTCGTTTTGTCCTCGCTGCCTATGTTGCCTACAATAACATCGCCGTAGTGAATTCCAATACCGATGTCGAGCTTCACCCCTTCCGGGAACTTAAGCTGCCCGCACGGAATTTGGTTAAGCTGCGCGCACATTTCAATAGCCGCAAGGACAGCCCTCTTCGCGTTATCCGTATAGCTGATCGGCGCTCCGAAAAGAACCATTACTGCGTCGCCTATGAACTTGTCTACCGTTCCGCCGTATTTTTTCACGATGTTTACCATCTGCGTAAAATATGTGTTCAAGAAGTAAACTACGTCCTCTGGCGAATTTTCTTCGCTTATGGAAGTGAAGTTTCTTATGTCGCTCATAAGAATAACGACATTGCGTTTTTCGTTGTTGTTCGTCTGCTGCTCGCTTTCGTCAGAAGTAAGCATATCGTCAATAACCTGCGGCGGAACGAACTTTAGGAACGCAGAATGAAGCTTGCTTTCAGTAAGCGTTACCGCCGAAAACTGGATTGACTGCTGCAAAAGATATGCTAGCGGCGGCAGGATATACTCTATTGACGACTGAACTTTGTATGTGAAAAGCTTCTTTTTTGAAGAGGCTACGTGAAGCGTTCCTACGAACTCGTCATCTGTCTCGATTACAAAGTCGTAGTATGACTTCAGCTTGGAACGGTTTTGGGGGTCACATGGGACGATACCTGAAACCTCTTGGTGCACGTAAGTTATCGTGTGCTTTTTCTTAGCCTGCTGTTCGTACGAAGTCTTACAGATGTTCCAGAACTCCCCGGAAAGCCCTTCTTCAAGATACTCCGTTCCTGCCTTGTACACTTTTGTTTTCTGGCTGTCCAAAATAAGCGCAATTGCATCGTATTTACATGCATCGTAAATCATGGTGAAAAGCTTTTTAACGAGCGCGTCAGTGTCTTTTACGTATGAATAAAGCTTTATAACGTTGTTCGTCATCTGCAGGAACGATTCGCTTCTTTCCATTGCATTAACAATCCAAGAAGTCATTTCCTCTTCTTCAGACTGCTTCTGTGCATCTGTCAATGCTTCGTTCGCCCCCGCTTTTGAAAGCAAGGCTTTAATTCCGTATATGTCATTTCCGGCTTCATTAAAGAAAGAGTCTTCGTTAATGTAGCCGCTGTCCAAAAGCTCACTGATTGCATCGATAAGGCTTTCAAAGTTTTCTGCAGACACTGAAAGCGTTTTGTTCGCGCCTGTAGACCTGTTCCAAAAATCGAAAACATCTTCGTCAGTAGAAATCAAAATGAACGGAACAGAACTTTTTGTAGAACCGTTCTTTATAATCTTACAAAGCTGAATTCCGTTTATTTTATCAAGGCTCTTGTCAGCGACAATCAAATCAGGCGCGTCATCGACTATCTTTTTGAGCGCGGAAAGTCCGTCCGTAAAAATTTGGGTTGAAAATCCCTTGTCACTCAAAGCCTTTGCTATTTGCTTTGAAAGAATGCGTGAAGATTCTGCTATGTATATACGCCTGTTATTCATGCAGCAGCTCCTTTACCTTTGCGGTCAGGCTTTCGCGCTCAAAATCAGACTTAACAATGTAGCCTTGTCCGCCAAGATTCTTTACTCTGTCGAGCGTATCGCTTTCAAACACGGAAGAAACCATAATAACAGGAATATCCTTAAGCTCTTCCTTGTGGCGCATATTATGAAGCAGAACGAAACCGTCCATGCGCGGCATTTTAACATCCGTAACAACAAGGTCAAACTTATGCTGCTTCATCTTTTCAAGCGCATCAATTCCGTCAACGGCAGTCGCGACGTTGTAGTTTTCTGCCTCAAGAATAATCTGCTCGATATGGCGCGTAGCATGAGAGTCGTCAACGACAAGAATAGAATGGATTTTCGGCATTTTACGGACTTCAAGGTTCTTTACATCATATACATTTATAACCTTAAAGCGTTTCATCGTGTCGGGGATGTTCAAAACCGGAACAATGCGGTAATCCTCGTCAAAAACAACGCCCTGCAAAGCCGTGAATTCCCGTAAAAGAGGCGGAACCGGCTTGATTACGACAGTGCCGTAATGAAGCACTCTGTCTACGATAACGCTTATTTTACGGTTCAAATATTCAAGGATGATGACAGAAACTTCATTTTTCATATCCGAATGCTTTGCAGAATTCGGAGTTATGATGTCAAAGTCAAAAACAGGAATAAGCTCGTTGTGAACGTTCAGAACAGGTCCGTGCTGGAGCTGCAAGAAATCAGATTTGTTGACCGTCAGAATTTCTTTTATATAATGCGATAAAATCAAATACGAGTTGTCAGAAACCGAAACAAAAAGTCCGTCTTGCGTTGCAAGGGATGCCGGCAGCGAAAGCTCGAAGGAAGTGCCTTTGTTAATCTCCGAATAAACAGAGATTTTTCCCTTAAGCTTGTCCATTTCTGTCCGCACTACATCAAGCCCTATTCCACGCCCGGAAAGCTCTGTAACCTCGTCTTTTGTAGAAAAACCCGACGAAAAAATGTACTGCAAAAGCTCGGTTTCATCGGCATTCATAATTTCGTTAATCCGATCCGGGAAAACACGAAGTGCCTTTGCCCTTATCCTTTCGTAATCGATTCCGTGTCCATCGTCCTTAACGGTAATATATATTCTGTTTGAAACCTGGCTTATGCTGATTGAAATTTTGCCTTTCTCGCTCTTTCCAAGCATTTTCCGTCTTTCAACAGACTCAATTCCGTGGTCCAGTGAATTTCGTACAAGATGAACAAGAATTGCCGGAAGTTTTTCAAGAATCGACTTATCAATTGTGATATCCGACTGCGGAATGTCAAACTCGATATTTTTGCCCATTTTAAGCGATTCGGAAAGAATGGAACGCTTTATTGGGCGCAGAATCATGTCGAACGGCAGCATCCGCAATGCAATGATGCTTTTCTGAATGTCTATGCTCTGGCTTTCAAGAACTGCTATGTTTTCGGAAAGCTCCTGGTAAGCCTGGAATTCAGAGTCATTTCCGCTTTTCTTTAAGAAATCAATTTCGTTCTTAAGCTTTATCTGACGCATTATGAGCTTGTCGAGCGACTGAAGGATTGATTCAATTTCTGAAGTCTGTATTTTAATTGTCTGCGAATCATGGAAAAACTCGGATGACTCGCCGCCGGATGATTCTGTGCCAGACTCTTCTTTTTCAGATTCTTCTTCAGAAGCAGAAGACTCGGAAGACTCGTTTTTTTCGTCTGATGCGGATGCTGCCGATTCTGCAATATCCGTGAAATCAGTCTCAAAATCCTCATCTTCCATTGCTTTGTCTATGTTTTTTATAACCTCATCATAAGCATCAAACGTTCCGTCATAGCCGTCTTCTATGCTGTCTATGACTTTGTGCATAACGGTCAGAACGCCCAATAAAAGCTGAATCACTTTATGAGAGATTTCCGTCTGGTTGCTTTGGATGTTTTTGAAAATGTTTTCCAGATGATTCATCACTTTTTCTATCTGGCTGTATTCCAGCATTCTGGAAGAGCCTTTCAAAGTGTGGAGCAACCGCAGTATTTCTTCCAGATAAGTGGAATTTCTTTTTTCTTTTATCGCCAGAACTGCAATATCATCAAGAGAATTCAAGATTTCACGCGCTTCAGAAATGTAATCTGATATGAACAAAGACTTGTCAAGATTCATTTACTGCCTCCAGCATTGGTAAAAGTCTCGCAAAGCGAATAAATGTACGAAGGGCTGAACGAGTCAAGCGTAAAGTCATACCGAACCTTGCTTTTAGAAGATTCAAGCAGCTTTTTGCACTTCGTAAAACAAACAGTTGCCTGCTCCGTTCTTCCCATATCGCGCAGGACAATTCCGTGATAAAAGAACGCCGGCCAAAAGTCGGGCGAAAGCGTTTCTGCCGAAGCAAAGAACGTTTCCGCAGCATCTCTTTTGTCCGCATGGTATTCAATATAGCCCTGCAAAAAGAAAGAATACTTCTTGTAATTAAGCCCGCTCACAGCGCGTGCTATTGTCATGGCTTTCTCAAAACTGCCACGGTTTATCTCGGAGCAAATGGATTCGAACGTGCCCTTTATGTCAAAGGCGGAACTTTCCGCGCTGTTCGCCTGGTCATGAGAAGCGTGCGCGCTGTGCAGCCCTGACGCACCGGAATCGTCGACGCTTTCCCGCAAACTGCGCGCGCCATCGCCGCCGGTTCCCCCAACTCCACCCCGCTCGCTATGGTCATTAAGCCTGTTGTTTCTTACCTTCTCCACTTCATGACGAAGCTTTTCCTGCTTTATGTTTTCCTGTTTCTGCGCGGAATACCGCACAGCCGGCGATTCGCATTTTACTTCTTCATTGTGGCCTTTCACGAAATAATAGACTTGCTCGCGGTTCGTTTTATAAAGCCCGGCCGGAATGACGTTCCTGTCAATTGAACCGATTTCGTTCATCGAAAAGAAAAGATACCCATTGTTTTTAAGCCGGTCAGCTATTTTTTTGCAAACCGAAACCCGAGTTTCTTTATCGAAATAGATGAACACGTTGCGCATAAATATTATATCCACATTATCAAAGAAAGGAAGTGACGTATCCTTAATCAAATTAAACTTGAACACGTTTATGCGGCTTAAAAAGTCCTGGCTGAAAATGATTTGGTGGTCTTTTTTCTGCGAATACGGCTCCAGAAGCTCATGATACTTCTTTCCGTCCGTGCGCAACGAAAAAGCCGAGTACCGTCCTTTATGAAGCGTGTTGAGCGCATCATCGTCTATGTCAGAAGCGTAAAGCGTAATGTTAATGTTCATTGAAAGAGCGAGCGCAAGGATTGATATAGGCTCTTCGCCCGTCGAGCAGCAGCATGTCCATAAAGTAAGGTTTTTGTCCGCGAACTTAGGGAAAATCTCGTTCTTAAGCAGGTCAAACTGCTTTTCTTCGCGGAAGAAGTACGTTTCGTTTACCGTTACAAGATTTATAAGCTCATCAAAGTCCGCAGAACCGGACGAAAGATTTTCGCAAAACTCTTGCGGCGTTATTCCACATTGAGCGGCTTTCTTTTCAACAAAAGCCGTCACCGCAGGAATTTGCGAATTTGCAACGTATATTCCCGAATAAGAGAGGATTTTTGAGCTGATGATGTCAATTAGTTTGCGATTTTCCATACTCTAAACCCTGGTTTTCCCCACAAGGCTCCAAAGCCGTTCTGAAATTTGCTCTAACGGAAGCTCTTCACAAGAGCCACCGTTTTCAAAAGCCGCTTTTGGCATTCCGTAAATTACGCTAGTTTCCCGGTTCTGCGTAATCGTGTATGCACCGAGCGATTTAAGCTTAAGGCAGCCTGCCGCGCCGTCAGTTCCCATTCCCGTAAGCACGACCGCAATACAACTTCCGCCAAGAACGCGGGCCGCGCTGTCGAACATTTTATCTACTGCCGGACGCAAAAAATTCACCGGCGGGTCTTGGGTCAAAAGGATGCTGAAACCGCCCTCAAGATTGAGCTCAAAGGTAAGGTGCTCATCTGACGGCGCGAAATAGACGTGACCTGCTAACGGCTTTTTGTGGTTTTCTGCAAGGTGGACGGGAACAGAAGTTTCTTTTCCAAGCCAAGTGATAAGATTCTTGTCAAAAAAAGAATCGATGTGCTGCGTTATAAAAATAGGCAGCGGAAAGTTCTTGCCGATTCCTTTCAAAAGCTCGGCGAGCGTACCGGGGCCACCGGTTGAAACGCCGATAAGCACAGCCTTATAGCCCCGTCCGACAAAGCTTCTAGAAAGCTCCTTCAACGGTGGAGTGACGGTTCCGTCCTCATTTATCGTTGTTGCTGCCGCCGCGTTTGCCACAAGATGGTTTTCGAAAAGCACGGCAGATTTCACGTCATAAACCTGCTGCTCTAATAATAGAGCGTATTTTTCCATTTTCTGCGAAGAAAACTTAATGAACTCCGGCATTTCAACAAACTGAATGTTTTTTATCGTCGGAACATTCTTATCACCTTTCTCATAAAAAAAGATGGAAGGGATATTCAACGGAGCGTACAAGTCGGCAAGGACGCTCGTACCTTCACTGTCAAAAAGCCGTTTTCCCGCAATTACAAAATCGGGTTTAAGCTTACTGACTTCAGTTTGAAGCTCTCCGAAAGAGCCGGCTTCCCCAATCCATACAAGTTTTTTTGTTTTAAGCACTATTTCTTTTAATACAGAACGAACGACAGCCGAGGAATCAGCCACTATAACCCGAATCACTGAACTCCTCCGACTGCATCTTTAATGCCGCTTGTAATATGGTTAATTGCTTGTTTTACATCAAGCAGGAATTTTATCCTTTCGTCTTCAAAAATACACGCTAAAAGCCCTATTTTTTTAAGACAACCTGCATAATGATCCGGGAACAAAGCAAAATTGTTCAGCGGAACGGTGCAAACTTTACATTCTTGTCCCGTCACAAAAGAAACAGGAATATCGTCATCGCCTTGTAAAACCATCATTGTTTTTACATTAGCCTCACGCGGATTTTGAGCAAACGACGACGCAATATCATCAAAATTGAAAATTCCCGTAGTCTGGTCTTGTAAAAGCGATGTGTCCAAATCGTTTATGCTGACTGCAGAAATCACAAAATCACTTGGAATCAAAAAATCAATTTGAGGATACGAGATGCAAATGAATTTCTCAGGCTGATGCAATTTCTTTTCCTGCTTTATCTATAATCGCCTGGACATTCATAACAAAAACATCATCGCCGTTTATGTTAAGCGTTCCTTCGTAAAAATCGGAAAGTTCAGTATCCGAAAAATGAACGATGTCGTTTTCTGTCGCCGTAAAAAAATCTTTAACATCGCTAATGCGAAGGCACGTATGGCTTTCATCATTTATAACGATAAAAAGAAATGATTTTTGGGCTTCTTTTCCGTCCATAATGGCAGGATCGATAACGACATAAGGATCGCCATAGCGGTTTAAGACACCGTTCACATAAGTTGGAACAAAAGGAAGCGGAAACACTGTGGCATCGCGCAGGATTTCCTTAACTTTTCCGGCGGGCATTGCATAAAGGTTCTTTCTGTCAGCCTGATTGCCTATTGTAAAGATGAGCCATGTGGTTTTTTGTTCGGTATTCTGACTCTCGTTTTTTTCTTGTGCACTACTTTTTATAAGGGATAAAATCTCTTCAGCCATAATATAACTATTTTACAGGGAAAAGGCCGATTCAGCAAGGAAAAAATGGAGAAAAAGGGGGAAGAATCCCCCTCGGCTTCAATTCGGGCAAGCCCGCATTTCCGCCTACCCCCACAGCGGGGCAAAGAATCGTCCAGTTTCGCCCCGCAACGCCCCAGCTTTGTTTTTATCCTGTTGTTGACTTTTTTCACAATGGCTTGTAGAATCGCATATATTCACGGGTTCATAGCTCATCTGGATAGAGCAACTGCCTTCTAAGCAGTAGGTAGGGGGTTCGAGTCCCTCTGGACCCGCTTTTTTTATGCCCAAATCGGTTTCGCGCGGGGCTTGCGTGCGTTTTCAGTCCTGCGCCAGATTCGCGGATTCTACGCGCAGCGCACACTACATTCGCGCAGCGCACGCGCCCGGTGCTATTTTCCCAAAACAGAAAAGCTTTCCACCTCGCTGCTGAACACAATGCCGCTTCCAGCTTTCTCTAAGCAGGGCAACGACTTGACCGCATCAAGAACAGCTTCTTTTTTGTCGGACGGCACAAGAATCATGAGCATTTCTTTTTCCGGCACAATTTCCATGCCGAAAAACTTTTCATCGCCTTCTTTTGCCGTACCGCGCGCAGAAAGTATCGTGCCACCGCCCGCGCCCGCCTTACGCGCCGCCGCCATTGCGTCCTCGGCATAACCTTTGTTCACGATTATATTTATCATCTCATAAGCGTTTGTATTCGCTGCATCTGTCATATTGTCATCTCCTGTAATACAAGTTTTCTGCGTGTTTGTCCCACCGGTGCCGTTTTTGTCGCCGCTCCTGAAAAACGACGGAACAGCCACGGAAAAAACAACTCCAAAGTGCTTTTTGTCGGCGACGGCACTTTTTATCGCGTCAATCACAACCGCCGCAATGAGCTGCTCCGCGACGACAAGCACAATTTCCTTAGAGGTGTCGCCAAGCCCAAGCAACTGAATTATCGAGTTTGATGCCGTTCCTCGCCCCATAAGCACGGAACCACCGGCGGCTCCAGCCTTGTTCGCGGCGGCAGTCACCAATTCTGCGCTGTTTTTGGGAACGACAGAAATAATAAGTCTATGCATCTAGCGCACCTCCTTTTTTACTCTTCTTCCGTTGATAAATAATGCCGAGCAACTGAATTGCTATAAGCGGCATCATTGCCACAAGCGCAATGACACCGAACGCGTCCGTGCTGCCGCCGACACTTTTCGACGCACCGAGCGTGAACGAAAGCACAAAAGTTGACGTTATCGGGCCGGATGCAACGCCGCCGGAATCAAAAGCAATGCCTGTAAAAAGCGGCGGAGAAAAAATCATAAGCAGCATTGCGGCGATGTACCCCGGAACGAGGATAAACTTAAGGCTGAAGCCTTCGACCGCCCGCCAAAGCGCAAGCCCAATAGCAGCGGCGGCACCGGCGGCAAGGAACACAAGGAGCACTTTGCGTTTTATTGTGCCCGAAGAAACTTGCTCAACCTGCTCCGTAAGAACCCAAACGGCAGGCTCCGCGCACACGACAATCGCACCTAGCACAAGCCCTGTGCATATAAGAAGCGCAAACCACCCGCCACCCATCGTTGCGGCTTTCGCGCCAAGAACCATGCCAAGCTCCGTCCCGGCAGGCATAAATCCGCCCTGTACACCGCACAAAAACAAAAGAAGCCCCACAAAACTGTATACAAGACCTATTATAACCCTGATTATCTGTCTTGCGGACATTTTTAGGAGCGTAAGCTGAAAAACGACGAGCATTAAGACAAGCGGGGAGATTGAAAGCAACGATTCAAGAACAATTCCGGGCATCGCCGCAGAAAAAGGCGCGAAAAAGCCGGGTTCTACCGCCACAGCACTGGGCGCAACAGCCGCTCCGCCAGACACAACAGCCGCGGCTTCTGAACCCGAAGCGGCATCGCCTATAGCACCGCTACCGGCAAGAACAAGGGCATACACAAGAACTGCCATCACAGGTCCTACGGATGTAACTCCCGTAAGACCGAAGCTGCTTTTATCATCGGAGCGGACGGAAGAAACACCCAAACCGAGGGCAAGAATAAACGGAACAGTCATCGGGCCGGTTGTTGCCCCGCCAGAATCGAACGCAACGCCCACAAACTCGTTTGGCACAAAAAACGCGACCGCAAACAACAGCGCATACGTAATGAGCAGCGTCAGTTTTATCGAAAGATTCATAACGGTGCGCAAAAGCCCAATCATTATAAAGAGCCCAACACCAACCGCAATAATCACAACAAGAGAAAGCTTGTTCACATGACTAAAAACAGAGCGTACCTGATCCCCAAAAACCTGGATATCCGGCTCAGCGACAGTGACCATAAACCCGATTACAAAAGCGACACCGACGAGCAGCGCCAAATTCCGCTTTTTCGTCAGTTCCGCGCCACACCGCTCACCCATCGGCTGAATACCCAAATCTACGCCCAGCAAAAAAACAGTCAACCCGATAATCAGCAACAACCCGCCAAAAACAAACCGACCGAGCATCAAACCGCCCATCGGAACAGCAGTGAAGCCCAGAATCAAGACAATCACCATAACGGGAACTACAGATATCGAAGTTTCTTTCAATTTATTAAGGATATTCACGATTTATTTATACCTGATTTACACGAAAAAAGAAAGCAAAAACAAAGTGCTTCTGCGCCACATGCTGCCACTGCGCGAAACTTTGCACTGGTTGTGCAAATGACAAGCTTTACCGCATTTGCAAAAAGCCTTAATTTTCAAGTAAAATAAGCGCATGAACCAAAATGAAATAAAAAAGACCGAAACTCGCGAGCCGACGCGCGAAATTGCCGAACGCCTTTTGGAGCAAGGTGTCGCCAAGAATCCCGGTCCGTGGCGCGAACACAGCATAGCCGTCGCACAGGCAGCGGAAAAAATTGCTCTGGCTGTTAACGAAAAACTTGGCGTAGGACGCATGAACCCCGACCTTGCTTACGTATACGGACTCCTTCACGACATCGGGCGGCAGGAAGGTCACACATACATTGCGCACGTTTACGACGGATACCATTTTTTGAGCGGACTGGGATACAAGAATGCGGCGCGAATCTGTCTTACGCATTCGTTTAATCTGAAGACAGTGGACGACTACATCGGAAAAATCGATATTACTGACGATAAGTTTGCGGAGCTTAAGTCGCTTTTGGATGCGGCAGAATTCGATGATTACGACAGGCTCATTCAACTGCTCGACTCCACTTGCGCCGCAGACGGAACGAAAAATCTTGAAGCGCGGATGGGCGATGTAAAAGCCCGGTACGGTTACTATCCCGAAGAAAAATGGAATAAGAATTTCGAACTGAAAGAGTATTTTGAAAAGCTTGCTGGGCGCGATTTTTACGACATGATTTAATACAGGGAAAAGGATGAAGGGGCGAGCCCGCCCCTACGCTCCAGCCTCCTCAGGCGAGCTTTCGCCCTGCGGTGTCTTCCGCTACCCCACCTCGCATAACTTCGCGCTCCGCGCTCGTAGTTTAACATCGGTGCGTTAAAGTCCCACTGTAAAAAAATCAGTTTTTCCAGTAAACTTAAGCCATGAACGATAATACAGACACAGTTTGCGCGGCGTCCCCCAGCGACCGCATCCTATACATAGACGATGACGTTGTTGTCGTGAACAAGCTCCCTGGCGAGGTATGCTCTTTCGTGGACGGCGAAAAATCGGGTGAAGCGCCGTATTTGCCGGACGTGTTCAGGGCGGCGGTAGCAAAAGCCGGCGGCAATAGCGACAGCCACGGCGAGTTTCTTGAGTGCGTCCACAGAATAGACCGCCCAGTTTCGGGCTGCGTCGTCATGGCACGTAACAAACGCGCCCTTGCAGAAGTTTCCGGGCAGTTCACAAACCACACGACTGCGAGCAAAAAATACTGGGCTGTCGTTGAGGGAGTAATCCCTGTCAGCGATACACCAGTGCTGCTTGAAGATTATCTTGTGTTCGATACAAAAAAACAAAAGACTTTTATCGTCAAGCCGGAAACAAGAAAGGCAAAAAAGGCGCAGCTATACTGGCGTTGTGCCGGTGCCGGCGACAGATACAGTTTTATTGAAGTAGAGCTGCTTACAGGACGCACTCACCAGATACGCGCACAACTTGCACATGCGGGGCTTCATATAAAAGGCGATGTGAAGTACGGCGCGCGCCGTGCGGACACCTTGCCTGGTATACGGCTTCATGCAAGGGAAGTAAGCTTCGTAACACCCGGCAAAAAACAGCTGATAAAAGTCGTAAGCCCACTCCCATCGCTCGACCCGCTGTGGACCGCGTGCGAAAACTGCCTGGGATGAGGGATCTAGTTACTCTATCCCAGCTGCATCCCTCATTCCACGGATTTCAGATTTCCAGCGTTCCACAAAATCCGCAGGAGCGATAGGACAAGCATTTGCGCCCATTGATAGAACCCATTCAAGAACCTTGACCGATTGCGACGTAGAAAAAGTGATAGTCGTTCTGTCTTCTTCATCCACATCATAAATTTCCTGATCATCTGCCCATACACAATCTTTTACGTACTGACGCGCATCACTGTAGAAATCAATTTTATAGTGAACGGCTTTTTCGCCTTTGAACGCGCCGAATCTTCCTCCGCTGCAACGAGATGAAAAATCAAAATTCTCAGGCAATTCAAAAGTTTTTGTGGTGTTCTCTACGTTCTTCATACGTGGCAGACAAAACAGCCTTTCTCCGCCTTTGCCATTGTCTGCCAGCTCATCGAAACCAAAGAGATAATACATCCCGTCCTGAAGCAGAAGCTGATACGGTCTGACAAACCTGTGCGTAGTCGCAGTGTTCCAGCGACCGTTGTAGTCGAATTTAAGGCATGTGTTTTCTTGTAAGGCTGTCATAACGCTTTTCCATGTTTCTTCGCTCACAATAACTTTTGGAAGAGGTGGAATTGCAATCCTGTCGAGTAGTCTGTTCTTTCCGTAACCTTGCGTATCTGTCACAAAATCGATGACGTTTTTTATCTCGTTATACATGGGCGAACCGTTGAAATTTGCAAGAAGCGTTTTTACCGTAGAAAGATAAAATGCATCTTCCAAAGAAATTTCGTTCAATGCGAATTCAAAATTGTCATCGATATAGTAATAACCGTTTTTGGCTCTGTCATATTCAATCGGTGCTCTAAAATATGTCCTGAGTGTGTCTAAATCGCGGCTTATCGTAGCAATTCCTACTTCATCACCAGTTTCCTCGAGAATCAGTTTTTGCAGCTGGTTTGTATTAGGATACAATCCGGATTTGATTGCATTGTGTATTTTGATTAACCGCTCAATTTTCCTCTTGGTCAGAAGACTGTTGTTGTTTCCTTTCATGTTGACCTCCGTACTACGTGGTTCTGCTGCTCGGGAATTCAATGTTCCAGAACAGCTTTCATTGATAACTGTTATCAATATAATACATCACTCTATCAACGCGCGACAGAGTAAAAAAGTTCTTTTGAAATTTATTTATAACCCTATCCTGTGTTGATAGAGTGATATGGTTATATTGTCGTTATGCCGTTGAGATATAGCCCAGACGAAGAATTAAATGAAATTCTCTACCAAATATCTGTTGATTTTTTGGAACATGGTTTAAATACACTTTTGAATAAACAAAAGAATTGTAAACAAGATTTGGACATTTCTCCACAGCAAGCAATCATTACGCTTCAGAGAGAAATCAAGAATCTCGCAAAAACGAATCATTTGATATGTACTATTTTCCCCCATAATGAACATCTTTATCTGTCTTTGCTTCCGTATCCCATTTATATTGGTATAGAAAATAATACGGGTTGTTCTTCCGTTTCGGCACCTAATATCAAAACAATCCATTTTAATCATACTCAATGGAGAAACACTCTTCTTTGGATTCAGAATTATATCGAACTTGATATAACTCCATTGGAAGAAAAAAAGAAACTAGTCCGCGAAAAAATCTATCTTAATTTCAAGAATGTTCAGATAGTTCTGAATTCTATTTTTTTCCTATGTAATTCTTTTCTTGAAAAAGAACCAATGATTGATTGGAGTATTCATCAAACTAGTCTGAAAAGCCTTATCCATTTCGAAAAGGACGAATGTGGCTCATATGACATAGAGATTTTTCACAAGCCTTTTTCAGAGAACCCTTCAATTCTGATTAATCAGTTAACTAATCCGCATGAAGAAACAATTGAATACAAGATTGTATGTCGTGCATCTAAGCCAACTAAAGTGAAAAACGCAATGGGTTTAACCGTGTGAATATTAGGAGGAAATATGTCAGTAAAAATTGATTCGAACTTGCTTATGGAAATTCTGGAAGAGACGCCAGCTTCACAGAACATCATGCTCATGGGAAAGCACGGAATCGGAAAATCGCAGATTCTGGAAAAGTTTTACAGCGAGAAAGGGTATAAGGTGGTTGTTCTGTTCCTTGGGCAGATGAGCGACCCCGG
>JAEEGK010006097.1_pt1 | contig 29029 bp, 13 predicted proteins | sample 8958771 | NCBI WGS metagenome assembly JAEEGK01 (sample SAMN16246547, study PRJNA631951) | gut metagenome | biome: gut microbiome; feature: rumen; material: SC-attached | host: Bos | place: Iran: Karaj | collected 2018-10 | reverse complement strand
ATCGATTTCGCCGGAGGTATCGTGGTACATGCCTCGTCGGGCGTAGCAGCCCTCGCGGGAGCCATCTATTTGGGACGGCGTAAGGCGGAGACCCGCAAGAGCGAACCGGCCAACATTCCCTTTGTGCTGCTGGGAGCCGCCCTGTTGTGGCTGGGCTGGTTTGGCTTTAATGCGGGTTCTTCGCTTCATGCCGACGGACAGGCCGTGAAGGCTTTCCTCAACACAAACACGGCATCGGCCACCGCCATGATGACGTGGATATTCTTCGACTGCCTGCGGGGTCGCAAGCCGTCGGCCATGGGTGCCGCCGTGGGATGCGTGGTAGGTCTGGTGGCCATTACGCCGTCGGCAGGCTATGTCACTGTGGGACAGAGCATTTTCATTGCTTTTGTCATCACGCTCATCTGTAACCTGGCAGTCTATTGGCGTTCACACACCAGCATCGACGATGCGCTCGATGTGTTCCCGACCCACGGAACGGGTGGTATCTTCGGCACCGTGCTGACGGGAATCTTCATTCAGGAAGGCCTTATTGCAGGCACATGGGACGGTTTTGTGATTTTCCTCTACCACCTGCTGGCCATTATCATCGTATTTGTCTATACCTTCGGCATGAGCTGGTTAGGCTACAAACTGATAGACCGGCTGATTCCCATGCGTGTCTCTGCCTTCAGCGAGAAGGTTGGTCTCGACTTCTCACAGCACGACGAGCACTACGGACTGGCCCATATCGGCGAGCGCGAACTGGCCGAATACGAAGAGCATATACGCGAGAAGAAGAATAGATGATTCTGATAAAAAAAGGCCCCGAAGCTCACGCTCCGGGGTTCTTTCAATCTAAAAAGATATAATAACCAAACCTATATAATAACTAACTATTACTTAATAACTTTATTCACTCTAAATCCTAACTGTCTTTGTTTGTCTTTTTGTCGGTAACTTTTGTTTTCTGATGCAAAGCTACATCATTCTGCGTTGCCGGCAATGATTTTCTGCTTTTTTCTTCAAAGATAGTTTAGACAAGCAGGCATTCTTTGGACAAAACGGGGAAATTGCTTCGAAAACTGTCCAAAGGTGTTGTTTTCGGAGCAAAAAAAGGTAAAAAAGTAAAAAAATGTCAGGCTATACCTTTTCGAAGGTCCTGATGAGATGGATGACGGTGCCCCACACTTCGAAGTTGTCGCCGGCTTTCACCTGAAAGACAGGATAGTCGGGATTGGCGGGTTTCAGTTCGATATAGCCCTGGCTGCGATGCGTCAGGTCGAGATACTTCATGGTGAACTCTCCGTTCCAGAAGGCCACCACGATGGAACCGTCGCGCGGCTCCACGGCACGGTCGATAATCACGCGGTCGCCGTCGAAGATGCCGGCATCCTTCATCGAGTCGCCCTCCACGTCGCCATAGAACGAGGCCTCGGGGTGGCGGATATAGTCGCGGTTGAAGTCGAGCGTCTCGTGCATATAGTCGTCGGCAGGCGAGGGGAATCCCGCTTTCACTCCAGCATGTTCCAGCTCCAGGCGGGTTTCGAATACACCGCGTTTTATCTTGATGTTGCTCATGTCTTATCGTTTTTCTCTTTATTTAATGTAATGATATCGCTCCAGCGGGTGGTGGGATTCTTGCTTTTGAATTCATGCTTGATGGCGTTGGCAAATACCTCAGCTTTCTTCGTCGTGCCGCTTTGCGCATATTGCTGCGCCCCGATCACCACCGTCTCGCTGCCGTTGATGCGGTTGATGCGGTCGACAGCTTCGTCCAGACGGCGCAACTTCATGATTCTCTCGGCACTGATGTCGAAAAGGTCTTGCTGGACGGGCGAGTCGGGCATGATGCCCATCACAATCACACCTGCCTTCTTGTATTTGTAACCTTCACGGAAAATGGTTTTCAGCACGTCGCTGGCGGCCTGCACGATGGTTGCCGTTGAATTGGAGGGCGTCACCAGGCGCGTCTCCTGAAAGTTCCAGTATTGTGCCAGGTCTTCGCGGAACACATTGGTATTGACAAACACCCCGACAATGGATGCCACCGTTTTCTGCATTCTCAGTTTTTCGGCACACCGGGCGGCGTAGTTGGCCACATGGGTGCGCAGCGTCTCCAGGTCACTCACCATACCATAGAACGAACGGCTGGTGCAAATCGATTTCTTCTTGGCCAGCTGCTCGTTGGGTACGGCATTGCCGCCGTTCAGTTCGCGCCAGGTCCTCACCACGTTGATGTTGCGGAATGTCTGCTGCACCCATTCCTCGGGATGGCGGGCCAGATCGAGCGCGGTCTTCACGCCCAGCGCTTGCAGACGGGCCGAATACCTGCGACCCAGCCCCCACACATCCTCTATGGGGCACCAGTTCAGCGCCCGCTCGCGCTTGTAGTCGTTGTCAATCATGCAGCAATGCCTGTAGGCCTCGAACTTTTTGGCCAGTTTCGATGCAATCTTTGCCAGCGTCTTGTTCGCAGCCAGTCCCACGCTGACGGGCAGTCCCACCTCGCGCTTTATCCGCTGCTGCAGGTGTTCGCCCCACTGCTGGAGCCGGTCGGGCTGGGTGCCGTCGAGATAGACAAAGCACTCGTCGATGGAATAGCGGAAATAGGCGGGAGCTTCCTGACGGATAATACTGACCACGCGCCCCGTCAGCTCGCCATAGAGTTCATAGTTCGACGAGAACACGGCAATCCTCCGTTCCCCCAAATCGGCAGAAGGCGGCTGAAATCCAATGTTGTAGCCTGGGAACTGTTCTGCCAACTGGAAATAAGGTATGCCCTCTTTGATGCCCAGCTGCTTTGCCTCTTTGCTGCGTGCCACCACGCACCCGTCGTTGTTGCTCAGCACAACAATGGGTGTTCCTTCCAAGTCGGGCCTGAACACCTTCTCGCAAGAGCAATAGCAATTATCTATGTCAACAATTCCGTACACTGTCTTTTTGCCCGGTTTCTTCCATTTCGATGCAAAAATACAAAATAATGAGTGCAGGGCAAAATATTTATTTTAAAATTTTAAAAAGCTATTTCTCTCTCCTTACTTTTTCCCCGTTCACTTTGACGTTTCTTAGCCGGATGTTGCTAGTTTTGTGCATATAGAATGGCTGGCGCTCGTCGGGGTGGATGGTTTCCAATTTAATGTTTTTCAGGCAGATGTTCTCTGCATGGCTGATGGAGAATCCCCATGCGGGCTGAATGCCGTGGGCCGAAGGTTCGGGATAGTTGGCCTCGCCCAGCTGGCCGCCTGTCCGTGCCTCGGGGATGAAGAAGGGATTGCGCCCCCGCTGCTCTTTGTAGTCGTCGAGCGTCAGACCGCCGCGGAACTGCACGCGCAGGTTCTTGATGCAGACATTGCTGACGGGATGTCCCTCGATGCCCGCTATCAGACAGGCATAGCGGCTGTCGGCATCGGTAACGCTGACATCTTTGATACTGATGCCACTGACCACCGAATGGGGCGAACCGGCAGGCGTGCGCATGCGGTCGCCCAACCGGATATAGATGGGCGAGTTGCAGATGTCGGTCATCGTCAGCCGGCTGACTTTGATGTCGGTCATTTCAGCTCCGTCGACTGTTTCCAATGCCAATCCGCGGCTGTGGACGAACCGGCACCGGCGGACGGTGATATGGCGGAATCCGCCGTTGCTCTCGGTGCCCAGCTTGATACGTCCTGTTGGTCCGTCGCCGTCGGGAGCTTTCTCTGTCTTTGTGGTGTATGTGCCGTCTAAGAACGAGCCCACGTCGTAGCCGCTGACGTCGCAGTCCTCTACCAAGACATGTTCCGTGGGCTTGGCGCGTCCCAGGGCATACGAGCATTTCAGCACGATGGCGTCGTCGTTGGGCGTGTTCACGCGGCAGTTCCTCACTTTTACCCTTTCGCAGCAGTCGATGTCTATTCCGTCGCGGTTGGTGTCGACCGTCACGTTTTCTATCAGCAAGTCATCAACACCTGTGAGCAGCATGGCAAAATGGCCGCAGCTGAGGAATTTGAGGTCGCGGATGGCAACCTGGCGGCAGTCGCGCAGCGCCAATGCCTTGTTGGCAATAGTCGTGCTCGAGGTTCCCTTTCTCGGTTCTCCGCGCCACAGCACTCCAGTGCCGTCAATCAGTCCCTCGCCCTCAATAGTGATATCATGCAGGTTTTCGCCCCATATCAGCGAGTTGTGCCAATGACTATGGCCGAAATCCTGATAGTGCGAGTCGTTAGGCTCGGCCTCGTCGTATCCCACCGTGTCGCTGACCGGAGCCGCTTTCATCACAGCTCCCTTCTCGAACCGCAGGGTGATATTGCTCTGCAGGTGGACGGAATAGCAGAGATAGGTACCCTGTGGCAATACCACAGTTCCTCCGCCCTGGCTTGCCGCCCGTTCGATGGCAGCGTTGATGGCAGGCGAGTCGATGTGTCGCCCGTCGCCCACGGCCCCGAAATCCTTCACGTTGAATGCCGGGGAAACGATGAGTGACAGGTTATAAACGATGAGAAGCAGCAGAATCCTCTCCCATCCTGTTTTACTTTCTCTCATTATATGGTAGTTCTCGTGTGTCATTTATCTTTTGTTAATTCTTCTTTACTTCTGACGGCAGGATGCCGAATTCCTTCTTGAACGTCTCGCGGAAGTGGGCCATCTGGTTGAATCCCGTCATCATTGCCGCCTGCGACACGTTGTAGTCGCCGCTTGCAATCAGCCGGTAGCAGTGGTGCAGGCGTCGCTTGCGGATATATTCCAGCGCGGTCATTCCCGTCAGTGCCTTCACCTTTCGGTAGAAGGTGCTATGGCTCATGGCCATCTTGTCGGTAACGAAGGCCATGTCGATGTCTTCCTTCATGATGTTTTCCTCTATCAGACTGTTCAGCCGTTCGATGAACTCCTGGTCGAGTCGGCTCAGCCGCGGTTCATCGTCAGGCTTCTCGCTGGCAGGTGCAGCCTCGGTAATCGGTGCAGGACTCTTGGTCGATGCCGCTCTGAATGCAATGAGTTCGGCCAGCCGGCGACGGTTGGCGAGCAGGTTTTCGATGCGGCTTTGCAGCAGTCTGGCGCTGAAAGGCTTCGTCAGGTAAGAGTCGGCACCGCTGTCGTATCCCTCTTCCTTGTCCTCGACGGTGTCTTTTGCCGTGAGCAGGATGATGGGGATGTGGCTTGTGCGCATATCTTCTTTCAGCCGTTTCGTCATCTCAATACCGTTCATCTTTGGCATCATGATGTCGCTCACGATGATGTCGGGAATCTGTTCGGTGGCCGTGTTCCATCCCTCCTGTCCGTCGGCCGACTGAACGATGCGATAGTCATCGCCCATGGAGTCGGCAATGTACTGGCGGATGTCGTCGTTGTCCTCTACCACGAGCAGCAGCGGGCGCATGTCTTCGCCGGCAGTCTCTGTATTCTCGTTGTCGACGGTTTCCTCCACATCTTCCTTGTGTAGGGCGTTGGGGTAGGTGTTGTCCATTACGATGGAGAACGTGAACTTGGTGCCTTCATCCAGTTTGCTGTCAACGGTCAGCGTTCCTTCATGCAGTTCGGCCAGCGATTTCACAAGTGCCAGTCCGATGCCGGTGCCCGAGGCCTGATGCTTGCCCCTGCTCTGGTAGTAGCGGTCGAAAATATGTACCTGGTCTTCTTTCGCGATACCGCAGCCTGTATCGTCTACCGAGATGCACACCTGCCTATCCCCTTCGGTATATACTTTGAGGTTAATCTCGCCCTCGCTGGTATATTTCACTGCATTCGACATCAGGTTGTTGATGATGGTGGTAATCACCTCTGAGTCGAAATAGACGTCAGGAAGGTCGGGTAGTACATCGATGTTGATGGCAACATTGGGGTTGCGGTTCAGCTGCTTGAAGTAAAGTCCGATTTCCTCGGCCAGCTTTCCGAGATTTCCCCGGGCCACGGTCAGACGGCGGTTCTGGGTTTCCGTCTTGCGGAATTCCAGAATCTGGTTGATGAGGTCGCGCAGTCGTCCGGCACTCTTGTTGATAAGACTGATTTTCTTTTTGTAGAGTTCAGGCAATTGCTTGTCGTTTGTCAGGTCTTCCAGCGGTCCCAGTATCAGGGTGAGCGGCGTGCGCAGCTCGTGTGTCACGTTGGTGAAGAAGCGCAGTCGTTCCTCGTGCAGTTCCTGCTTTTGCTGGTTTTTGCGGCGTTCCAGTTCCAGCGAGTTCTCCAGCTTGAGCTTGTGCTTATAGTTGTGCAGCAGATACCATACGAGGGCCGAGGCCAGCAGCGCATATACGAGCCATGCCCACCAGGTGCGCCAGAAGGGCGGCTTGATGGTGATTTCCAATCGCGTTTCGCGTGCGTTTTCCCAATCCTGGCTTTTCAGTTTTCCGCGCAGGATAAAGGTGTAGTGACCGGGGCGCAATCCACGGAACACCACGTCGTAGTCGTTTCCCACGTCGTACCATTTGCTGTCCATGCCTTTCATCATGTACGAATACTCCACCTGCTCGGTCAGTGCATAGTTGCGCACGGTGAAGGTCAGTCGGAGCGTGTTCTGCCTGTAGGTGGTGGTCACCCGTCCCTTGTCGTCGGGTATCAGCAGCTGCCGCTCGGTGTTGCTGCCCACGGGGTTGTAGGCTTCGCAGGCAATAATCTGCACGGCGGCCATCTGTTGCTGGTTGTCCATCTGCATGGGATTGAAATAGCATACACCGGAGGCAGAACCGAAGAAAAGGGTGTTGAGGGCGCCAGTGGCGGCGGCTCCCGGCGAGAAACTGCTCAGCTGCCATGGTCCCAGATGATTATAGTTGTAGGTCTTCTCTGTGCTTTCCACATAGCACGAGATGCCCCTATAGGTGCTCATCCATACGCGGCCGTCTCCGTCGAGTTGCAGGGCCAGCACATGTGTGTCGTCGAGTCCGCTCTCACGGCCGATGATGTGAATCCCTGTCAGTTCCGTGGGATTGTCGATACACACCAGTCCGCCCTCGGTGGCCATCCAAACCCGGTGTTTGCTGTCGGTGACGGCCTGGTTGATTTTTCCCGAGAGCAGTCCGCTGCCCACCGAAGCGTTGCGGAAGGTGTTCTTCGCCAGGTCGTAGCTGTAGACACCGCCTCCCAGCGTAGTAATAATAAGGTGGCGGCTGTCGGTTCTGATGAAGCTGGTGGCAGGCGTTCCTATCACCTTGCTCATGGCCTCTTGTCTTTCCACCTTTCCCTCGCTATAGCGATATATGCCGTATTCGCCGCCAATCCACACACTGCCGTCAGCCTCTTCGGCAAAGGCATGCACATCCGACTCCTCCGGCTTGATGGGAATTGGCTCGAACCGTCCCGTTGCGCGGTCGAACCGTATAATGCCCTGGTCGTCGATACCTATCCACACATGGCCCGAACGGTCGGCCATCAGGCAGCGGGCAAACGAGAGTTCTCGCCGTGTCATGTTCCGCCACGACCAGCTTCCCGTCTGACTGGTTCCCTGCCAGAAAGCCAGTTCGGTTTCACTGGCCGTCCAGAATCCTCCGTTGCCCGGAGCAATGGCCGTGACGGGGCGCGCATGCCGCTCTTCGTCAAGATAGTCCAGTAGTTTGAAGTTCGATTTCCATGTGCTGATGAAATCAACACCGGTATTATGGCAGCCCACCCAGATATTGCCGTACTCGTCTTGGACGATGCTGCGCGAACTGACCGACGACAGTTTCACTTTGACGTCCTGATAATGCTGGTGGTCTTCTGGGTCAACCACACGTATGCCGCCCATGTCGGTGGCCACCCACAGGAGGCCATCGTTCATCTGCAGTATGTCGTACACATTATCATTATAGTCCTTGTCTTTTCTCGTCACTTTTTCGAAAGTTCCGTTCTTAGGATTGAAAAGAGCCAGTCCGTTTTCGGTTCCCACCCAAATGCGCTTCCTGTCGTCCTGGAAAATCTTTCGCACGTTGTTGCCTGGCAGACTGGAAAAGTCGCCGGGGTTGTGCTGGAAGTTCCTGACGGAACCGTTGTTCAGGTTGACGATGCTCATGCCGTGATGACTGTGACCGAGATAGAGATGCCCGTGCCCGTCGTCCAATGCGCAGCGGTTTTGGTACATCTGTCTGATTTTTAAATTGGTCATGGCGAGTGTGCGGCAGTTCAGCCGTTTCACCTCTCCGTTGCCAAAGACAAGCCATGCACCGTCTGTAGTCTCTGTGATGCCTACAATGGTCGACGGGGCCAGTCCATCCTTCTGACTCAGATTCTGTACTTTCCCGCTCGTCGGATTATAAATGCTCAGTCCAAGTCCGGCAGCGATTAATATTTGGCCCGTCGGTTTGTCGAAATAGAGCGCTGAGACTGCTAACCCATTGACTGCGTCGTTTGTGGTGAAGGCATTACATGTCTCTCCTGCTATCCTGCTCACTCCGGCCTCGGTTCCTGCCCACACGTATCCCTGTCCGTCGACAGCCAGGCTGAGGACGAAGTCGTTGGAAAGGCCGTCGGCCGAACTGAAGCGTCGGCTGACGGTGTATTCCTGTGCGATGGCAGATGCCAGGGAAATGACGACCGAAAAGAGATAAGCGATGAGTCTCCGATACATGGTTATAAAAAGTTTTCTTGCTGCAAATATAAATAAATTAATTAATGTGACAAGCGTTTTTCATCCGCTTTTCGGATTTTGACAGAAAACTGTATGCAGATAGACGAAATACCAAACAAAAACCCCGTTTTTAGCCGTTTTTATGGCAGTTGACAGAAAACCATACACTTTTTGGGATAATCGATACAGATTCTCGTCGTGACAGATTTTTGTATGCTGTTTGACGAATTATTGTCCGTAAGGAATGAAAATTGCGCTATACCTTTGCACCCAAATAAACACTTTACCAATTATTATTTTGAATATTCTCTTTAAAGTTAGGTTATTGTTAGTTATTATTTCCGGCAGGTATTTCGTTTTTTTGAGGTTAAAAAGATTATTCAGGGTTGCTAAGAGTAAAAATACGTATAACTATAATATTCATTAATTAAAATTAAGTCAAATGGAAAAACAAAGGAGAACTAACCTGAAAAGTTGCTGCAAGATGTGGCAGCGTTTTCTCTTCCTTGCCCTTCTGACGGTCTGCTCAACAGCAGCCATGGCGCAGGGAAAAGTATCGGGTAAGGTTGTTGACGCCACTGGCGAACCCGTCATTGGTGCCAGTGTGATTGTCAAGGGAACCAGCAATGGCACAGTGACCGATCTCGACGGAAAGTTTGAGATGCCCAACGTGCCGTCAGGCAGTCGTTTGGAAATCTCATACGTGGGCTACCGCACGCAGAACATTGCCGTCGATGGCAAGAGCCAGTTAAGCGTCACCCTCGAAGAGGACAAGCAGCTGCTCGACGAGGTGGTGGTCGTTGGTTATGGTGTTCAGCGCAAGAGCGATGTCACCGGTGCTCTGACCCGTGTAGGTGAAAAGGAACTGAACTCAAAGCCTGTGAACAATGCTTTCGAAGCACTGCAGGGTAAGGCTGCCGGTGTTGACATCACCACCAGCGAACGTCCTGGTACCGTGGGTGGCATTGCCATTCGTGGCCAGCGTTCCATCTCTGCAGGCAAGGGCCCGCTCTACGTGGTCGACGGAGTACCCCTCCAGTCAGGAGGTATCGAGGCTCTGAATCCCCGCGACATCGAGAGCATCGATATTCTGAAGGATGCTTCTTCTACAGCTATTTATGGTAGCCGCGGTGCTAACGGCGTCGTACTTGTTACCACCAAGCGCGGTCAGGAGGGCAAGATGCAGGTGAGCTACAGCGGTTCTCTTACTTTCGAGAAAATCGTCGACAAGAGTCCTGCAATGAGTGCCAGCGACTATATCACATGGCGTCGCTGGGCTTACTACAACTCAGCTCCCGACAAGTACTCTCCTGGCGATCAGCCCACACAGGAGCAGGATAAGAATTTCTTCGGTGGCGACGACACCGCATTGGCCAATGTGATGAAAGGTTGGGCTGGCGGCACATGGGATGGCTCAAAGGTGACCGATACTGACTGGACGGATATCGTTACCCAGACAGGTCTTACTCAGGAGCACACCCTCAGTGCCCGCGGTGGCAGCAAGAATGTAGCAGGATTTGTGTCTTTCGGTTACTTGCGTAATGAGGGAACTCAAAAAGGCCAGACATACGAGCGTTATAATTTCTCATCATCTGCAGATGTTCAGGGCACGAAGTGGTTCAAGGCCGGTGGCTCTTTCAACGCCTCTTTCGGTGTTCAGCAGTATGGTTACTCTAAGGCTTACGGCACCAGCTCTGGTCCTACCGATCTTTATGGTGCAGCCAAGGCTATCCTGCGCTACACGCTTCCCTACGATGAGAATGGTGAGATTATTACCCAGCCTGGTGGCTCCACCACGAATACCTATTCTATTATTGATGAGTGGACAAAGTCAACGGATGAGCGAAAGACTTTCCGCCTGTTGGGTAGTTTCTATGCCCAGATTGATTTCGGACAGATTTATGATCCTCTTCAGGGACTGATGTGGAAAACTCAGTTTGGTCCTGAATTCCGCTACTATCGTAATGGTAACTTCCTCGACAGCAGTTCTATCAGCCGTGCCGGTGGTAACAACACCGTTAGCCGTGGCGATGGCCAGCAGTTGGCATGGACACTCGATAACATGTTGATCTATAACAAGATTTTTGGTGACCACTCGTTTGGTTTAACGCTGTTGCAGAGTGCCTCTAAGAGTCAGACCGAGACCAGCAGCATCAGTGAGCAGAAGATTCCGATGCCTTCATTCCTTTGGAACAATATGGGTGCAGTTGATGTAACTGATACTCAGTATCAGGTAGGCATCGGCTCAGGATACTCTGGCAGTCAGTTGTCTTCTTACATGGCTCGTGTGAACTACTCGTTCATGGACCGCTACCTGCTCACGGCATCGGCTCGTTGGGATGGCGCTTCAGTACTCGCTGAGGGTAAGAAGTGGGACTTCTTCCCATCAATGGCTATCGGATGGCGCATGGAACAGGAGGATTTCCTGAAGAATGCCACCTGGATTGACCAGTTGAAACTCCGCTTCGGTGTCGGTGTGACAGGTAACGCTGCTGTATCTCCTTATGGAACCCTTGGTGTGATCAGTTCTTATTGGATGCCATTCAGTACAGGCAACAGTCAGATTCTCGTCACCAATGAGCCTTACTATTCTTCAGGTGCGAACCAGATGCCTAACAAGAATCTCGGTTGGGAGAAGACCACTCAGTGGAACTTGGGTATCGACTTCAGCTTCCTGAAAGGCCGTGTTGGTGGTACCATCGATATGTACACTTCACGTACCAAAGACTTGATTCTTGATATGACCATTCCTTCACTCTCTGGATATCCTTCAATGAAGACCAATGTCGGTCAGACTAAGAATAAGGGTATAGAGTTGACATTGAATACAATTCCCGTGCTGACCAACGACTTCGTTTGGAACTCAAACCTGAACCTGGCTTGGCAGAAGGACGAGATTGTAGAGCTGGCTAACGGTAAAGAAGACGACGTGAACAATGCCTGGTTCATTGGCGAGTCAATTGCTGTTTACTATGGTTATGCTGCCGATGGTATCTGGCAGGAGAGCGACGCTGCCGAGATGGCTAAGTTCAATGAGAACGGCCAGAAGTTCACACCAGGTAGTGTTCGTCCTGTCGACCAGAATGGCGACTACAAGATTGATGCCGACGACCGTGTAATTCTTGGCAACCGTAATCCCCGCCTCACCGCTGGCTGGAGCAACACACTCTCCTGGAAAGGCTTCGAGCTCACAATCGACCTGCAGGGCCGCTTCAAGTATATGGTCAGTACCGGTGGCGAAGGCCAGCTCGGTATGTATCAGCAGCGCGAGATCGACTACTGGCGTCCCGACAACACTGGCGCCGACTGGCAGAAGCCTGTCTATAGCCAGGCTGGTGGCGACCCCTATTCTGGTCTGCTCGGATTCAAGGATGCCTCGTTCATCAAGATTCGCAACCTCTCTCTGGGTTACAACTTCGACAAGGCTCTGCTCAAGAGCATTGGCCTGAACGGTTTGAAGCTTTATGTGCAGGGCAAGAACCTCGGCATGCTCTACTCTTCAATCGATTTCATGGATCTCGACACTGGTAGGACCTACTTCAACCGCGGTTTCACCATTGGCGTGCAAGTAGACTTCTAAGAAGTGAAAAGTGATAAGAGATAATTGACAAATAAACAATTGAAAATAAAGACAATTATGAGATATATCAGCAATAAAATAGTTTGCGGTGTATTGTCGATGCTCGCCCTTTTGGGTACGACTTCCTGTGGCGATGACTTCCTGGATGAAGAGGCAGGTCACATGTACACAGATGCACTGCTTGAGACACAGGATGGAGCATTGGCCATGGCTGCCGGACTCTATTCAAACATCCGCTGGCACTTCGGTTACGAGTGGGCCTACGGTATCACACTCTATGGATGCGATGAGTTCACCAACGGTGCAGACCTCACTTCTGAACCTTGGAACACCTACGACAACCGTCTGAATCCTCTGGACTGTACTACTGCCTTGGGTGCAGCTAACAAGAACTGTCCCGCTGTATCAGGACTCTGGGATCAGATGTACTACGGAATCTCTACTGCCAACCTGATTATCAGCAAGGCCGACAACGTTACCAATGAAGATGCACGTAACAAGGCCCTTGGTGAGGCTCACTTCCTGCGCGGCTACAATTACTACCGTCTGTTCTGTCAGTATGGTGCTGTGACCTTGGAGACCGAGCCTGCCAACGGAACGATCAAAAAGAACTACAAGCGTGCCACCGAGGAGGAAACGCTGAATCTGATTATCGAAGATTTCGAGACTGCCTATAATTTGCTGCCCACCAAGAAATGGCGTGGCAACGGCACATGGACAAAATACACGGCAGCCCACTTCCTGGCCAAGGCACTGCTTTACCGTCAGTCTGAGCGCTGTGCCTCATGGGCTTCCTCGTATGACAAGAATGCCGATCTCAATCGCGTGATTGCTCTCTGCGATGAGGTGATTGCTGCCTGCCCATTGGCTGCTGACTACTGGGACCTCTATGCAAAGTGGACGGGTGTTGACTGCCCCAACGAGGGACTCGACGAAATCCTGATGGCTGCTGAGCACAACATGGATAATACTACTCAGGGACGTTTCGGTAACCGTACCTATAACTATTTTGACCCTCAGTTCTCTAATTTCTCGGGTGGCTGGGTACAGCGTGGTCAGTACATCGGTGGTATGGACTTCCAGCGCTGCCGTCCCACGGAGTACACTTATTCTGTATTCGACAATGTGAACGATGCCCGTATGTGGAAGACCTTCAAGACTGTCTATGGTCTGAACAATATTACCAAGTTTAGAAAAGAAAAAGACAAGGACGGAAAGGATATAAGTGTGTACGACCGTGAACTCGTGGCTTCTCAGAACGGAATCACTGTTGAGCAGGTTCCCAACTTGGGCGACGAAGGTATTATCTTCATCCTCAACAAGAAGAGCGACACCCGTTTCGACGGTAATCCCTACGGAACCTTCGGACGTGGCGGCGATGTTCACAGCTTCGTTAATCCGCTCACCAACAAGTGGGTGCCCAACGCCTTCGTGGCCTTCCAGGATGGCAAGTATGTGCTGAACACCTATACAGGTAACCCATCTACCTCAAACGTCTTCTGCGGCATCAACAAGACCGCCGACGGTAGCCGTACCGGTGAGAAGGGCGACGCCCACCGCGACGTCATCATGGCCCGCACAGGTGAGACCTATCTTGTAAAGGCTGAGGCTCAGGTTCGTCTGGGCAAGTATCAGGACGCTATTAATACCGTAAATGTTCTTCGTGCCCGTGGTCAGTGGAAGAATGGTGAAGACCGCAGTTACTACACCGACGGCTCCATGGCATTCCTGAAGGCCGACGGCGGTAAGGAAGACAACTCCACAGCAGCCTCCACATCTGTCAAGAAGAACAAGAACGAGGTGGGTGATGTGCTGAACAACACGCAGGCCTACTATGCCTCGATGACTCACACAAACACCTACTACCTCTCCACCGGCATCCAGAAGACCACCGAGGCTTCCAACCTCCAGATCAAGAGCTACACCCAGCTGCCCGAAGAGGATGAGGCCGTGCTCAGCAAGATCGGCGCCACCGGCGACTACGACCGCATGCTGAACTTCATCTTCAACGAGCGCACCCGTGAGCTGCTTGGTGAGTGGAACCGTTGGGACGAACTGGCTCGTACAGGCTTGCTCGTGAAGCGTGCCAAGGCATTCAATCCCGAGGCTGCTCCCAACGTGCAGGATCGTCACATGTATCGTCCTATCCCTCAGAAGTTCATCGATACGCTTCAGAACGAGGATGGTACCAACTTGAGCGATGCCGAGAAGAAGGCATGGCAGAACCCGGGCTATTAAAATGTAGAATTCTTAGTTTTAGTTATACATTGTTAGCTTGTTAGCATTTACTGGTAAAGGCTGCTCCGCGAGGTGCGGCCTTTACTTAAAAACGGGGATACCCACCCTGAAGGGAGGGAATGATAGGTGAATAAATTATACTTAATTGCATTAATCTAGAAACTATATGAAAAGATTTATAATGATATGGCTGTTGGCGGCAGGATGGGCGGCCATGGCTGTGGCACAGGATACCGACAGCAGTCTGTCGCGGCACGATTTCTTCTATGCCGGGCAGAGCAAGCAGCGCCGGATGTTCATGGTGAAGGAGGGCCAGGTGGTCTGGTCCTACCGCGACGCCCTGAAGCGCGGCGAAATCAGTGATGCCGTGCTGATGAAGGACGGTCACATGCTGGTGGCCCATCAGTATGGCATAGCCGAGGTGACACCCGACAGTGAGACGCTGTGGAGCTATGCCGCTCCCGAGGGCACCGAGATTCACACCATCCAGCCCATTGGTCAGCGCCACGTGGTGTTTGTGCAGAACGGTCGTCCGGCCAAGGCGGTGGTGATGGAGATTCCCGAGTGCCGCATCGTGCGCGAGTTCGAGCTGCCCACGTCGGAGAAAGGCTCGGTCCACGGACAGTTCCGCAATGCCCGCCTGTCACAGCGGGGCACGCTGCTGGTGGCCAACATGGCACTGGGCTGCATCCACGAGTTCAACAGCGACGGCAAGGAGGTCGACCGCTGGGACGGTTTCCTGCCCTGGTCGGTTCAGGAGTTGCCAAAGGGTAACCTCTTGATAACGGGCCGCAAGGGAAAGATTCAGGAGATCAACCGCCAGGGACAGACCGTATGGGAACTGAACACCACAGACTATGGCGTGACGCAGCCCCAGAAGACCGTCAGGCTGAAAGACGGCGGACATCTCATCAACAACTGGTACAACGAGTGGAACAAGACGCCCATGGACACGGCCAATGCTCCCGTGCAGGCCATCGAGGTGGACAAGGACGGACGTTTGGTGTGGCAGCTGAAGGCATGGAAGAATCCCGACCTCGGGCCCTCGACGACCATCCAGCTGCTCGGCGACCCCGTCGACCGCAACCGCCTGTTCTTCGGCGAGTTCAACGGGCGGCAGCCCCGGCTCTTCGTCGGTCCTAACCAGCCGATGGGCGAGGGGCGCGGCATTCATCCGGGACGTGTGGCATGGGTTCACTCGCCGGGAGTAGCCAGCTGGGACGGCAAGACAGGACTCTGGGTGGAAGACCGCTGGAACAATCAGGCCAAAGCCGACCGCATGGTCACCGAGGCCGTGATGCAGCTGACCGGCGAGCCGACGGCCAAAAAGGCATGGCGCGCGCTGTTCAGGCACTTCAACAAGACCCATGGCCGTGGCAACCGCGGCTACAAGAAGGGCGAGACGATTGCCGTGAAGCTGAACATGAACAATGCCATCACCCACCGCGACACCATCGAACTGAACTCGTCGCCCTTCGTCACGCTGGCACTGTTGCGCTCGATGGTGCGCGACGGCGGCGTGCGCCAGCAAGACATCATCGTCTGCGAGCCCAGCCGTGCCATCACCGACAGCATTTATAATAAGGTGCACCGCGAGTTCCCCTTCATCCGTATGATCGACAACCTCGGCGGCAACGGTCGCGAGAAGTGCGAGTATTACCCCGAGCAGATAGTATATTCCGTCGACAACGGCAAGATGGCACGCGGACTGGCCAAGTGCATCGTCGATGCCGACTACCTCATCAACTCCGCCTTGCTGAAGACGCACAGCGGTCCCGGCGTTACGCTGACCACCAAGAACTGGTACGGTGCCACCGACATCAACCTGCTCTGGCGGCAGAACGCCCACAACAACGTGAGCCAGGACAAGCGCAACGGCAAACCCCAGTACAAGACCTTCGTGGACTGGATGACGCACAAGGACATGGGCCAGAAGGCACTGCTCTTCCTCATCGACGGCACCTACGGCTCGCGCGACGTGAACGGCGCCCCGAATCCCAAGTGGATGAAGCAGCCCTTCTGCGGCGACTGGGCCTGCTCGCTCATCGTCTCGCAGGACGAGGTGGCCTGCGATGCCGTCGGCATGGACATCATCATCGGCGAGTGGCCCGAGTTCCAGAGCCTGAACTACTGCGACGAATATCTGCGCGAAGCCGCCTCGCTGCCCAACGCTCCGAGCGGCACCGTCTACAAGCAGCAGGGCAAGCCCGTCAGTCAGCCGGTGGGCCTGTTCGAGCATTGGAACAAAGACCATCAGTACACCAAGATAGACCTCAGATACAAGAAACTATGAAGCGACTCCTTGTCAGTTTATCACTTATCATTTATCACTTATCACTTGCCTTCGCTATAGATGCCTTCCAGGGCATTCTGCCCGTCACCGACCCGCAGATGAAGATGAGCCTGAACGGCACGTGGCAGCTGAAGGTGGTTGAGGGAATCACCGGCGACCTGTCGGTGCCTGCCGCTGACGCGACATGGGGCCGCATTCCCGTGCCCGGCTGTTGGGAGGCCTACGGATTCTGCAAGCCCAGCTACGACAAGGCACTGCCGCTGACTGGCTACTACCGCACCTCGTTCACCCTGCCCGCCGCCTGGAAGGGACAGCGCATCGTGGTCCGCTTCGACGGAGTGCTCTACGGCTACGACCTCTGGATTAACGGAAGGCCGGCCGGCTCGTGGCGCTCTGCCTACAACACGGCCCTGTTCGACATCACACCTTATATTAATAATAAGCGTGAGCGGCAGGAACTGGCCATGCGTGTCATCTCGCAGTTCCGCGGCAGCGACTTCGACTACAACGACGACTGGGCGCCCTGCGGCATCTTCCGCGACGTCACGCTGATGGCCGTGCCCGCGACTCATCTCGCTGACCTGACCATCCGCACGAAGAACACCGGTGAGGTGACGGTTGAGACCAAAATCGAGCATGCAGACAAGCGAACTACGGTGATGTACGAAATACTTGATGCCTGTGGGGAGAAGGTTGCCTGGGGGAATAGTCCCCGCTTGTGGGTATGCGAACCGCATCTGTGGACGGCCGAGACACCCTATCTCTACACCCTGCGCACCACGCTGTTCCAGAAAGGGAAGCCGCTGCAGACCTTCGAGCACCGGTTCGGTTTCCGCGAGCTGACCGTCGAGGGGAACATCCTGAAACTCAACGGGCGGCCCATCAAACTTCGTGGCGTCACCTCGCACAGCACCGACCCATCGACGGTGAAGGTTATCAGTGAGGCCAGCATCTTGCGCGACATGCGACTGATGAAGGAGGCCTCCATCAACTACATCCGCACGTCGCATTATCCGCGCGAGCCGCGCTTCTACGAGCTGGCCGACTCGCTGGGCTTCTACGTCATCGACGAGGTGCCCTTCGGCTTCGGCGACAAGAACCTGTCCGACTCCACCTTCTATCCCGTGCTCCAGCAGCGGGCACAGGCCACCATCCGCCGCGACAAGAACCACCCCTCGGTGCTCGTATGGAGCCTGGGCAACGAGAACCCGCTGACCGATATCTGCATCCGCCTGGGCGACTATGTGAAGCGCTCTCTCGACCCCTCGCGCCCCATCTGCTATCCGCAGGTAGGCTCTTATTTCCGCCGTTTCAACTACGACTTCCCGAAGGTGGCCGACATCTACGCGCCCCACTATCCATCGACGGCGCAGATTGCCGACTTCTACCAGCGGGCCGACCGTCCGGTCATCTTCACCGAATACTGCCACACGCTCGGCATCTCGCTTGAGGACCACGACCGCCAGTGGGAAATCATCGAGCGTACGCCATGCATCGCCGGCGGCAGCGTATGGGAATGGGTTGACCAGGGCATGCCGTTTGGGAGTGATAAGAGAGAAGTGATGAGTGATAAGCGGGGAGTGATGAGTGATAAGATTTATGGGTACGAGGAGCGGGTGTTCACTTCGCCCGACGGCGGCTTCGAGATGTTCGGCAACAAGGGCACCGACGGACTGCTCTATGCCGACCGCACGCCGCTGCCCAACTACTACGAGCTGCAGCACAACTATGCTCGCGCCTTCGTCAGTTCCGTCAGCTGCGACTCCACCGCAGCCCGCCTCGAGCTCACCAACCGCTACGACTTCCTGAACCTGAAGGACAACGTCACCTTCCGCTGGACGCTCACCAACAACCGCGACACCGTGATGCAGGGCGCATTCAGCCCCGACTGCCGGCCGCGCAGCACGGCTGCCTATACACTCTCGCTGCCGCGTCAGGGCGGTCTCAGTCTGCTGCAGTTCGATGTCGAGGATGCCCAGGGCCATGTGTTCCTCCACCAGAGTTTTGTGCTCAACAAGCCCGCGATAGCCTGGAGCGCCGTGGGCGACCCCCTGCAGCAGGTGCAGGAAGGACCGATGGTTCGCGTCGGCCGCAAGCCCACCATGGCCGAGATGCTGAAGGTGAACGGCCAGCGCATAGCGAAATACCTGCAGCCGATGGACAATCCCTACGTGAAGGCCAACGTGCAGACCACACCTGAGGGCGGCGCCCTGAAGGTGAGTTACACGCTGACGCCCGACACCACCGACACCTTCCTCTCAGAGCTGGGCGTGGCTTATCTGCTCAATCCCCGCTTCGACCGGGTGCAGTGGATAGGGCAGGGCCCCTTCGCCTCCTATCCCGGCCGCCGACAGGCCAACCGCTACGGCTTCTGGGCCAAGCAGATGGACGACCTCTACTTCGAGGGCAACCGCATGGGTGTCGATGCCGCACTCTTCACCGACGCCGAGGGCAACGGACTGCTGGTGGTGGGCGACAGCCTGAACCTGAATTTCGAGCAGACCGACCGCGGCATCGTCATGACGGTCAATGCCGCCGTCTCCGGACAAGGTCCCAAGTTTGCGCGCACGGCCTTCCCCGTTGTCTCCAAACGGGTGGGTACGCTCAGCGGCGAGTTCCGTCTTTATAGCATCAGGGCCGGTCAGGTTCCCGAGGTTGTCGGCAAGATGTTTGCCCGTCCCGCCGACGTTCCCCCAGCCTTCCGTCCCTTCCGCACACAGTACGACACCTATTTGTTAAAATACAGCGACATACACCCATGACCCGACTCCTGTTCCTGCTCATCGCCTGTCACTTATCACTCATCACTTCCCATGCCGAAGTGGTATGGTTCGACGGCCATTCGCCCATCACCTATCAGCTTCCCCGCCAGGTGGAGCCAGTGGTGGTGACGGCCCTCGAAATGTGGAAAGACGACATGCGGCAGGTGACAGGCTTCGAGCCCGTGGCAGCCCGCCGGGCAAAGGTAAGACTCGTCCGCGGCAGCCAGCCAGCCGACGGCTTCTGCATCTACACCTCCGGCTCACAGATCATCGTCGAGGGCGGCAACGGGCGCGGCATGGCCTACGGTCTGCTCGAACTCTCGCGGCTGGCAGGCGTCTCGCCCTGGATATGGTGGGGCGACGTGGTGCCCGAGCGCAAGTCGCGCCTTGTCATGGCCAGTGATTTCGTCAGCCGGCAGCAGCCCAGCGTAGCCTTCCGCGGCATCTTCCTCAACGACGAAGACTGGAGCCTGCGCCCCTGGAGCCAGACCACCCACGACCCGTCGCCCACGGGCCAGATAGGCGTCGCCACCTACAAGCGCATCTTCCAGCTGCTGCTCCGTCTGCGTGCCAATGCCCTGTGGCCCGGCATGCATGGCGGCACCAAGGCATTCTTCCTGATGCCCGGCGCCAAGGCCTTGGCCGACTCGTGCGGCATCGTCATTGGCACCAGCCATTGCGAGCCGCTGCTGCGCAACAACGTGGGCGAGTGGGACGTGCAGGAGCGCGGACCCTTCAACTACCGCACCAACCGCCATCAGGTGCAGAGCTACTGGATTGAGCGGCTCAAGCAGGTGAGCCATTCGTCCGACAATATGTTCACCATCGGCATGCGCGGCATCCACGACAGTTCCATGGAGGGCTACACCACCGAGCAGGAGAAGTTCGACGCCCTGCAGCAGGTCATCGACGACCAGCAGCAGCTGTTGCACCGCTACGTTGGCGACCCTTCGCGCCTGATGCAGGTGTTCGTGCCCTACAAGGAGGTGCTGCAGCTCTACGAGAAAGGACTGCGGGTGCCCGACTACGTCACGCTGATGTGGTGCGACGACAACTATGGCTACATCACGCGCCTATCTGACGCCCGCGAACAGCAGCGGAAGGGCGGCGCCGGCGTGTATTACCACCTTTCCTACTGGGGGCGTCCTCACGACTATCTGTGGCTTACCACCACCCAGCCGGGACTCATCTACAGCGAGATGCGGCAGGCCTACGACCACCATGCGCGCCGCCTGTGGATAGCTAACGTGCACGACCCCAAGGTGGCGGGCTACCAGCTCGAGCTGTTCCTCGACATGGCCTGGAACATCGACTGCGTCAACCATCAGTCGCTCGGCGACCACTATCAGCGATGGCTCTGCCGCCAGTTCGGCGACGAGGCAGGCCGCCGCCTGTTCCCCGTCATGCACCAGTTCTATCGCCTCTGCGGCATCCGTCGTCCCGAGTTCATGGGGTGGACACAAGTGGAGTTGGATAAGAAGGTGTATCCCCGCGGCCTGTCGCCAGTATCGGATATACCCCTGACGCCCCAGGAGGCAGCTACCCGTATCGCCGATTTTGAGCGTATCAAGACAACAGTCTTAGAAAGTCGTTCACTTATTCGTCAGGAGTTACAAGATGCCTTCTTTGCTGCCATCGAATATCCGGTTTTTGCTGCAGCTGCCATGAATCGCAAGATTCTCTGTGATTCTGCAGAGAGTCATCAGGCCTACGAGGAGATACAATTGCTGACCAGGCAATACAACGAATTGTGCGGTGGCAAGTGGCGGGGGCTGATGGATGCGGCTCCACGCAGATTGCCAGTGTATGAAGATGTACACGGCCATCTGACAGGAAGACCTGCTGTCATGGTCAGTACCATTAATGCCTGCGACTATGCGGAAGTTTCCCAAGGCGCACGCACCATCCAGATGTTAGGACACTCCATGAACGCCATGGCACTTCAAAAAAACGGTGTGCTGACCTGCCCCTTTACCGTGGAGCACGAAGCCGACTACATCATCACCGTGGCGCTCATACCCACGCATCCCCTCGATGGCGGCGACCTGCGCTTCAGCGTAGCCGTAGACGATTCCCAGCCCGCCGTCTTCAGTCTGAAGGAACCCTTCCGCTCCGAGCAGTGGAAACTCAACGTGCTGAGCGGACAGGCCCGCCGTTCCCTCACCCTCCGCATCCCCGCAGGCCCCCACCAGCTCACCGTCCGCGCCCTAGACGACCATATCGTTGTGGACGAAATTTTTATTGAGCGTAAAGCTCATAGTTCATAGTTCATAGTTCATAGTTCATAGTTCAGAAGTTCAGTCGCATTTGCAATGCGACTGCCGAGAGTATAAGTAACTATGTTTGCAGACGCTAACGATAAAGTGAATCATGCGAGATACCGCTCTCGGGGGCTGCGTGCCCCCTGCCGCAAGGCACCCCCTCGGTGTTTTTCATAGTTTTAGTCATAAAAAGTTGGTACGATAATAATTGGATAGTATCTTTGTAACTGCGAAGTAAACGAGATATATAAACAATCAAAACCGTACCGAGATGCAAAGTAACAAAATTTCCTTCAAAGGACAAAAGATTTTCATAGGAATCGACGTCCATGCGAAAAGTTGGAAGGTGGCGATAGCCCCCGAGGTGGGAATAGTAAAGGGTCATTCCCAGAAGCCTTCCGCGAAAGAGCTCTTTGACTTTTTGAAGAAGAATTACCCGGATGGCGAATATCATGCTGTCTACGAGTCGGGGTTTAGCGGGTTCTCCACCTACTATGCCCTTACGGAGGTCGGTATCGACTGCATGGTAATCCATGCTGCCGATGTTCCGACTACGCAGTATGAGGAGGTGATGAAGACGGACAGGGTTGACGCTGCGAAACTGGCGAGGTCGTTGAAGGCGGGCCAACTCAGGGGCAACTACGTCCTGGAGAAGCAGTACATCGACGACCGCTCCGTGGTCCGCATACGAAGAACGATACAAAAGCAGCTCAACGGATACAAGTCGAGGGTCAAGCACATGCTGCACTGCCATGGCGTGGAATACCCAGAGCGCTTCTCGAAGAAACAGGCTCACTGGTCGAGGGCTTTCATCACGTGGCTGATGAAGGACGTGCGGCTGATGTCCGACACTCGCACGTCGCTCGATCTGCTTATCAAACAAGTGGAGGTCATCAGGAGTACGCTACTGGAAGCAACGCGCCAACTGCGCGAGCTGAGCCAGACGGAAAGATACAAGCGTAGGCACGATTTACTCAGGACAATTCCCGGGATCGGCCCCATCACTACCATGTGCATCCTGACTGAGGTGTGCGACGTGAGACGGTTCCACAACGAGAACGAGTTTGCCGCCTATCTCGGACTGATACCCACGAGCCACAGCAGCGGCGAGAAGACCGTACATGGCGAGAAGACCTTCAGGGGGAACAGGCAACTCGGGCCGATGATCGTCGAGGCTGCATGGGTAGCCATCGTCAGGGATGCTGGCCTTGGGATACAGTACCTCCAATACAAAAAGAGGATGGAACCACAGAAGGCGATTGTGAGGATTGCGCGAAAGCTCTCGAACATCATCTTCTCCGTACTGAAGAATGAAAAGGAATATGTACCATACCAGACGGGTAATTGACATACGGATTATCAGACAACTTCCCAGAACGACTCCTGACAAATGCTGATGAGCCACAGGCTTCATCTTGTATAAGATTGTTGCGTTCTAACCTATCATCTGAAGAAGTAAATTGATGGGCGGAAAATGGACATCCGTGTCATCTCATAGAAGTTTGTCTGATAGGTCTGTTGTCGGTAGTCATTCGGTACCCAACGCAAGACGTTGGGCTGATAACTACGCCTTCTTCAAAGGTCATCGTACTAATTGGCTTCACGCTAAGTGATTGATACGGAATAGTTAATAAACAATAAATATTTTCCAATTATTTGGATAGCAACATAGAAGCATTTATAATGCGATTAAATCAGCTGCCGTTTCTCGGATTACAAATCCTGATACTCATTGCGGTCGCATTACAAATGCTCCCGAACCGGCTCTTCTCTGATTACTGACCCCACCCCTGCCCCTCCCCTACAATGGGAGGGGAGTCCAATAGCCACTCGTACTTAATGTCAGATTTTTGAAGATTTTTGTCTTTTTTCCTCTGTGGTTCTTTGTGTCTCTGTGTCTTTGTGTTCAAAAATAAAAAAGCGAGAACCCATTCGGATTCTCGCTTATCAAATTTATAGTTAAAAGGACATAGTGGATTAATCGTCTTCGGCAGCCTCTTCCTCGTGCTTCTTGATGAGGTCGTTCTGCACGTCGGTGGGAACAAGCTCGTAGCTTGCGAACTTCGTGGTGAACGAAGCGCGGCCACCGGTAAGGCTCGAGAGCGTGATGCTGTAGTTGGCCAGCTCCTTCTGCGGAATCTTGGCCTGCAGCTTCTGATAGCCAGCCTCAGAGTCCATACCCATAATCAGCGCACGACGGCCCTGCAGGTCGCTCATCACGTCGCCCATGTAGTCGGCAGGCACAAACACCTCGAGGTCGAAGATAGGCTCCAGAATCTTCGGGCCGGCATTCTTGAAGGCCTCGGCAAATGCCTGACGCGAAGCGAGCATGAACGAGAGCTCGTTGCTGTCCACGGGGTGCATCTTACCATCATATACAATCACGCGCACGTCGCGGGCGTAAGAACCCGTCAGCGGACCCTGTTCCATGCGGGCCATGACACCCTTCAGGATGGCGGGCATGAAGCGTGCGTCGATGGCACCACCCACCACAGAGTTCATGAATACCAGCTTACCGCCCCACTCCAGGTCGATTTCTTCCTTCGACTTGATGTTCATGCGGAACTCCTGGCCGCCGAACTTATAGACCGAGGGATCGGGCATGCCCTCGGCATAGGGCTCCACGATGAGGTGCACCTCACCGAACTGTCCGGCACCACCCGACTGCTTCTTGTGGCGATAGTCGGCGCGGGCGGCCTTGGTGATGGTCTCGCGATACGGAATCTTCGGCTCCTCGTAGTTGATCTGAATCTTCTCGTTGTTCTCCATGCGCCACTTCAAGGTGCGCAGGTGGAACTCACCCTGTCCGTGAACGATGATCTGGCGGAGCTCCTTCGACTGCTCAACCACCCATGTGGGATCTTCCTGGCGCATCTTGGTCAGGGCAGCCATCATCTTCTCGGTCTCGCTCTCGTTGACGGCCTTCACGGCACGCGAGTACTTCGAGTTAGGATACTTGATGAAGTCGAAGCGGTTCTCGCAGTCCTTACCGTTCAGGGTGTTGCCGGTCTTCACGTCCTTCAGCTTCACCGTACAGCCTATGTCGCCAGCGTTCAGCTGGTCCACAGCCTGGCGGTTGGCACCGGCACAGGTGTAGAGCGATGCCAGGCGCTCCTTCGAGCCGCGGTCGGCATTGGTCAGGTCGTCGCCGGCCTTCACCGAGCCGCTCATCACCTTGAAATAGCTCACCTCACCGATGTGTGGCTCCATACCTGTCTTGAAGAAATACAACGATGTGGCACCGTTGCTGTCGGAAGAAACCTCCTCGCCGCGTGTGTTGTGCACCTTAGGCATGTCGCTCACGAAGGGAACCACGTTGCCCAGGAACTCCATCAGTCGGCGCACGCCCATCGACTTGCCGCCGCAAACGCAGAACACGGGGAAGATGCTGCGCGTCACCAGACCCTTGCGGATGCCTTCGCGCATCTCGTCCTCGGTGAGCGACTCCTCTTCGAAGAACTTCTCCATCAGCGCCTCGTCGTTCTCGGCAGCAGCCTCCACCAGTGCGGCATGCAGCTCCTTGGCCTTGTCCATCTCCTCGGCGGGAATGTCCTCGATGATGGGAGCGCCGCCTTCGGGCTTCCACGAGTATTTCTTCATCAGCAGCACGTCGATCAGTGCGTTGAAGTTAGGACCAGCGTTCAGCGGATACTGCACCTGCACGCACTTCGGTCCGTACACGTCCTTCATCTGCGACATCACCGTGTCGAAGTCGCAAGTCTCGCGGTCGAGCTGGTTCACCAGGAAGATGACGGGCTTCTTCAGTTTCTCCGTGTAGCGGAAGATGTTCTGCGTGCCCACCTCCGGACCATACTGTCCGTTCACGAGCACCAGCGCCTGGTCCGTAACGTTCAGGGCGGTGATGGCACCTCCCACGAAGTCGTCGCTTCCCGGACAGTCGATGATATTCAGTTTCTTGTTGTTCCACTCTACGTTGAAAACGGTGGGGAATACCGAGTAGCCGTATTCCTGCTCTACAGGAAAGTAGTCGCTCACCGTGTTCTTGGCTTCTACCGAGCCGCGACGCTTGATGACGCCACTTTCGAATAACATACTTTCGGCAAGAGTTGTCTTGCCGCTACCCGCACTGCCAACGAGGGCAATGTTCTTGATTTCGTTAGTCTGATATACTTTCATATCTTCAAGGTTTAATGATTGATAGTAGTCTTTTTTGAAAATTCGACGCTAAAATTACGAAGAAAATCGAAGAATGAAGAAACTCGGATGATTATTTGCGCAATGTTTAACGTTATTTTGCAGAAAAAGCACTATCTTTGCAAACATAATGCAATTTACACCTTATATATAAAGAAGCAAGCATGGCCGCTCTCTATGTTCATATCCCCTTCTGCCGAAGCCGCTGCATCTACTGCGGTTTCTACTCCACCACGCTCACCCAGTTGGCCGCTGAATATGTCGATGCGGTGTGCACCGAGCTGAACATGCTGGCTGCCGACCCATGCTACCGCCGGCTGCTCCAGTCCGTCCGCACCGTCTATATCGGCGGCGGCACTCCCTCGCAGCTCTCCCCTGCCCTGCTCGACCGTCTTTTCGGGGCCATCGCACAAGTCTGCGGACCGCTCGCGCCTATGGAGGTCACCATCGAGTGCAACCCCGACGACCTGACCGAAGCCTATGCCGCATCACTCGCCCGCCTGCCCGTCAACCGCGTCAGCATGGGCGCCCAGACATTCTCCGACCGCCGGCTCCGCTTCCTCCATCGCCGTCACAACGCCCATCAGGTGGGCCAGGCCGTCCAGCGGCTGCGCGCCGCCGGCATCTCCAACATCAGCATCGACCTCATGTTCGGCTTCCCCGGCGAGACGCTCCCCGAATGGGAGTCCGACATCCGCGAGGCCCTTGCCCTGCAGGTGGAGCACATCTCGGCCTACAGCCTGATGACCGAACCGGGCACCCCGCTCAGCCGCATGATTAGCGAGGGCGAGGTGAAGGAAATCGACGAGGAACTGTCCGTCAGCATGTACCAGATGCTCATCGACCGGCTCACGGCTGCCGGCTACGAACACTACGAGATATCCAACTTCGCACGCCCCGGCCGTCAGTCGCGCCACAACAGCAGCTACTGGGACGGCACACCCTACATCGGCCTCGGCACTGCCGCCCACAGCTACGACGTCGACACCCGCTGGTGGAACGTGAGCGACGTGCGCCAGTACATCAGCCGCATCACCAGTGGCGAGCGCCCCGTCGAGGAACGCGAGCAGCTCAGCCCCGCCACCCGCTACGACGATGCCGTCGTGACCGCCCTGCGCACCCGCCGCGGCCTCAGCATCCACGAGGTGGAAGAACGCTTCGGCACCACCATGAAAGACTATCTCATGACCAACGCCCAGCCCCACCTGCAGGCCGGCCTGCTCACGGTGGCCGACGGCCGCCTGCGGCTCACCCGCCGTGGACTTTTCGTCAGCGACAGCGTCATGGCCGACCTCATGTTTGTCTGACCGCCGTCGCGTTTTTCGGTCCCCATTACCGCTCCAAAGGCCGCCAAACACCCCCAAAATGCATATTTTTCCTAGGTTTATTGATATTTAAGAAAAATATTAACAGCACTTTGGAAAATAATGCTTAAATTTGACGCAAAATCTAATAATCACGCAACTTATATAATATCATAAACAATTTAAATTTACTATTATGACAGCACTGGTTTCAGTTATTCCTATCCTATTGCTCATTGTCCTGATGATGGGCTTCAAGGTGTCCGGCTACAAGAGCGCCATCGTCACGCTGCTGGTCACCATCGTCCTGGCCCTGTTCGCCGTTCCCGCCATGGGCATCATCCCCGAGAAGTACGCCGGCTTGTCCATCTACGGCATCACCCTGTGGTCCGTCATCGAAGGCTTCCTCAAGGCCTGCTTCCCCATCATCCTCATCATCATCTGCGCTATCTACAGCTACAACATCCTCTGCGAGACAAAAGAGATTGAAACCATCAAGACGCAGTTCATCCAGATGACGTCCGACAAGGGCCTCCTGGTGCTCCTGCTCACATGGGGTCTCGGCGGCGTGCTCGAGGGCATGGCCGGCTTCGGCACCGCCGTGGCCATCCCCGCAGCCATCCTCATCGGACTCGGGTTCAAGCCCATGTTCTCAGCTGTCATCTGTCTTATAGCCAACACCGTGGCCGTGGGCTTCGGTGCCGTCGGACTTCCTGCCACCACCCTGGCCAACCAGGTAGCTGCCGAGGGAGTGGCCTCGCCCGAGATGCTCTGCGAGGTGGCCACCTTCATCATCCTCCAGCTCTCCCTCATGTTCTACATCACCCCGTTCCTCATCCTCATGATGACCGACCGCAAGAAGATACTCAAGAACATCACGCTGGCCCTGTTCGTGGGCACCTTCTCCATCATCGTGCAGTTCTGCTGCGCCCACTTCATCGGTCCCGAGACGCCCGCCATCCTCGGCTCCGTTGCAGCCATCATCGCCATGCTCATCTATAACAAGCTCTTCATCCGCGACGAGAGCCCTGCCGACGAGGTGGTGGTCGAGAAGAAACGCTTCGGCATGGCAAAGACGCTCAGGGCGTGGAGCGTATACGGCCTGATTATCTTCTTCATACTCGTATCGTCGAAGATTGTTCCCCCTATGAATGACCTGCTAAAGTCCACACTTGTAACACGTTTCGAGGTACCAGTGGTGGGCAACACATTCAGTTTCGGATGGCTCTCGAACGCCGGACTGATGATCTTCCTCGGCGCGGTCATCGGCGGCCTGATACAGGGGCTGTCGTTCGGCAAGCTGATGAAGATGCTGGCAAAAACGGCTGTCAACCTGCAGAAGACCGCACTGACCATCTGCTGCCTCGTCGCCCTGGCCATGCTCATGAATAATACGGGCATGACCTTAGCCATAGCCACTGGGCTGGTGGCCGTCACTGGGTCGGCATTCCCATTCTTTGCTCCGCTCATCGGTTCCATAGGCACCTTCGTAACGGGCTCGGCTACGTCGGCAAACATCCTGTTTGGTAAGCTGCAGGCGGCCGCAGCAGGACAGCTCGGACTGGTGAACGACGCGGCATTCTTTGGCGTCAGTGGTAACGAGACGAACTGGCTGGCCGCGGCTAACTGTGCCGGATCGGAGGGCGGCAAACTGCTGTCGCCACAGAGCATAGCCATCGCTACTGCCGCTTGCGACATGGAAGGCCAGGACGGAGAAATCATGCGTAAGACGCTGCCCTTCGCCATCTTCTGGATCCTGATGAACGGCCTGATGGTCTTCCTCGGCCTCCACGTGATCTAACAAAGTAAAGAGGGGCGCGCATCTGAAGTGACCCCGAAAAGTTGGACATTAAATTAAACATTAATTATTCAACTCTCTATAGTAGTGAGCTCGGTATTGTGCCGGGCTCATTCCTTTTAATCTCAGTTTTATTCTTTT